>JAABUZ0100001547.1_pt1 | contig 43037 bp, 33 predicted proteins | sample 5562091 | NCBI WGS metagenome assembly JAABUZ01 (sample SAMN12813069, study PRJNA571459) | rock metagenome | isolation source: Antarctica rocks | place: Antarctica: Victoria Land, Linnaeus Terrace sud | collected 2015-12-21
TCGCTCGCCCTCGGCCAGGCGCTGCGCGAGGCGCTGGGTGACAAGAGCGGGGTGCGCCGGTACGGCGACGCTACGGTGCCGCTCGACGAGGCGCTCGTGCAGGCCGTCGTCGACCTCTCCGGCCGGCCCTACCTCGTGCACGAGGAGCCGGCGATGGTCGAGCTGATCGGGTCTTACGACACGACCATGACCAAGCACATCTGGGAGAGCCTCGTCGCCGAGGCGCGGATCACGTTGCACGTCAGGGTGATCAGCGGCCGCATCGCGCACCACATCGTCGAGGCGCAGTTCAAGGCGGTGGCCCGCGCGCTCCGTGACGCGGTGGCGCTGGACCCCCGGTCGGCCGGCATCCCGAGCACCAAGGGCGTGCTGTGACCGCACGCGTCGTGGTGCTCGACTACGGCTCCGGCAACCTGCGCTCCGCGCAGCGGGCGCTCGAGCGGGTCGGGGCCGAGGTCGAGGTGACGGCTGACCGGGACGCGGCGCTGGGCTGCGACGGGCTGGTGGTCCCCGGTGTGGGGGCCTTCGCGGCGTGCATGGAGGGGCTCGACGCGATCGGCGCCCGCGAGGTCATCGAGGCCCGCGAGCAGGAGCAGCGCCCCGTGCTCGGCATCTGCGTCGGCATGCAGGTGCTCTTCGACCGCGGCGTCGAGCACGGCCTGAGCACCGCCGGCACCGGCACGCTGCCGGGCGTTGTCGCCGGCCTCGACGCGGACGTGCTGCCGCACATGGGCTGGAACACCGTCACGGCGCACCCCGGCTCCGTGCTGCTGGACGGCGTGGGCGCCGACGAGCGCTTCTACTTCGTGCACTCCTACGCCGCCCCTGCCGAGGTGGCGGGCGCGGTGGTGAGCACGGCCACGCACGGTCGGAGCACCTTCGCCGCGGTCGTGGAGCGCGGTGAGCTGCGGGCGACGCAGTTCCACCCGGAGAAGAGCGGTGACGCCGGCGCCGGGCTGCTCGAGCGCTGGCTGAGCACGCTGTGACCCGCTTCGACCTCCTCCCCGCCGTGGATGTCGCTGCGGGGCAGGCGGTCCGCCTCGTCCAAGGACAGGCGGGCTCCGCGACGGAGTACGGCGACCCGCTGGCCGCGGCGCTCGCGTGGCAGGAGGGCGGCGCACGCTGGGTGCACCTGGTCGACCTCGACGCCGCCTTCGGCCGGGGCAGCAACCGCGAGCAGCTCGCCGAGGTGGTGGGGACGCTCGACGTCGCGGTCGAGCTCTCGGGGGGCATCCGCGACGACGCCTCGCTCGAGGCCGCGCTGGCGACCGGCTGCGCGCGGGTCAACCTCGGCACCGCCGCGCTGGAGTCACCGGACTGGGTGCGCCGCGCGGTCGCCGAGCACGGTGAGCGCATCGCGGTCGGGCTCGACGTCCGCGGCACGACGCTCACCGCGCGCGGCTGGACGCAGGAGGGCGGCGACCTGTGGGAGGTGCTCGCGCGCCTCGACGCCGACGGCTGCGCGCGGTACGTGGTCACCGACGTCCGTCGCGACGGGACGCTCACCGGCCCCAACGTCGCTCTGCTGCAGGAGGTCTGCGCCCGCACCGACCGCCCGGTCGTGGCGAGCGGCGGCGTCAGCTCGCTCGACGACCTCCGCGCGCTCGCCGCCCTCCGGCCGCTGGGCGTGGAGGGCGTCATCGTCGGCAAGGCGCTCTACGCCGGCGCCTTCACGCTGCCCGAGGCGCTCGCCGCGGTCGGGGGCTGAGACCGTCGTGGGCGTCGCCGTACGCGTGATCCCCTGCCTCGACGTCGACGCCGGGCGGGTGGTCAAGGGCGTGCACTTCGCACACCTGCGCGACGCCGGCGACCCGGTCGAGCTGGCGGCCGCCTACGACGCCCAGGGCGCCGACGAGCTGGTCTTCCTCGACGTGACGGCGAGCAGCAGTGGCCGTGAGACGACCTACGACGTGGTGCGCCGCACCGCCGACCAGGTCTTCATCCCGCTGACCGTCGGGGGAGGGGTGCGCGCTCCGTCCGACGTCGACGCGCTGCTGCGCGCGGGCGCCGACAAGGTCAGCCTCAACACCGCCGCGCTGGAGCGGCCGGCGCTGCTGCGGGAGTGCGCCGACCGCTTCGGCTCTCAGTGCATCGTGCTCTCGGTCGACGCGCGGCGCGCTCAGGGCACCCCGAGCGGCTTCGAGGTGACGACCCACGGTGGCCGGCGCGGCACCGGCACGGACGCCGTGGTCTGGGCGGAGCGCGGCGCCGAGCTCGGTGTCGGCGAGGTGCTGCTCAACAGCATGGACGCCGACGGCACCACCGACGGCTTCGACCTCGAGCTGCTGCGGGCGGTGCGGGCGGTGGTCGGCGTACCCGTCATCGTGAGCGGCGGGGCCGGCCGGGCCGCCGACTTCGCGCCGGCCGTCGACGCGGGGGCCGACGCGGTACTGGCAGCCAGCGTCTTCCACTTCGGCGCGCTCACCGTCGGCGACGTCAAGGCCGCGCTGCGCGCGGCGGGGCACCCCGTACGCGAGGTCGCGCCTACGCGCTGAGCGCAACGCGCGGGTATCCGGTGGCTTGCGCCGCCGACGCAGGGCATGGTGGCAGCGTGCCCACCCCGCTGTCATCGTCGACGGCGGAGCTCGTCGAGGAGAGCACCGCCGTCCGGCAGCAACAGCCGGGTGCCGGTGACGTCACCGAGAGCCGAGCCCCCCTCGACGACGCCCTCGACGATGGCGCGACCGGCGACCAGGCGCAGCGCTTCTCCGCCACGGTGCTGCGCGAAGGGCTCCGCCTCCTGATCGACGCGGCCAAGGAGGAGCGCCGGGTCTTCGCGGTCGCGGTGGCGGGCAGCGCGGTCTACGCGCTCATGACGGTGCTGGCCGCCAGCGTCCTGGGCCACGTCACCGACCACACGATCCTGCCGGCCTTCCGCGACGGCCGGACCAGCGCGGGAAGGCTGGGCGGCGCCGTGCTCGCCATCGGGCTGGTGGCCGTCGTCAAGTCCCTCGGCATCATCGCCCGCCGGGTCGGGGCCGGCACGATGCAGTACCGCCTGCAGGCGACCTACCGCCGCCGGGTGTCGCGGCGCTTCCTCTCGCTGCCCGTGCGCTGGCACGCGGCCCGGCCGACCGGGCAGCTGCTCAGCAACGCCAACAGCGACGTCGAGGCGATGTTCTGGCCGATCTCGCCCTTCCCCTTCGCCTGCGGGGTGCTGGTCATGCTCGCAGCGGCTCTCGTCCAGATGCTGCTCGTCGACTGGCGTCTCGCGCTGGTCGGCGTGCTCGTCTTCCCTTGCGTCGCAGCGCTGAACTACGCCTACAACCGCGTGCAGGCACCGACCGCAGCGCAGGCGCAGGAGCTGCGGGCTGCGGTCGCCTCGGTCGCACACGAGTCCTTCGACGGCGCGCTGGTGGTCAAGACGCTCGGCCGCGAGGACGAGGAGGAGGCCCGCTTCAGGGTGCGCACCGAGGCGCTGCGCGACGTCAACACCCGGCTCGGTCGGGTGCGCGGCATCTTCGACCCGCTGATGGAGGCGCTCCCCACGCTGGGCGTCCTCGCCGTGCTGGTCATCGGCTCCTACCGCGTCGAGGCGCACGCCCTCACCGCGGGCTCGCTGGTCACCGTGGCCTACCTCTTCGTGCAGCTCTCCCAGCCGATCCGCGCCATCGGCTGGGTGCTGTACGACATGCCACGCGCGGTCGTCGGACGCGCCCGGGTGCACGCCGTCCTCGCGCAGACCGACGCCCTGCCCAGCGGTGCGCTCGCCCTGCCCCGCGGCGACACACCGCTGTCGCTGGGGCTGCACGACGTCGACTTCTCCTACGTCGCCGGTGTGCCGGTGCTGCGCGACGTGCAGGTCGACCTGACCGCGGGGAGCACGGTGGCGCTGGTCGGGGCGACCGGCGCCGGCAAGAGCACGCTCGCGGCCCTCGTGGTGCGCCTCGCCGATCCCGACTCCGGTGCGGTGACCTTCGACGGCGTCGACCTCGTCGAGCTGCTGCCGGGCGAGGTCAGCCGGGCCGCCGCGTACGTGGCGCAGACGACCTTCGTCTTCGACGACGACGTGCGCGGCAACGTGACGCTCGGCCTCGACGTCGACGACGCGCAGGTGTGGGCCGCGCTGCGGCTGGCACAGGCCGACGGCTTCGTCGCCGCGCTCCCACAGGGGCTGTCGACGCTCGTCGGCGAGCGCGGCACGTCGCTGTCGGGCGGCCAGCGCCAGCGGCTGGCGCTCGCCCGCGCGCTGGTCCGCAAGCCGCGGCTGCTCGTGCTGGACGACGCCACGAGCAGCGTGGACCCGCAGGTCGAGGCGGCGATCCTCGGCGGTCTGCGCGACGCCGGCCTGTCCGGCGAGCTCCGCAGCACGGTGCTCGTCGTCGCCTACCGCAGGGCGACGATCGCGCTCGCCGACGAGGTGCTGTGGCTCGCGGACGGCACCGTGCTGGCCCGCGGCCCGCACCGCGACCTGCTCGGACGCGTCCCTGGTTACCGCGACCTGGTCACGGCTTACGACGGCGGCGCGCCGTGAGCGCCACCGGTGCGGTGGCCGAGGAGATCGCCACCGACCGGCATGCGCCGGCCACCGCCTGGCGCACTCTGGTGCGCGGGCTGCAGCTCGCGCCCGAGCTCCGGGTGGGCCTCGCCGGCACGCTCGCCCTGGCGGTGGTCGCCACGGCCGGCCGGGTCGTCGTACCCGTCGTCGTGCAGCAGACCATCGACAAGGGGCTGTCGGGCGCGCACGGCCCCGACACGGCCTACGTCCGGCACGCGGTGCTGCTCGCGCTCGTCGCGGTCGTCATCACCGCCGGGGCGGCCTGCCTGATGAACCGGCGGCTCTACCGGGTCAGTGAGGCCTCGCTGTCGACGCTGCGGGTGCGGGCCTTCCGCCACGTGCACGACCTGTCGCTGCTCCACCAGCAGAGCGAGCGCCGTGGCTCGCTGGTCAGCCGGGTCACCGGCGACGTCGACGAGGTCAGCCAGTTCCTGCAGTACGGCGGCATCTTCGTCATCACCTCGATCGGCCAGATCCTGCTCGCGACCGTGCTGATGCTCGTCTACAGCCCGCTCCTCACGCTGCTCGTCTACGCGATCTTCATCCCGTTCCTCTTCGCGCTGAGAGCATTCCAGACCCGGCTCGACCGGCTCTACATGGTGGTCCGAGAGCGGATCGGCGACATGCTCACCGCGATCAGCGAGTCCATCGTCGGAGTGGCCACCATCAAGTCCTACGGCGTCGAAGCGCGGACGCAGGAGCGGATCGACCGCACCGTCGAGGCGACACGCACCACGGCGACCGACGCTCAGAAGACCGCGGCGGTGAGCTACAGCCTCGGTGAGGTCGCGGCCGCCGCGGCGCTGGCGCTGGTCGTCTCCGTCGGCGTGCTGCGCGGCGTCGGCGGCCACCTGACGAGCGGGGAGCTGGTCGCCTTCCTCTTCCTCGTGAGCCTGTTCACCAGCCCGGTGCAGGTGCTGACCGAGGTGCTCAACGAGGCGCAGACGGCGATCGCCGGGTGGCGCCGGGTGATCGGGGTGCTCGACACCCCGACCGACGTCGCCGACCCGGGCGCGAGCGGCCTGGAGCTGCCCCGTGGCCCCGTCGAGGTCCGCTTCGACCACGTCGACTACACCTACCCGACCGGCGGGCGGGTGCTCCACGACGTCAACCTCACGCTCGCGCCGCGCAGCCGGGTCGCCATCGTCGGGGAGACCGGATCGGGCAAGACGACCTTCGCCAAGCTGCTCACCCGGCTGATGGACCCGGAGCGGGGCCACGTGCTGCTCTCCGGCGTGCCGCTGGAGCAGGTGCGCTTCGCCACGCTGCGCGAGCGCGTGGTGATGGTGCCCCAGGACGGCTTCCTCTTCGACGCGACGGTGGCCGACAACGTGCGTCGGGGGAGCCGGGGGCTCACCGACGAGCAGGTGCGCCAGGCCTTCGTGGACCTCCGGCTCGGGGACTGGCTCGACGCGCTGCCTCAGGGCGTCGCGACACGGGTCGGGGAGCGCGGTGAGTCGCTGTCGGTGGGGGAGCGCCAGCTCGTCGCGGTCGCCCGCGCCTTCGTCGCCGACCCCGACCTGCTGGTCCTCGACGAGGCCACCAGCGCGGTGGACCCGGCCACCGAGGTGCGGCTCACCGCGGCGCTCGACCGGCTCACGGCTGGTCGTACGACGGTCACCATCGCGCACCGGTTGTCCACCGCGGAGGCCGCCGACGAGGTGCTGGTGGTCGACCGCGGTCGGGTTGTGCAACGCGGCTCGCACGCGGAGCTGGTGCACGCCGACGGCCCGTACGCCGCGCTGCACGCCAGCTGGGCCGCGCAGCGCAGCACCCCGGCAACCGCCCAGTAGGGCGTGTCTCCCAGCCGCCGCGATCCACCGCGCCTGGCGCTCGATCACCAGCAGCTGCTCCAGCCCGGCGTCCCAGCGCTGCTCGTCGGCCAGCCGCGCGCCGGACGAGGGGGTGCTGTGCCACCTCGACGGACTCGCTCACGTGTTCGAGGCTAGCCCTGGCGCGCAGTCGCCACGTGGCTGGATGCGACTGCGCTGCAGTCGTATCACGCACCATCACCGCCAATGCGCGCCACCGACGCCACCTGCCCATCGTGGCGCGGGTGAGCGGGTGTCTCCGCTACAGGACGCGCGGCTGACGCCGTTGCGACACCGGTCCGCCCCCGCTCCTGCCTGCGCCGCAGCCCCGGGCCGCGCACCCCGTCGACGCGGACCGGCTGTGGACGGCCGTTCGACGTCGGCGCGCTCCCGGGCGACGCTGCGGCCATGGTCAGCCCCGCCGCCGACGACCCCACCGCCAGCCGGTCCAGCCGCCGGACGGCCACACGCACGGCCCGAGGCAGCGGGCGACGCGTGCCACCGACCCGCGTCGCAGCGGCCGTCCTGGTCCTCCTCGCGGCTGGCTCGCTCCTGCTGCTCGGGGCCGAGGGCTTCCTTGTCGCCGGCCCGAGCGGGGACCCCGGCCGCCAGCTGTGGCTGCCCACGGCGTTGTGCGTCGCCGCCGCGTACGTCGGGCTGCTCGGTCTCGGCGTGCTCGTCGGGAGTCGCGCCGCGGTGGTCGCGACCAGCGTCGTCTTCGCCGTACCCGCCGTGATCGCGGTGCGGTGGGGCCCGCGGTGGTGGGAGCCCGTGTCGCCTGCCCTCGCGGTGGAGGTGCTCCTGTGGTGGCCCGCGTCCCCGGTGCGGCGCCGGACCCGCCGGCTGGACCTCTGACGCGCGAGAGAGGATGGGCGCATGCCGCTCGACCCTGACATCGCCGCGCGACTCAAGCGCGACGCCGCCGGCCTGGTGCCCGCGGTGGCGCAGCAGCACGACACCGGCGAGGTCCTCATGGTGGGCTGGATGGACGACGAAGCGCTGCACCGCACCCTGACCACCGGGCGGGCGACCTACTGGAGCCGGAGCCGCCAGGCGCACTGGGTCAAGGGCGACACCTCCGGCCACCAGCAGTGGGTGCGCTCGGTCGCGCTCGACTGCGACGGCGACACCCTGCTCGTGCGCGTCGACCAGGTCGGCGCCGCCTGCCACACCGGCGACCGCACCTGCTTCGACGCCGATGTCCTCATCGCCGTGCCGGGGCCTCCCCAGTCGGCGGAGGCCACCCGGTGAACCTGCTCAAGCGGCCCGACGCCGACGACGTCCCCTTCGACCCCAACGCCGAGCCCGACCCCGGCGACCGACCGCGGCTGCCGTTGATCGTGCTGCTGCCGCTGGTCGGTGTCTTCGTCGCTGGCGGCCTGATCGCCGTCCTCGGGGCCGCTGGCCGTACGCAGGACCAGGCGCCGTCAGGGTTGCCGTACCTCCTCGTCGGGCTGGCCCTGCTGGTCGCGGCGACCGGCTGCGTGCGCGGCGGCGCGCGGCCGCGTACCACGCTGATCGTGCTGGTGACGCTCACCGCGGTGGCGGGCAGCTTCGTCTCGAGCATCGCCGTCGGCTGGCGGTTGCTGGGGCTGCTGGGCGCGGCGGCGGTCGTCGCGCTGCTCGTCTACCCGCCGGCGGCGCGTCGCTTCTTCGGCTCCGGCGGGCAACCGCCGGACCCGCTCCCGCCCGCCGCGCCGTGAGCGGCCCGGTCGACCTGCCCGACCAGGCGGAGCACGCGCAGCTGGCCGGCCAGCACGCCGTGGTGCCCGTCACCCGCCGCCTGCTCGCCGACGGTGAGACGCCGGTCGGCGTCTACCGCAAGCTCGCCGGCGGCCCTGGCACCTTCCTGCTCGAGTCGGCCGAGCACGGCCGCAGCTGGTCAAGGTGGAGCTTCGTCGGGGTGCGCAGCCGGGCGGTGCTCACCGCGCGTGCCAGCACCGTCAGCTGGGCCGGGCCGCCGCCGCCGGGCGCGCCGTCGACCGGCGCACCGGTCGACGTGCTCGGCGCGACCTGGCGGGCGCTGCGCGGGCCCCGGCTCCCGGGGCTGCCACCGCTCACCGGTGGGCTCGTCGGCTACCTCGGGTACGACGTCGTACGCCACCTCGAGCGACTGCCCGAGGCGGCCGCGGACGAGCTCGACGTGCCCGACCTGGCGATGCTCGTCGTCGGCGACCTCGCGGTGCTCGACCACCACGACGGGTCCGTCCTGCTGGTGGCCAACACCTTCCCGGCGGAGCACGCCGACGCCGGCGCCGCCTGGGCCGACGGCGTGGCGCGGCTGGACGCCATGACGGCGGCGCTCGCGCAGCCCGCGCCGGCCACGGTGAGCGTGCTCGGTGAGGTGGCCGAGGTGGGCTTCCCCTCGCGCACGCCGCGCGCGTCCTACCTCGCCTCGGTCGAGGCGGCGCTGGAGGAGGTGCGGGCCGGCGAGGTCTTCCAGGTGCAGGTCGGCCAGCGCTTCAGCCGCCGGACCACCGCCGACGCCCTCGACGTCTACCGGGTGCTGCGCGCCAGCAACCCCTCGCCGTACATGTACCTCCTGCGCCTGGCCGCCCCCGAGGGGCGCTCACTGGACCTCGTGGGGTCGAGCCCGGAGGCGATCGTCACGGTGACCGGCGGCAGGGCGCGTCTGCACCCGATCGCCGGCACCCGCCCGCGGGCCGCAGGGCCGGTCGAGGACGCCGCGCTGGCGGAGGAGCTGATGGGTGACCCCAAGGAGCGGGCCGAGCACGTGATGCTCGTCGACCTGGCGCGCAACGACCTCGGGCGGGTCGCCACCCCAGGCTCGGTGCAGGTGCTCGAGCTCGCCGCGGTCGAGCGCTACTCCCACGTCATGCACATCGTCTCCACGGTCGAGTGCGACGTCGCCGAGGGCCGTGACGCGCTCGACGTGCTGCTGGCGAGCTTCCCCGCTGGCACGGTCAGCGGCGCGCCGAAGGTCAGGGCGATGGAGGTCATCGAGGCGCTCGAGCCGGTCCGACGCGGGGTGTACGGCGGCGCCGTCGGCTACCTCGACGCCGCGGGTGATCTCGACATGGCGCTGGCGATCCGGACGGCGGTCATGGTCGATGGCGTCGCGCACGTGCAGGCGAGCGCGGGCATCGTCGCGGACAGCCGGCCGGAGGTGGAGGAGGCGGAGACCCGGCACAAGGCGGCCGCGGTCATGCGCGCCGTCGCGGTCGCGGAGACGCTGACGCCGGTGCGCGGGTGAGCCGGGAGCGGGGTGTCGCGCTCGGGGTGGGCGTGCTGGGCGCCGCGCTGCTGCTCGGCGCCGAGGGGCGCGTGTGGGTGCACGCGGTCGTGCCGGGAGCGCTGCTGCTGACCATGGCCCGCACGGACCTCGTGCTCCCCCTCACCGAGCGGACGCTCGCCGGGGGGGTGACCGCACTCGGGCTGGTGGGGCTGGCGGGGGTCGGGGCGGTGCTCGTCGTACGCGGCTGGGCCCGGGTCGCGACCGGCTTCGCCCTGGCCCTCGTGGGGTTGGGCGCCCTGGCGCTCTGCCTGGGGGTGGTGCTCGAGCGGGGGACGCTGGCCGGGCAGAGCGACGCGGTGCAGCAGCGGGTGGTGGACTCCACCGTCATCGACGTCCCGGCGTCGTTGACGGTGTGGCCCGTCCTGGCGACCCTCGGCGCGCTGCTGCTGACGGTGTCGGGCACCCTGGTCGCCGTGCGCTCCCGCCGCTGGGCCGCCCCCTCGGCGCGGTACAACGCCCCCGGTGAGCCGGCCGGCCGTCGTGCCGCGGCCGACGGTGACCTCTGGAAGGCGCTCGACGCCGACGACGACCCGACCGTCGACCGACGGGTCACGCCGTGAGGACCGGTGCGCACGACCTGCGCACCGCGGTCCCGCCCCAGCTGGGGGAGCCCCCTGTGCCGGGGGCCGCGACCTTCCTCGGGGTGGTGCTCGGCGCGCTGGGCGTGCTGTGCGCGCTGGTCGCCGCCGCGGTGGCCCAGGACGACGCTCGCCACGTGCTGCTCGTCGGCTACCTCGTCATGGCGGTGCTGCGGACCGGTCAGGTGGCGGCTGCGCAGCGGCTGCGGCACCGCGACGCGTGGGCGGCACCTGCGCTGCAGGGGTTCGCGGCCCTCGACCTCGTCGCCGCACTGCTCGCGGGGCTGACCGACCGCACCGACGCCTTCGTGGCCTCACCGGTCGGGTTGCTGCTGCACCTGAGGCTGTCCGTGCTGGCCTCGGGGGCCATCGTCGGTGCCGTCGGGGTGGTGCTCGCCGGTCTGGTGGTGCTCGAGCGGCGCGGTCAGCGACGCGACCTCGACCTGCTCCCCAGCGGTCCAGCCGGTGACGTGCCGGCCGGGTCGTACCCTGGCCCGCATGCCTGAGCCGACCGCCACGGGCTCGGTCCTCGACGCCATCATCGCCGGCGTCCGGGAGGACCTCGAGGTGCGCAAGGCCGCGGTCACCGCGGCAGAGCTCAAGCAGCGGGCGCGGCTGCGCGACGCCGCGCTCGACCCGATGCCGGCGCTGCGCGCGCGGGGGGTCAGCGTCATCGCCGAGGTGAAGCGCCGCTCGCCCAGCAAGGGGGAGCTGGCCGAGATCGCCGAGCCCGGCTGGCTCGCCGGGCAGTACGCCGCCGGCGGCGCCGCCGTCATCAGCGTGCTCACCGAGCAGCGGCGCTTCGGTGGCTCGCTCGCCGACCTCGACGAGGTGCGCCGCTCGGTCGACATCCCCCTGCTGCGCAAGGACTTCGTCGTCGACCCGTACCAGGTGCTGGAGGCGCGGGCGCACGGTGCCGACCTCGTGCTGCTCATCGTCGCGGCGTTGGAGCAGCCTCGGCTCGAGGGGCTGCTGGAGCGGGTCGAGACGCTGGGCATGACCGCGCTCGTCGAGGTGCACGACGAGGCGGAGGCGCAGCGCGCGGTGAGCGCAGGCGCGCGGCTGGTCGGTGTCAACAACCGGGACCTGCGCACCCTCGAGGTCGACCGGTCCACCTTCGCGCGCGTCGCGCCCCGGCTGCTGGATGCCGGCGTCTGCTGCGTCTGCGAGAGCGGCGTGCGCGACCACCAGGACGTCTTCAGCGCGCTGGCCGCCGGCGCGCACGCGGTGCTCGTGGGGGAGGCGCTCGTCCTCGGGCGTGACCCCAGGCATGCGGTCAACGAGCTGGTCGCCGCGGGTGCGCACCCGTCGGCCCCCGAGCGAGCCCGCACGTGACCGCCACCGACACGCCCGCCAGCCCGGTGGCGGGCCGCACCGCCGTCCCTAGCGCGACCGGGCCCGGCACCGTCCCTGATGCGACGGGTCACTTCGGGCCCTTCGGCGGGCGCTTCGTGCCCGAGGCGCTGGTGGCGGCCCTCGACGACCTGACGGCCGCGTGGGCCTCGGCCCGCCGCGACCCGGTCTTCACCGCCGAGCTCGACCGCCTGCTCGCCACCTACGTCGGGCGTCCGACGCCGATCACCGACGCCACCCGGCTGTCGCAGCACGCCGGCGGCGCCCGGATCCTGCTCAAGCGGGAAGACCTGTGCCACACCGGGTCCCACAAGCTCAACAACGCGCTCGGCCAGGCGCTGCTCACCCGTCGGATGGGCAAGACCCGCGTGATCGCCGAGACCGGCGCCGGGCAGCACGGCGTCGCGACGGCCACCGCCTGCGCCTTCCTCGGGCTCTCGTGCACCGTCTACATGGGCGAGGAGGACACCCGCCGCCAGGCGCTCAACGTCGCCCGGATGCGCCTGCTCGGCGCCGAGGTGGTCCCCGTGAGGAGCGGGTCGCGCACGCTCAAGGACGCGATCAACGCCGCCATGCGCGACTGGGTCGCCAACGTCGGCTCCACCCACTACATCATCGGCTCGGTCATGGGGCCACACCCTTTCCCGATGATGGTGCGCGACCTGCAGCGGGTCATCGGTGTCGAGGCGCGGGCTCAGGTGCTGGAGCTGACCGGCCGGCTCCCCGACGCGGTCATCGCCTGCGTCGGCGGCGGCAGCAACGCGATGGGCATCTTCCACGGCTTCGTCCCTGACACCGGACCCGAAGGCGGTGCGGTGCAGCTCGTCGGGGTCGAGGCCGAGGGGGCCGGCCTGTCCACGGGCAAGCACGCGGCGACGCTCGGTGGGGGGTCGGTCGGCGTGCTGCACGGCATGCGCACCTACCTGCTGCAGGACGCGGACGGCCAGGTCGCCGAGACGCACAGCATCAGCGCTGGGCTGGACTACCCGGGCGTGGGCCCGGAGCACGCATGGCTGCGGGACACCGGCCGGGCTTCCTACCGGTCGGTCACCGACTCCTGGGCGATGCAGTGCTTCCGCCTGCTGGCCGAGACCGAGGGGATCATCCCGGCGATCGAGAGCGCGCACGCCTTCGCCGGGGCGTGCGACTGGGGCCGCGAGCAGCTGGCCCTCGGGCGCGACCCGCACGAGCTGCTGCTGCTCATCAACCTCTCCGGTCGCGGTGACAAGGACTCCGACACGGCGGGCCGCTGGTTCGGGCTGCTCGACGGATGAGCCGGCTCTCCGAGCGCTTCCGCGCGGCGGGCCGCCCGCTCCTCGTCGGGTACCTCCCCGCCGGCTTCCCGTCGGTGACCGCCGCGACCGAGGCCGCCGTGGCGATGGTCGCCGCGGGCGTCGACGTGGTCGAGGTGGGCCTGCCCTACAGCGACCCGCTGATGGACGGCCCGGTCATCGAGGACGCGGTCACCGCGGCCCTCGCCGGTGGGGTCCGTACGACCGACGTGCTGCGCACCGTGGAGGCGGTCGCGGCCACCGGCGCGCCGACCCTGGTGATGTCCTACTGGAACCCGGTCGACCACTACGGCGTCGCCGCCTTCGCCCGCGACCTCGCCTCGGCCGGCGGCGCCGGCCTGATCACCCCGGACCTGCTCCCCGAGGAGGCCGGTGACTGGCTGGCAGCGGCGGAGGAGACCGGCCTCGACCCGGTCTTCCTCGTCGCCCCCAGCTCCCGGGAGGACCGTCTGCGGTCCACGGCCGCGGTGACCCGCGGCTTCCTCTACGCCGCATCCACCATGGGGGTCACGGGTACGCGGGCCGCCGTCGACGAGGCCGCACCCGCTCTGGTGCAGCGCATCCGGGCCGTCACGGACCTCCCCGTCGGTGTCGGGCTCGGGGTGAGCGACGGCGCCCAGGCGGCCGCCGTGGCGCAGTACGCGGACGCGGTCATCGTCGGCAGCGCGCTCGTCCGCGTCCTCGGCGCGGGCGGCACCTCGGCCGTCGCGGCCCTCACCGCCGACCTCGCGGCAGGCGTCCGCGGTGAGCGCACCCCCGCGCCTCCGGCCGACGAGGGCGGGCCCTCGGTCGAGTCGTAGCCCCCCTGGCCGGACGTGTACGATAGGTGTATGAGCCGGTCGCGGACGAACATCGAGATCGAGGACGACCTGCTGGAGAAGGTGATGAAGCGCTACGCCGTGCCGACCAAGACCGAGGCGGTCGAGCTCGCCCTGCGCCACCTCGCCGGCCAGCCGATGAGCCGCGACGAGGCGCTGGCCATGCGCGGCGCCAACGCCATCGCGGGCGTGCCGGAGGACACCGGCCCCCGCCCGTGATCCTCGCCGACACGTCGGCGTGGGTCGAGCTCGACCGGGCCACGGGGAGCTCGCTGGACCGGCAGCTCACTGGGCTCATCACCAGCGACGGGCCGCTCGCCGTGACTGAACCGGTGCGGATGGAGGTGCTGGCCGGTGCCCGCAGCGAGGCGGACGCCGAGCGGCTGAGGCGCCTGCTGGGCAGGTGCGCCCACCTGTCGTTCGACCCCGTCTCGGACTTCGACGGGGCGGCCCGGATCTACCGCCGCTGCCGTGCCGTCGGTGTCACTCCGCGGGGCTTGATCGACTGCATGATCGCCACGGTGGCCTGGCGGCACGGCGCCGCGCTCCTCACCGGCGACGTCGACCTGCACCGCGTCGCCGGGGTGGTGGGCATCGAGCTCGCCTGAGCCAGCCGGGCTCCGTCGGCCAGGCCTCGTCCGCTCTCCCGGTGCGCCAGACCTCCATGGCGGCCCGGACGCGGTCGCGGGGGGCAGGTCTGCTGGCGGTGGTCGTCACGGGCGCGCTCTACCGCAGCCACGACGGCGGGCGGAGCTGGGTGGCCGTACCCGTCCGCTGATCGACACCTACGCTCGACCCATGCTGCCGGCTTCCTTCCCGTCCCCGGGGGAGGGCGTCATCCACCTCGGCCCTCTGCCGCTGCGGGCCTACGCGCTGTGCATCGTCCTGGGCGCGGTCGCCGCGACCGCGGTGGCCAGCCGCCGGTGGGTGCACCGCGGTGGCCGGCCCGGCTTCGTGGCCGACCTGGCCGTGGTCGCCATGCCCGCCGCCATCGTCGGGGCGCGCATCTACCACCTGATCACCAGCCCGCAGGCCTACTTCGGGGCCGGCGGGCACCCGCTGCAGGCCTTCGCCATCTGGAAGGGCGGGCTCGGCGTACCAGGCGGCGTGGTCGCGGGCTTGCTGGCGGGCATCTGGTTCTGCCGCCGGCACGGGGTCGACTGGCGCCTGCTCGCCGGCCCGGTGGCCGCCGCGATCCCGATCGGGCAGGTCCTGGGGCGCTTCGGCAACTACTTCAACCAGGAGCTCTACGGCGGGCCGTCGACGCTGCCGTGGGCGGTGCGCATCGACCCGGTACACCGTCCCGTGTCCAGCCCCGGCATCGCGACCTACCAACCGACCTTCGCCTACGAGGCGCTGTGGAGCCTGCTCGTCGTCTTCACCGTCGTCACCTGGGCGGAGCGGCGCTTCCACCTGCGCGGGCCGCAGTGCTTCGCGCTCTACGCCGTCCTCTACGCCCTGGGGCGCGGCTGGGTGGAGGCGCTGCGCATCGACCCGGCCAACCACATCCTCGGGCTGCGGGTCAACGACTGGGTGAGCCTGCTCGTCGTCCTCGGCGCGGGTGGTTACCTCCTCCGCTCGCTGCGCCGCGACCGCGCGCTGGGCGTGCACCGACCCGACCCGACGCTGCCAGGCACCGTCCCGCCGGCCGAGCCGGTGCCCGAGCGGGAGGAGGTGCACGCGTGACGGCGCTGGCGGCGGCGGTGGAGGCGGCGTCACCGCGCACCATCCCCGATGAGCACCACCGCGACCTCACCGGCGGGTGGTTGCGCGCGGCCGTCTTCGGCGCGATGGACGGCCTGGTGAGCGCGACGTCGCTGATCAGCGGGGTGTCGGCGGGCGGCGGCTCCGACCACGCCGTCCTGCTGGCCGGTCTGGCCGGCTTGGTCGGCGGCGCCGTGTCGATGGGCATCGGCGAGTGGACCAGCGTCAGCAGCAGCAACGAGGCGACCGAGGCCGAGCTCGCCCAGGAGCGCCGTGAGCTGGCCAGGGCGCCGGAGGCGGAGACCGCCGAGCTGGCGGCGGCGTGGGTGCGCCGCGGGCTGCCCGCTGAGCTGGCGATGCAGGTGTCGCGCGCGATCGGGCGGAACCCCGAGGAGGCGCTGCGCGTGCACGCGCAGGAGGAGCTCGGGATCGACCCGGACCACCTGCCCTCGCCGTGGCAGACCGCGGGGAGCTCCTTCGCCGCGTTCAGCCTCGGTGCCTTGCTGCCGACGCTGCCCTTCTTCGTCGGCGGGCGCTGGGCGCTGCTCGTCACCTTCGTGCTCGCCGGTCTGGCGCTCTTCGGGTGCGGGGCCCTCGTGAGCCGCTTCACCGGGCGCTCCACCGCCTTCAGCGGGCTGCGCCAGCTGGCCCTCGGGGCGGCTGCCGCCGCGGTCACCTACGGCATCGGTGCCGCGGTGGGTGCCGGGGTCGGCTGACCCGCCACCGCCCTTTGCTGGCCGCACCATGCTGGCCGCCGTGCCCGCCGCCCGTCGCCTGCGCGCGCGCTGGTGGTGCCCGGTGACCCGCTCGGGGGCGAGGTTGGTGCTCCTCGCCTGGGTGTGCGTCGCGGTGGCCGGCGGGCTCGCCGCGCCGGCGACCTACCGGGGCCTGCGCGAGGACGGCGGTCACGCGCGCACGGAGGCGAGTGCGGTCGCTGCCCGCCTGCGCGCGGTCGCGCCGACCGGCCAACGGCTGGGAGCGGTGCTCACGGCGCCGGCAGGGGGTCAGGCGCGGCTCGCGGCGGCGGTCGACGGTGCGGCGAGCGACCTGCGGGCGCGCCCTGACGTGGTCGACGTCCTCGACCTCCCCGACGCTGAGCGCGCCGGTGACCAGCTGACCCAGGCGCTCCTGAGCGCCGACGACCGGTACCCCGCGCAGCTGCTGGTGGTCGACCTGGTCGCCCGCCAGGGGGACCGCGCGGCCACCGCCTCGGCTACTGCGGTCCGCGACCGCCTGCACCGGCTGCGCGGGGCGGTCCCCGGCGCCACCGCGCAGGTGGGTGGCTCCGCCCTGGTGAGCGCCGAGGCCAACGCCGGCGCCCGTGCCGACCTCGCGCGCGCGGAGCTGGTGACGCTGCCGCTGGTGCTGCTGGCCGGGCTGCTGCTCTTCGGCGGCCTCCTCGCGGCACTGCTGCCGGTGCTCACGGCGGTGGCGAGCGCGGGCGGTGCGCTACTGGTCCTGCTGCCGCTGTCCCGTGTCGCACCGGTGTCGTCCTACGCCGCCAACGTCACCTCGATGCTCGCGCTCGCCCTGGCGGTGGACTACGGGCTGCTGCTGCTCAGCCGCTTCCGTGAAGAGCGCCACGCCGGGCACCCGATCGCCGCCGCGGTCGCCCTGGCCGACGCGACCGCGGGCCGTACGACGACCTACTCCGCCTTGACCGTCGTCGCCGCGCTGTCGGGCCTGCTGGTGCTCGGTGACCCCACGCTGCGCGCGACGGCGGTCGGGGCCGCCCTCGCGCTGCTCATCTCGCTGGTCGCTGCCCGCACGCTCACGCCGGCGCTGCTCCTGCTGCTCGGGGACCGGCTCCGCCTCGGGCGCCGCCGGCCCGACGACGGGCGGCTGGCCCGCCTGGCGTGGGCGGTGGTACGCCGACGCGTCCTCGTGCTCGTCGGCACGGTCGCCCTGCTGCTCGCCGCCGCCGTACCGGTGCTGCACCTCAGGCTCACGCTCGGTGACGCTCGCGTCCTGCCGCGCGGCAGCGAGTCCCGCCAGGTCGCCGACCAGCTCGACGCGCACTTCCCCGGTCGGCTGCAGGGCAGTGTCACGGCGGTCGCCTCGGCACCGGCCGACGACGCGCGGGTGGGGCGGTGGGTGTCGGGTCTGGCGCACCTGCCGGCCAGCGGCGGGGTGCGGCTGCGGGAGGGCTACCCGGCCGGCCTCACCGTGGTGGACGTCGACGTGCGTGGCGACCCGCAGGGGGCGCGCGCGCAGGCGCTCGTGCGGCAGGTGCGCGCGCAGGCGCCGGGGCTCGGCTTCCCGGTGGCGGTCGGCGGACCGGCGGCGACGCTGCTCGACGTCACGCGCGCCCTGCGGCAGCGGCTCGCGCTCGCGATCACGGTCACCGCGCTGGCGACGGCGCTGCTGCTGCTGTTGATGACGCGCTCGCTGGTCGTACCCGTCAAGGCCGTGGTCGTGGCGGCCCTGTCGCTGACCGCGTCGCTGGGTGCGCTCGTGGCCGTGGCGCAGCAGGGCCATCTGGCGGGGGTGCTCGGTGTGCAGGCGACCGGCAGCCTGCAGGCCGAGGTGCCGCTCGTGCTGGTCGTGCTGGCCTTCGGCCTGTCGGTCGACTACGAGGTCTTCCTGCTCGCCCGGGTGCAGGAGGCGTGGCTGGCCGGCGCGGGGCCGACCGGGTCGGTCGCGGTGGGGCTGCAGCGCAGCGGCCGGGTCATCGGCGGCGCGGCGCTGCTGGTCGTGCTCGTCTTCGTCGGCTTCGCGGCGGGGGACGTGGTGCCCGTGCAGCAGCTGGGGCTCGGGCTCGCGGTGGCCGTCACGGTCGATGCCACCCTGGTGCGGCTGCTGCTCGTCCCCGCGGTCATGTCACTGCTCGGGGCCCGCAGCTGGTGGGCGCCGGCCGCGCTGGCCCGGCGTGCCCGGACGCCCAGCAGTGCGGCAGACTCGGCCGTGGCGCCCCCGCGCGCGGTCACCTCCGCCGATCGGTAACCTGCGCGTAACACCCCGACCTGAGCAGCGTCGCTCACCCCCGCCCGAGCAGTGAGGACGACGCATGCGCAAGCAGGGCCTGTACGACCCCGCCTTCGAGCACGACGCCTGCGGTGTCGCCTTCGTGGTGGACGTGCACGGCCGCCGCAGCCACGAGGTGCTCCGCCAGGGGCTCACCGCGCTGCGCAACCTCGACCACCGAGGTGCCTCGGGCAGCGACCCGGCGACCGGTGACGGCGCCGGCGTCCTGACCCAGGTGCCCGACGCGCTGCTGCGGGGCGTGCTCGACGTGGCGCTGCCACCGGCCGGGTCCTACGCGGTCGGCACGGCCTTCCTCCCGCAGGAGGCCGGCGCCCGTGACGAGGCGGTGCGCGCGGTCAAGCGCATCGTGCGGCACGAGGGGCTCGACCTGCTGGCGTGGCGGGACGTGCCGGTCGACCCCTCCGCCATCGGGGCCGCCGCGGCGAGTGTCGAGCCCCGGCTGCGCCAGCTCGTCGTCACGGCGCCTGACCCGGTGACGGGGGAACTGCTGACCGGGATGGCGCTCGAGCGGGCGGCCTTCTGCGCCCGCAAGCGGATCGAGCGCGAGGCGGGCGTCTACGTCGCATCGCTGTCCTCGCGCACCTTGCTCTACAAGGGCATGCTCACGACGCACCAGCTCTCGGCGTACTTCCCCGACCTGGACGACCCGCGGTACGAGACCGCACTCGCGCTGGTGCACAGCCGCTTCAGCACCAACACCTTCCCGAGCTGGCCGCTGGCGCACCCGTACCGCTTCATCGCGCACAACGGTGAGATCAACACGGTCCGGGGCAACCGCAACTGGATGCGCGCGCGCGAGGCGCTGCTCGCGAGTGACCTGCTGCCCGGCGACATCAGCCGGCTCTTCCCGATCTGCACGCCGGGGGCGAGCGACTCGGCGAGCTTCGACGAGGTGCTCGAGCTGCTGCACCTCGGCGGCCGCAGCCTGCCCCACGCCATGCTCATGATGATCCCGGAGGCGTGGGAGTCGAGCCGCGGGATGGACCCGGCGCGCAAGGCCTTCTACGGCTTCCACGGCACCCTGATGGAGGCTTGGGACGGGCCCGCCGCCGTGGCCTTCACCGACGGCACCGTCATCGGCGCCGTGCTCGACCGCAACGGGCTGCGCCCAGGGCGGTGGTGGCAGACCCGCGACGGCCTGGTCATCCTCGCCAGCGAGGCCGGTGTGCTCGACATCGAGCCGGCGGAGGTGGCCGCCCGCGGGCGGCTGCAGCCAGGGACCATGTTCCTCGTCGACACCGCGCAGGGCCGCATCGTCAGCGACGAGGAGATCAAGGGCTCGCTCGCCGCGGCCCAGCCCTACGCCGAGTGGCTGCACGCGGGGCTGGTGCAGCTGGCCGACCTGCCGGACCGTGAGCACCTCGTCTACGACCACGAGAGCGTCACGCGGCGCCAGCAGGTCTTCGGTTACACCGAGGAGGAGGTGCGCGTCCTCGTCGGCCCGATGGCGAGCACCGGTGCCGAGCCGATCGGCTCGATGGGCACCGACACCCCCGTCGCGGTGCTCAGCCAGCGGCCTCGGTTGCTCTTCGACTACTTCACACAGCTCTTCGCGCAGGTCACCAACCCACCGCTGGACGCCCTGCGCGAGGAGCTCGTCACCTCGCTGTCGTCCACCATCGGACCGGAGCAGAACCTCCTCGCGCCGACGCCGGCCTCCTGCCGCCAGGTCGTGCTGCCCTACCCGGTGATCGACAACGACGACCTGGCCAAGCTCGTCGGCATCAACGACGACGGGGACATGCCCGGCCTGTCCGCGGTGACGGTCAGCGGCCTGTACCGGGTGGCCGGCGGCGGCGCCGCGATGCAGACGCGGCTGGACGAGATCCGCCGGCTGGTCAGCGAGGCGATCGAGGACGGCGCGCGCACCATCGTGCTGTCGGACCGCAACAGCGACGCGACGATGGCCCCGATCCCGTCGCTGCTGCTGTGCGCCGCGGTGCACCACCACCTGATCCGCGAGAAGACGCGGACCAAGACCACACTGGTCGTCGAGTGCGGTGACGCCCGGGAGGTCCACCACGTCGCGCTGCTGCTCGGTTACGGCGCGGCGGCGGTCAACCCGTACCTCGCCTTCGAGACGGTCGAGGACCTCATCCGTGAGGGCGAGATCACCGGCGTCGAGCCGCACCTCGCGGTCCGGCACTACATCAAGGCGCTGGGCAAGGGCGTCCTCAAGGTGATGTCCAAGATGGGCATCAGCACGGTCGCCTCCTACCGCGGAGCGCAGGTCTTCGAGGCCATCGGCCTCGCGCAGGACCTGATCGACGCCTGCTTCACCGGTACGCCGAGCCGCCTCGGCGGGGTCGGCATCGACGTGCTGGCCGAGGAGGTCGCCGCCCGGCACCGGCGGGCCTACCCGAGCCGCCCCAACGAGCGCGCGCACCGGCGGCTGGAGGTCGGCGGGGAGTACCAGTGGCGGCGCGAGGGCGAGCTCCACCTCTTCAACCCCGAGACGGTCTTCACGCTGCAGCACGCGACGCGCACCCGGCAGTACGACGTCTTCCGCACCTACACCGCCGCGGTCGACACGCTCTCCGCGCAGGCCGGCACGCTGCGCGGCCTGTTCCACCTGCGCACCGGCGTGCGGCGGCCCGTCCCGCTGGCCGAGGTGGAGCCGGTCGAGAGCATCGTCAAGCGCTTCGCCACGGGGGCGATGAGCTACGGCTCGATCAGCGCGGAGGCGCACGAGACGCTGGCCATCGCGATGAACCGGATCGGTGCCAAGAGCAACACCGGCGAGGGCGGCGAGGACCCGGCGCGCTTCGCCGACGACCGCCGCAGCGCGGTCAAGCAGGTCGCGAGCGGGCGCTTCGGCGTGACCAGCGAGTACCTCGTCAACGCCGACGACATCCAGATCAAGATGGCGCAGGGGGCGAAGCCGGGGGAGGGCGGCCAGCTGCCGGCGCACAAGGTCTACCCGTGGATCGCCGAGGTGCGGCACTCGACGCCCGGCGTCGGCCTGATCAGCCCGCCGCCGCACCACGACATCTACTCCATCGAGGACCTCGCCCAGCTCATCCACGACCTCAAGAACGCCAACCCCCGCGCCCGGGTGCACGTCAAGCTCGTCGCCGAGGTGGGCGTCGGCACGGTGGCCGCCGGCGTGTCGAAGGCGCACGCCGATGTCGTCCTCATCAGCGGCCACGACGGGGGTACGGGCGCCGCCCCGCTGACCTCGCTGAAGCACGCCGGCGCGCCCTGGGAGCTGGGGTTGGCGGAGGCGCAGCAGACGCTGCTGCTGAACGGCCTGCGCGACCGGATCGTCGTCCAGGTCGACGGGTCGATGAAGACGGGTCGTGACGTCATCGTCGCGGCGCTGCTGGGAGCGGAGGAGTTCGGCTTCGCCACCGCGCCGCTCGTGGTGAGCGGGTGCGTGATGATGCGGGTCTGCCACCTCGACACCTGCCCGGTCGGCGTCGCGACGCAGAACCCCGTGCTGCGCCAGCGTTTCACCGGCAAGCCTGAGTTCGTCGAGACCTTCTTCCGCTTCATCGCCGAGGAGGTGCGTGAGCTGCTGGCCGACCTCGGCTTCCGGACCATCGAGGAGGCGGTCGGGCACGCCGAGCTGCTCGACACACACACGGCCGTCGAGCACTGGAAGGCGGCCGGCCTGGAGCTGGAGCCGCTGCTGCATGTCCCCGAGCGGCCCTTCGGCGGAGCGCTGCACCGCACGACCAGCCAGGACCACGGCCTGGAGAAGGCACTCGACAACACCCTGGTCCAGCTCTGCGAAGGCGCCCTGGAGGACGGTCGCCCGGTCTGGCTCGAGCTGCCGGTGCGCAACGTCAACCGCACGGTGGGCACGCTGCTCGGCAGCGAGGTCACCCGCCGGTACGGCGGCCGCGGTCTCCCCGACGACACGATCCGCCTGTTGCTGAGTGGCTCCGCGGGTCAGAGCATCGGCGCCTTCCTGCCCCGCGGCATCACCATCACCCTGCACGGCGACGCCAACGACTACGTCGGCAAGGGCCTGTCCGGCGGCCGCATCGCGCTGCGTCCCGCGCAGGCCGCGCTCGACGCCGGCTTCGTCGCCGAGGACAACGTCATCGCCGGCAACGTGCTGCTCTACGGCGCCACCGCCGGCGAGCTCTACGTCCGCGGACGCGTGGGGGAGCGCTTCGCCGTGCGCAACTCTGGTGCCTCGGCGGTGGTCGAGGGGGTCGGCGACCACGCACTGGAGTACATGACCGGGGGGCGCGTCGTCATCCTCGGGCCCACGGGGCGCAACACCGCCGCCGGCATGAGCGGTGGCCTGGCCTGGGTCCTCGATGGCGACGGCGGTTTCCGCGACCGCGTCAACGCCGAGATGGTCGACCTCGAGGAGATCGACGCCGAGGGGGAGCAGGCGGTGCAGGAGATGCTGGCGCGGCACGTTCGGATGACCGGGTCGACGTTGGCCGGGCGGGTGCTGGGGAGCTGGTCGGCGTACCGCCAGCTGTTCGTCGCCGTGGTCCCGCGGGAGTACCGCCGGGTCCTGGAGGCGACGCGGCGGGCGCAGGCCGAGGGTCGAGACGTGCAGGAGGCCGTGATGGCGGCGAGCCGTGGCTGACCCGCAGGGGTTCCTCAAGACAGGTCGGGGCGGTCCGACCCGTCGGTCGGTGGACGTGCGGATCCGCGACTGGCGCGAGGTCTACGAGCCCTACCCAGTGGACGAGCTGCGCGCGCAGGCATCGCGCTGCATGGACTGCGGGATCCCCTTCTGCCACAACGGGTGCCCGCTCGGCAACCTCATCCCCGAGTGGACCGACCTGGCCCGGCGCGGTGAGTGGGAGGAGGCGGTCGAGCGGCTGCACGCCACCAACAACTTCCCCGAGCTCACCGGGCGGTTGTGCCCGGCGCCCTGCGAGACGGCCTGCGTCCTCGGCATCGGTGACGACCCGGTGACCATCAAGCAGGTCGAGGTCACCATCATCGACCGGGCGTGGGCCGACGGGCGGGTGCGGCCTCAGCCGCCCGGCGTGCGGACCGGCAAGCGGGTCGCGGTGGTCGGGAGCGGTCCGGCGGGGCTCGCTGCGGCGCAGCAGCTCACCCGGGCGGGCCACGACGTGACCGTCTACGAGCGCGCCCACCGCGTCGGCGGGCTGCTGCGGTACGGGATCCCGGAGTTCAAGCTGGAGAAGGCGGTGCTGGAGCGCCGGCTGCGCCAGATGCGCGCCGAGGGGACCGCCTTCATCACCAGCTGCGACGTCGGCGTGCAGGTGACCGTGCCCGAGCTGCAGGCCGCGTACGACGCCATCGTGCTCGCGACCGGCTCCACCGTCGGGCGCGACCTGCCGGTGCCCGGCCGCGACCTCGACGGTGTCCACCTGGCCATGGAGTACCTCCCGCCGGCCAACCAGGTGCAGGAGGGTGACCTCGACGCGCCCCCGCTCACCGCGGCCGGCAAGCACGTCGTCATCATCGGCGGCGGGGACACCGGAGCCGACTGCCTCGGGACGGCCACCCGCCAGGGCGCCCTCAGGGTGACCCAGCTGGAGATCATGCCGCGGCCGCCCGACACCCGTGACGCCTCCACCCCGTGGCCGACGTGGCCGCTGGTGCACCGGACCTCCTCGGCGCACGAGGAGGGCGGCGAGCGGGTCTTCGCTGTCAACACCGAGGCCTTCCTCGGCGAGGGAGGCCGGGTCACCGCCCTGCGGCTGCACGAGGTGCGCCGCGGGACGGGGGGTTTCGAGAAGGTCGAGGGCACGGTGCAGGACCTGCCGGCTGACCTGGTCCTGCTCGCGATGGGGTTCACCGGCCCCGAGCCCGCGCTCCCCGACGCCCTCGGGGCACACCTGGACGGGCGCGGCAACGTGGCGCGCGGCCCCTCGTACCGCACCTCGGTGGACGGGGTGTGGGTGTGCGGGGACGCCGGGCGTGGCCAGTCGCTGATCGTCTGGGCCATCGCGGAGGGGAGGGCCTGCGCTGCCGCCGTGGACCGGTCACTGATGGGGGAGAGCGAGCTGCCGGCCCCGATCGTCGCCGCCGACACGCTGGCCTCGGTCAGCGCCTGATGGCGGCCACCAGCCACCCGGCCACCGTCAGCGTCGCCGTACCGGAGGTGGGACTCGAACCCACAAGCCCGCGAGGGCAGACGATTTTGAGTCGCCCGCGTATGCCGTTCCGCCACTCCGGCCCTGCGCCCGCGTGGCGGGCCGGTCCACGGTAGCCCGCTACGTTGAGGACAACCCTGACCGCCCGCCGACCCGCCGACGGGAGCCGCAGTGAGCAGCCCTGATCCGACCCACCGACGTGTGCTGATCGCCGAGGACGAGGCGCTGATCCGCCTCGACCTCAAGGAGATGCTCGAGGAGGAGGGGTACGACGTCGTCGGCGAGGCCGGCGACGGCGAGACCGCGGTGAGCATGACCCGCGACCTGCGTCCGGAGCTGGTGATCCTCGACGTGCAGATGCCGGTGCTGGACGGCATCGCGGCCGCGGAGCGGATCGCCGGTGAGCGGATCGCGCCCGTGATCATCCTCACCGCCTTCAGCCAGCGCGACCTCGTGGAGAAGGCCAGGCAGGCCGGCGCCATGGCCTACCTCGTGAAGCCCTTCCAGAAGAAGGACCTGCTGCCGACGATCGAGATGGCGACCAGCCGCTTCGCCGAGATCGTGCAGCTCGAGGCCGAGGTCTCCGACCTCACCGGCCGGCTCGAGGCGCGCAAGGTCGTGGAGCGCGCCAAGGGCGTGCTGCAGACCGAGCACGGCCTCACCGAGCCCGACGCCTTCCGGTGGATCCAGCGCACGTCGATGAACCGGCGGACGTCGATGAAGGCCGTCGCCGAGCTGGTGCTCTCCGGCGAGGTCGACCCGGCGTCAGCCCCGGTCTGACACCCGTCCGGAGCAACGAAGGGCTGCGGCGCAGGGCTGTCACCGGATAGGGTCGCGGCGCCTTGCGGAGCGACTGCGGCGGTGCTGAGGAGGTGGTCCGGTGGCGCGTACCGGACTTGTCCAGCCCACCGTCCGGGCGGCCGGCCCCGACGACGTCGAGGCCCTGGTGCGGCTCGTGGGGGCCATGCGCGCGGCTGTCGACGGTCCCTTCGCCCGCGGGCCGGTGGACCCGGCGGTGCACCGGGTCCGCTACCTCGACGCCCTGGCGGACGCCGATCAGCGCGTGCTCGCCGTGATCAGCGCCGACGGGGAGGTGGTCGGCACGGCCACGCTGGTCGTGGCCCCGGCCTCCGCGCTGGTCGAGGCGCGCAGCGTGGTCATGACCCTGGTCCACGTCGAGCGTGAGGCCCGCCGCCGGGGCGCGGGCAAGGCGCTGCTCGTGGCCGCCGCCCAGCTCGCCGAGGAGCGGGGGATCGACGTCGTGGCGGCCAACGTCGCCTCCAGCAGTCGCGACGCGCAGCGCTTCTTCGTCCGCTGGGGTTTCACCCCTGTCGTGGTCCGCCGCGCGGTGCCGCTCGGTGCGCTCAAGCGACGGCTGGGCCAGGGGGCGCTTGCGCCTCCGGTGGCCACCGTCGGCGAGGCGGTGCACACGGCCACCCGCCGTGGCGTCCGCGCCCGGCTGGAGACCTCGCGCGCCGTCAGCACGGCCCGCCGGCGCAGCGGCTGAGCCCCGCGGAGGCCGGGTCGCCCGTGGCTAGCCTAGGCGAGGTGACCGAGGTGCAGGAGGACGGTGCCCTCCCGGCTGCCGTGCTCCCGGACGCCGCGCCGCCCCCGGTGAAACGTCGCCGCACCCCGCGGCAGCCCGTACCCCCCTCGACCGCCGCCCCGCCGGAGGGCGACCGGCTGCTGTTGCTGGACGGCCACTCGCTGGCCTACCGCGCCTTCTTCGCCCTGCCGGTCGAGAGCTTCAGCACGACGACCGGCCAGCCCACCAACGCGGTGTACGGCTTCACCTCCATGCTCATCAACGTGCTGCGCGACGAGGCGCCGACGCACGTGGCCGTCGCCTTCGACCGCAGCGAGCCGACCTTCCGCCACCGGGAGTACGACGGGTACAAGGCGACCCGCAGCGAGACGCCGACGGACTTCCGCGGCCAGGTGTCGCTGGTCAAGGAGGTCCTGGAGGCGTTGCGCGTCCCCATGGTCGAGGCCGCGGGGTACGAAGCCGACGACGTGATCGCCACCCTGGCCACCCAGGCGGAGGCCGAGGGCATGCAGGTGCTGATCGTCACCGGCGACCGCGACGCGCTGCAGCTGGTCGACGACAGCATCACGGTGCTCTACAACGCCCGCGGCGTCTCGGACATGCGTCGCTTCACACCTGCTGCCGTGCAGGACAAGTACGACCTGACGCCGACGCAGTACCCCGACTTCGCAGCGCTCCGCGGCGACCCGAGCGACAACCTGCCCGGCATCCCCGGCGTCGGGGAGAAGACCGCCACCAAGTGGGTCGTGCAGTACGGCACCCTCGCCGCGCTGGTCGACCGGGTCGACGAGATCCCCGGCAAGACAGGTGCCGCGCTCCGGGAGAACCTCGCCAACGTGCTGCGCAACCGGCGCCTCACCGAGCTCGACCGCGCGGTGCCGCTCCCGCTCGGGCCGCACGACCTCCGCCTCGGTGCCTGGGACCGCGACGAGGTGCACAAGGTCTTCGACACGCTGCAGTTCCGCGTGCTGCGCGAGCGGCTGTACGCCACGCTGTCGGCGGTCGAGCCCGAGGCCGAGGACGGCTTCGACGTCGAGGCGGAGCAGCTGGCGCCGGGTGACCTGGCGCAGTGGCTCGCCGAGCACGCGGTCGCGGGGGAGCGCGCGGGGGTGCACGTGCGCGGCAGCTGGGGCAGGGGGCACGGCGTCGCGAGCGGCATCTCGATCTCCCTCGGTGCCAGCGCGGTGCACCTCGACCCCGAGCAGCTGGCGGCTGAGGACGAGGCGGCGCTAGCCGGGTGGCTCGCCGACCCCGCCATGCCCAAGGCCCTGCACGACCTCAAGGGCCCGCTGCTCGCGCTGTGGGACAGGGGCTTCCAGCTCGAGGGCGTCACCAGTGACACCGCGCTGGCCGCCTACCTGGCCCTGCCCGGGCAGCGCTCCTTCGACCTCGGTGACCTCGCCCTGCGCTACCTGCGCCGCGAGCTGCGCGCCGAGTCGGCCGACTCCGGGCAGCTGAGCTTCGACGGCACCGAGGAGGCCGACCTCGCCGCGCAGGACGGCGTGCGCGCCCGCGCGGTCGCCGACCTGGCCGAGTCCCTCGACGCCGACCTGCAGCGCCGCGAGGCGACCGACCTGCTGACCGGCCTGGAGCTGCCGCTGGTCGGTGTGCTGGCGCAGATGGAGCGCACCGGCATCGCCGTCGACGTCGGCCACCTCGAGGAGCTCCAGTCGACGATGGGCGGCCAGGTGGCCCGGGTCGAGGAGGACGCCCGGCGCCTGGTGGGCCACGACCTCAACCTCGGGTCGCCGAAGCAGCTGCAGGCCGTCCTCTTCGACGAGCTCGGGCTGCCGAAGACAAAGAAGATCAAGACGGGGTACACGACCGACGCCGACGCACTCGCCTGGCTCGCGGAGCAGCGGCCCGACGTCGAGCTGCTCGGCGTGCTGCTGCGCCACCGCGACGTCTCCCGGCTCAAGACCGTCGTCGACGCGCTCATCCCCATGGTCGACGACCAGGGGCGCATCCACACGACGTACTCCCAGATCATCGCGGCGACCGGCCGGCTGTCCTCCACCGACCCCAACCTGCAGAACGTGCCGGTCCGCACCGCCGAGGGCCGCGAGATCCGCCGCGCCTTCGTCGTCGGGCCCGGCTACGAGACGCTGATGACGGCCGACTACAGCCAGATCGAGATGCGCATCATGGCCCACCTGTCGCAGGACGCCGGGCTCATCGACGCCTTCGGCAGCGGGGAGGACCTGCACGCCACGGTCGCCAGCAAGGTCTTCGAGATCCCGCCGGAGTCGGTCGACCCGGAGCTGCGCCGGCGCATCAAGGCGATGTCCTACGGGCTGGCCTACGGCTTGTCGGCGTTCGGCCTCGCCGCCCAGCTGCGGATCAGCGCCGAGGAGGCCCGCGAGCAGATGGGCGCCTACTTCGACCGCTTCGGCGGGGTGCGCGACTACCTGCGCTCGATCGTCGACGTGGCCAGGCGCGACGGTTACACCTCGACCATCCTCGGCCGTCGGCGCTACCTGCCGGACCTCTCGAGCGACAACGCGCAGCGCCGGCAGATGGCGGAGCGGATGGCGTTGAACGCCCCGATCCAGGGCAGCGCCGCCGACATCATCAAGCGGGCCATGCTCGGGGTGGACCGGGCGCTGCGGGCACAGGGCCTGCGCTCGCGACTGCTGCTGCAGGTGCACGACGAGCTGGTGCTCGAGGTGGCGCCGGGGGAGCGCGCACAGCTCGAGGCGCTGGTGCGCGCGGAGATGGGTGGCGCGTGGCAGATGGACGTCCCCCTCGCGGTGAGCGTCGGGACCGGGGCAACCTGGGACGATGCGGCGCACTGACGCCGCAGTGGTGGCCCGCGGTGCTGTGACAGCGATCACAGCGACGTAAGGTGCTTGGTGTGCAGGCTCTTTCGCTTGCCCACCCGCCCCCGAGAGGTGACCATGACTGCAACGCTCGGCAGCGCCGCTGGAGCCCCCAGCGCCCGTCTCGCGCAGCCCGACGAGCCCCGAGGAGTGCAGCGCCTGTGGCGGCGCGAGCTGTCGCACTACCCGGCCACGCCGGCCCGGATGAGCAGCCTCGCCATCGTCGTGCTGGCCACGATCATCTTGTACTACGAGTTCTACCTGTCCGGCGCGGTCGCGACCCAGATCATCGGCGACCTGCACATGAGCTTCGTCTACTACGTCAACATCAGCGTGGTGGGGTACGTGCTCGGTGCCGTCGCGTCCTTCATGGCCGGCCTGGCCGACCGGTACGGCCGAGCCAACATCATCACCGTCGGCCTCTTCATCACCGGCCTGCTGACCCTGGTCGGCATCCCCAACGCGCACTCCAAGCTCAGCTTCGGCGTGCTCGCCGTCCTGATCGGCTTCGTCGAGGGCATCATCCTGGTGGCGACACCGGCCCTCGTCCGCGACTTCAGCCCCCAGCTCGGGCGGGCGTCGGCGATGGGCTTCTGGACGCTCGGCCCGGTCGTCGGCAGCCTCGTGGTCAGCGAGGTCGTCAGCCACACCTTCCACCCGCTCCAGGGCGACCCCTGGCAGGACCAGTACATCATCTGCGGGGTCGTCGGCCTGGTGGTCGCGCTCATCGCCGCGGTCGGGCTCCGCGAGCTGGCGCCCGCGCTGCGCGACCAGATCATGGTCAGCGAGAAGGACAAGGTGCTGCTCGAGGCCAGGGCGCGCGGCGTCAGCGCCGAGGAGCTGGCGGCCGGTATGCGCAAGCCCTTCCGACAGATGCTGCACCTCGACATCACCGGCTCGGCCTTCGCGATCAGCGTCTTCTTGATCATCTACTACACGGCGGTCGGCTTCTACCCCGTCTACTTCGAGACCGTCCACGGCTTCACGGCCAACCAGGCCAACAGCCTCGGCAACTGGCTCTGGGCCGGCAACGCCATCTCGCTGCTCGTCGTCGGGGTGCTGTCGGACCTGCTCCGCGTGCGCAAGCCCTTCATGGTCGTCGGTGCGATCGGGGCCATCATCACCACGGCGATCTTCGCGGTCAGCGCCACGCACCACCTCGGCGGCGCAGCCTCGAGCTCCACGGTCAACAGCTACATCGTCGTGACCCTGCTCATCTCCATCTTCCTCGGCGTCGCGTACGCGCCTTGGATGGCGTCCTTCACCGAGACGGTCGAGCGGCGCAACCCGGCCCTCATCGCCACCGGCCTCGCGGTCTGGGGCATCATCATCCGTGCGGTCATCGCCATCGCCGTCTTCATCGTCCCGCACATCGTGACGACGGTGACGACGCTGGTGGAGAAGGGGCCGGTCGTGCAGCAGGCCGCCAGGGCCAACGCCGGCGTGCTCGCCGCCGTCACCGCGCACCCCGACGTGGTGGCGCAGGTGCAGGCGATCAGCAAGCGCGACGCCGACGTCCTGCCCAAGGTGCTCGCCAACCAGAGGCTCGTGCAGCAGCTGGGTGAGTACGCGGCCACGGGGCAGACCCCGCCGGCTGCGCTGCTCGGCCAGGCCGCCCAGGTGCTCGGGCTGCCGGTGCTCACCCGGCTCGCCGACCCGCAGGTGCAGAAGGACCTCGTCTACCTCAGCACGACCGCGCCCACGGCGCTGGGCGCGGCCAACCTGGCCAAGCTCTCCGACCCCAAGGTGCAGGCCGACCTGGCGTACCTGCAGGCCAACGCACCCGGTGTCCAGTCCGCGGCAGCCCGCTCGCCGCGGCAGTGGCGGACCTACTTCTGGATCGGCGTCGGCGGTGAGGTGGTCTTCCTGCCGCTCATCTTCCTGATGGCCGGGGTCTGGAGCCCGCGCAAGGCCAAGCACCTGGCCGACGAGCACGAGGCCGCGGTCAACAGCGAGCTCTCGGCCATGGCCGCGGGGGAGCCGGCGACCGCGCAGCCAGCGACGGACGGGTCGAGCGCGCCCCGCACCCGGGGCCCGAAGCACGGCGCCGGCAGGTAGCCCGCACGCCAGCACGGCCGCCGGGGGCGGGCTCCGCACGATGCGGAGCCCGCCCCCGGCCCGTCACGATGCGGAGCCCCCCGGCTTGCGGGTCAGGTAGATCGCCGTGCCGGGGAAGAGCCGACCGCGCAGGGGGCTCCACTGACCCCACGGCTGGCTGGCGCCCTCGACCCACGGCGGCTCGACCAGGTCGTCGAGGACCAGCCCGGCGGCGGTGATCTCCCGTACCCGGTCGCCGAGGGTCCGGTGCGTCTCGACGTAGCTCGGTCGGCGCCCCGTCTCGGTGTGGGTCCACTCCACGTAGTCGCTGCGGTCGAAGTAGGAGGTGCGCACGGTGAGCCCCGCCGGGCCGGGGTCGTCGGCGAAGCACCACCGCATCGGGTGCGTCGTGGAGAAGACCCAGCGCCCGCCCGGACGGAGCACGCGGGCCACCTCGCGCATCACCCGGGAGCTGTCGGCGACGTGCGGGACCGCACCGAAGGCCGAGACCGCGAGGTCGACGCTCGCCGTGGCGAAGGGCAGGGCCATGGCATCCGCCTGCACGAGGGGTACGACGACCCCCGCCCGCCGGCCGTACTCCTGCCCGCGCCGCAGCATCCCCGCCGAGAGGTCGAAGCCGACGACACGGGCCCCCTCGGTGGCGAGCCAGCGCGCCGCCTGCGCGCCGCCGCACCCGACCTCGAGCACCGTGCACCCCGCCAGTGAGCCGGGCGACCCGAGCAGCCGCGCGTCGGCCTCGCGCAGCCCCTCGGGGCACCACACCAGGTCGGTGCCGACCGGCGTGCCGGGACCCCCGCCGAGGAAGTCGCCGTGCTCCTCGGCGTAGGCGTCGGCCTCGTCGTCCCACCACTCCCGCGACGCGCTGCGGGCCTGCTCGGGCGTCAGCCGCTCGTCCACCGCCCGATGCTCCCTCGCGCCCTGTCCGTTGTGCGCGATCGCCGCATCGGTGCAGGTCAGGTGGTGATCACGCACAACGATCATGCGGCGGGTGGGTGGAGCGGCGGCGGCGGCGCAGGACGAGCGCACCGGCACCGGCGGCCAGCACGAGCAGGAGCGCGGGCGCACCGGCCTCGGGGAGGGCGGCGGGCGGGGTCACCGCGGCCCGGCGCCAGATGCTGGCCTGCGGCGCGGCGACGGTCAGGGTCCAGGAGCCGGTGGAGGTGGCGAAGGACGGCCGGGGGTCGTAGGCGTCGTCCAGGAACAAGCCCTTGTTGAGCGCGGTGACGGTGACCGGTGACTGCGGGTCCAGCGTCGTCTCGGTGCTCTGGCGCACGGCGCGCACCTCGACGACGTCGCCCTCGGTGGTGCCCGCGGGCAGCTCGACCGCCTCGTTGATCGGGACGTCGCGCACCGCCGTGCGGCCGAGGATGCCGCGGTCGCTGGTGAAGATCCGCCCGTCGCGCAGCACGACGTCGAGGCTCACGCCGACCGGCTGCTCCGTACCCGTCGGGTCCTTGGGCTCACCCGTGCTCTTCATGACCTCGAGGTACAGGTAGCGGCGCTGGTCGCAGACGTGCACCGTGTCGCTCGCGGCCGGGACGCAGACGGCGGTGGAGACCTTGCCCTCACGCCGTTGCTCGGCGGCCATCACGCCGTAGATCCACGGGTGGCGGTCGAGGAGGGACTCGCGCGCGCGCCCGGCCGGGATGGTCTCGTCGTAGGTCATGAGGTAGACCAGCGGCCCCCCGACCGGGGCTGCCGCCGTCGACCCCTCCTGCGCCGTGTCGTCGTCGCAGAAGTTGTTGTTGCCCGTGCAGGTCTGCAGCAGCGGGTGGGTGCCGGAGTGACGGCCGCGGAAGGGCATCGTCACGTGGTTCGGACCCTGGAAGGTCTCGCTCAGCACGGTGTGGGTCGCGTCGAGCAGGGTGACGGAGTACGCCAGCTCGATGTCGACGGTGCGGCCCCACCGGCCCATCAGGTCAGGGCTGCCGGTGCCCTCGTCCTCGTTGGTCCAGATGACGGAGTAGTCGTAGCGCGTCTGCCCCGGCGCCGGCACCGACGCGTCGTGCCAGGACAGCAGCGGGGCGTCGTCGTACGCGTTCTGGGTCGCCGGGCCGAGGCTCGCGACGGTCCGGCCGTAGAGCACGGGGGAGTAGGCCAGCGCCCGGTCGGTGCTGAGCGAGGCGACCGGGTCGGCCACCGTCACCGAGGCTCGGGGCGACGACGGCGAGAGCAGGACGCGTACGGCGTGCACACCGGCGCCCACGGTGCCGAGCTGCACCCGCCGGGCGGTCGGGTCGGCAGTCGGCACGTCGAGGTCGGTGGCCTTGGCCCCGTCGACGTCGACCTCCAGCACCGATGCCTGCGCGCTGCCCGCCGACCAGTCCGCCCCGGGGGAGGCGACGGTCAGGTCGAGCACGCCCTCGCCGGCGGTGGCGGCGCTCAGCGAGACGTCCACCGGCTGGCCCGCCGTCACCAGCGTCGCGCTCCGAGCCGAGGTGGGCGAGCCGATCGCGGGGGTGCTCGCACGCGCGAGCGCGGTGGCGACGACGAGCGTGCTGAAGGCGACGGCGAGCAGGGCGGCGGGGCGGCGGGGCGGCACCGGGCGATGGTGGCGGGACCTGGTGACCGCAGGGCCAACAGCACACGACGGGTGGGCGCCAGCCCCACGGGCGGTGCGGGGGGGCGCGGTAACGTTGTTGGGTCCGAAGGTCCGCCAACCCACCCGTCCGGAGCACCCCACCCTCATGTCAAGCCCCACCAGCACGCTCGAGCAGGTCGCGATCAACGACATCGGCTCGATGGAGGAGTTCCTCGCCGCCGTCGACGCGACCATCAAGTACTTCAACGATGGAGACATCGTCGAGGGCACCATCGTCAAGGTCGACCGGGACGAGGTCCTCCTCGACATCGGGTACAAGACCGAGGGTGTGATCCCCTCCCGCGAGCTCTCGATCAAGCACGACGTCGACCCGCACGACGTCGTCAAGGTCGGTGACGCGATCGAGGCCCTGGTCATGACCAAGGAGGACAAGGACGGCCGGCTGATCCTGTCCAAGAAGCGCGCGCAGTACGAGCGCGCCTGGGGCACGATCGAGGCCAAGAAGGAGGCCGACGAGGCCGTCACCGGCGTCGTCATCGAGGTCGTCAAGGGTGGTCTCATCCTCGACATCGGGCTGCGCGGCTTCCTGCCGGCGTCCCTGGTCGAGATGCGCCGCGTACGCGACCTGCAGCCCTTCGTGGGCCAGGAGCTCGAGGCCAAGATCATCGAGCTGGACAAGAACCGCAACAACGTCGTCCTGTCGCGCCGGGCCTGGCTGGAGCAGACCCAGAGCGCGGTCCGCAGCGACTTCCTCGCCAAGCTCGCCAAGGGGCAGGTCCGCACGGGCCACGTCAGCTCGATCGTCAACTTCGGCGCCTTCGTCGACCTCGGTGGCGTCGACGGCCTCGTGCACGTCTCCGAGCTCTCCTGGAAGCACATCGACCACCCCAGCGAGGTCGTCGAGGTGGGCCAGGAGGTCGAGGTGGAGGTGCTCGACGTCGACCTCGACCGCGAGCGCGTCAGCCTGTCGCTCAAGGCGACGCAGGAGGACCCGTGGCGCCAGTTCGCCCGGACCCACGCGATCGGCCAGGTCGTGCCCGGCAAGGTCACCAAGCTCGTCCCCTTCGGCGCCTTCGTGCGCGTCGACGAGGGCATCGAGGGGCTCGTGCACATCAGCGAGCTCGCCGAGCGCCACGTCGAGCTGCCCGAGCAGGTCGTCACCGTGGGCACCGAGATCCTCGTCAAGGTCATCGACATCGACCTGGAGCGTCGGCGGATCTCTCTGTCGCTCAAGCAGGCCAACGAGGGCGCCAGCGACTCGGTCGAGTTCGACCCGACGCAGTACGGCATGGCGGCCAGCTACGACGACGCCGGCAACTACCTCTACCCCGACGGGTTCGACGCGGAGACCCAGCAGTGGCTCCCCGGCTTCGAGACCCAGCAGACCGAGTGGGAGCGCCAGTACGCCGACGCCCATACCCGGTACGAGGCGCACCAGCGCCAGATCGCCGACGCGCGCGTCGCGGACGCCGATGCGGTGGGCGAGAGCCCGGCGTCGACGTACTCCTCCGGTGAGACGTCCTCCTCGGCCATCGACGAGGACGCCCTGCGCAAGCTGCAGGAGCAGTTCGGCGGCGAGGGCGCCTGACCCCCCGCTGCTGCAGTACCCGTTGTGCGTGATCGTCCCCTGACCTGGGGCGATCCGGCGATCACGCACAACGGACGCGGCCGGTGAGGGAGTGAACGGGCCGTAGGCTCGCGGGCCGTGCGGGTGGCGCTGACCGGGGGCATCGGGGCGGGCAAGAGCTCGGTGGCCCGGCTGCTGGCCGGGCACGGTGCGGTGGTGATCGACGCCGATGCGATCGCCCGCGAGGTCGTGGCGCCCGGGACACCCGGGCTGGTGGAGGTCCTCGCAGCCTTCGGCCCTGACGTCAAGGCTCCCGACGGCTCGCTGGACCGGCCGGCGCTCGGCCGCCTGGTCTTCGGGTCGGGCGCCGAGGCAGCCACGGCGCGCGCTCGGCTCGAGGCGATCACCCACCCGCGCATCGGTGCCCGGGTGGCCGAGCTCATGGGCGCTGCACCACCTGGCGCGGTCGTCGTCTACGACGTCCCCCTGCTCCTCGAGACGGGTGATCCCTCGTCCTTCGACGCGGTGCTGGTCGTGGCGGCACCGCGCGAGACGCGGCTGCGCCGGCTCGAGGAGCGCGGCCTCCGGCGCGCGGACGCCGAGCAGCGGATGGCGGCGCAGGCGAGCGACGAGGGCCGCCGTGCGGTCGCGACGGTGGTGCTCGACAACGGCGGGGATCCGGCCTCGCTCGCCGCCCAGGTCGACGCCGCGTGGGCGCGCCTGACCGGCACCTGACACCGCGACACGCCCGCAGCGGTGGACCGTTCTGCACACGGGGCGCCCGCGACGGTGCAGGCGGTCGCCGGGGTGGACCTCGCGATCGCACCGGGTGAGGTGGTGGCGCTGCTCGGTCCCAACGGCGCCGGCAAGTCCACGACGGGGGACATGATGCTCGGTCTGTCTCGGCCGGACAGCGGCGAGGTCAAGATGTTCGGCCGGGAGCCCACGGAGGCCACCCGCGCGGGCTGGTGGGCGCGACGCTGCAGGCCGGCGGCGTCGTCGACCGGCTCACCGTCCGCGAGCTCATCACGGTCATGTGCTCGCTCTCGCCCGGCCCCCTGCCGGTCGACGAGGTCCTGACCTCGTGGGGTTGCGCGACATCGCCGGGGAGCGGACCGAGGGCCGCGACGCACTACCTCGAGGAGGCTGACGCCTTCGCCGACCGGGTCGTGCTCATGGCGCACGGCCGGATCGTCGCGGACGGCCCCACCACGGAGATCAAAGCGGCGGTCGGGGGTCGTACGGTCCGAGCGACCCCTGCCCGGGGCCGTCGCGGCGGAGCTGCAGCGGCTCCCCGGCGTGACCGATGCCGAGCTGCACGGTCAGACGGTCATCCTGGCGGTGCAGCGACTCCGACGCCGCGCTGCGGGCGCTGCTCACCACGCAGGAGCAGGCGCGTGACATCGAGGTCAGCGGCGCCGGCCTCGAGGAGGCCTTCCTCGCGCTGACGGGCGACCCGGTTCCTGACGCCCCTCGAGGACGTGGCGCGGTGAACCCCACCCTGCTGCGCCCCGGGCTCCTGCGCGTCGTCCGGAACACGCGCACGGTCATCTTCAGCGCCATCTTCCCGGCGGTGTTCTTCCTGCTCTTCACCTGCCGGCGGCAGCAGCAGCGGGGACGCCAAGGCCTACCTCGGGCTCTCCGCGGGCGCCTACGTCATGTCGAGCATGCTCACCTACGCCGGCACGGCGGCCCTGCTCAGCGTCGCCGCGCGCATCTGCGCCGAGCGCGCGACCGGCTGGAACAGGACGCTGCGCCTCACCGGTCTGCGCGGGCGGACGTACCTGCTGACCAAGGTCGTCCTGTCCTACGCGATCGCCGTCCCCGGCCTCGTCATTGTGATCGCCCTGGCCGCACCGGTGCGCCACGTCCACCTGCCGGGCGGCCGCTGGGTCGAGCAGCGTGGTCAGCGTGGTCAACGGGTCGGCGCCGATCGCCGCGCTCGGCGTCTGGGTCGGTTACATCGCCAAGCCGGACTCCATGCAGGTCTTCCTCGGGCTGGGCGGCACGCTCCTGGCCTTCGCCGGTGGGTCAGCTCATATCGATCGGGGTCTTCGGGTCCGGGCTGCAGCACGTGTTGCGCGCCCTGCCGTCCTACTGGTCGACGCAGGCCGGCCGCTCGGTCATCCTCGACAGCTGGCTCGGCTGGGAGGGCGTCGGGGTGCTCGCCGCCTGGACCGTCGTCTTCGGGGCCTGCGCCGCCCGGGCGTACAGGCGGGACTCGGCGACGTAGCGGTCGCGCGGGAACCTGTCGTACCCCTGTGCTGTTCTGTGGGAGTGCGCCCCACCGTGAACCCCGAGATCGACGCCGCCCGCCACCGAGGGCGGTTCGAGGTCGTCAGCGACTTCCAGCCCAGCGGCGACCAGCCCGCGGCGATCGACGAGCTGGAGCGCCGTGTCCGCGCCGGCGCCGCGCACACCGTGCTGCTCGGCGCGACCGGTACGGGCAAGAGCGCGACCACGGCCTGGCTCATCGAGCGGTTGCAGCGCCCGACGCTGGTCCTCGCGCCCAACAAGACGCTGGCGGCGCAGCTGGCCAACGAGTTCCGTGAGCTGCTGCCCAACAACGCGGTGGAGTACTTCGTCTCCTACTACGACTACTACCAGCCCGAGGCCTACGTCCCCCAGACGGACACCTACATCGAGAAGGACTCCTCGGTCAACGAGGAGGTCGAGCGGCTGCGGCACTCCGCGACGATGAACCTGCTGACCCGCCGCGACGTGGTCGTTGTCGCCAGCGTGTCCTGCATCTACGGCCTGGGCACCCCGCAGGAGTACGTCGACCGCTGTGTCCGGCTCGAGGTCGGGGAGTCGGTCGACCGCGACACCCTCCTGCGCCGGCTCGTGCAGGTGCAGTACGTCCGCAACGACCTGGCCTTCACCCGCGGGACCTTCCGCGTCCGCGGCGACACCGTGGAGATCTTCCCGGTCTACGAGCAGCTCGCGGTCCGGGTGGAGCTCTTCGGTGACGAGATCGAGCGCCTCACCTTCCTGCACCCGCTGACCGGCGAGGTGGTCAGCGAGCCGGAGAGCATCGTGGTCTTCCCGGCGACCCACTACGCCGCCGGCCCGGAGCGGATGCAACGGGCCACCGCCGCGATCGAGCTCGAGCTGGAGCAGCGCCTCGCCGCGCTGGAGGGGCAGGGCAAGCTGCTCGAGGCCCAGCGGCTGCGCATGCGCACCACCTACGACCTGGAGATGATGCGCCAGGTCGGCTTCTGCTCCGGCATCGAGAACTACTCGCGCCACATCGACGGTCGGGCCGCTGGCACGGCACCCAACACCCTGCTCGACTACTTCCCCGAAGACTTCTTGCTGGTCGTCGACGAGTCGCACGTGACGATCCCCCAGGTCGGCGGCATGTACGAGGGCGACATGAGCCGCAAGCGGACCCTCGTCGACCACGGCTTCCGGCTGCCCAGCGCCACCGACAACCGGCCGCTGACCTTCGAGGAGTTCGGCGAGCGGATCGGCCAGACCGTCTACCTGTCCGCGACCCCTGGTCCCTACGAGCTGGCCCTGGTCAAGGGCGACACCGTCGAGCAGGTGATCCGCCCCACCGGGCTGGTCGACCCCGAGATCGTGGTGAAGCCCACGAAGGGCCAGATCGACGACCTGGTGCACGAGATCCGCCTGCGCACGGAGCGCGACGAGCGCGTCCTCGTCACCACGCTGACCAAGAAGATGTCCGAGGACCTCACCGACTACCTCCTCGAGCTGGGCATCCGGGTGCGCTACCTGCACTCCGAGGTGGACACCGTCCGGCGGATCGAGCTGCTCAAGGAGCTCCGTCTGGGGGAGTACGACGTGCTCGTCGGCATCAACCTCCTGCGCGAGGGGCTCGACCTGCCGGAGGTGTCTCTGGTGGCCATCCTCGACGCCGACAAGGAGGGCTTCCTGCGCTCGGGCACCTCGCTCATCCAGACGATCGGTCGCGCCGCGCGCAACGTCGACGGCCAGGTGCACATGTACGCAGACCGCATCACCGACTCGATGCGCCGCGCGATCGACGAGACGGCCCGCCGCCGGGAGAAGCAGGTCGCCTACAACACCGAGCGCGGCCTCGACCCGCAGCCCTTGCGCAAGCGGATCGTGGACATCCTCGACGACCTCTACCGCGAGGCCGCCGAGGACGGCGTCGCGGTCGGTGGGTCAGGGCGGTCGCAGTCACGCGGCAAGGCCCCGACGCCCGGCTCGGCCAAGGCCGCCCGGGGCGCCGACGGTGCGGTCGGCCGGCATGCCGCCGAGCTGGCGAGCATGCCGCAGGCCGAGCTCGGGCAGCTGATCCAGCAGCTCGACGACCAGATGCACGACGCCGCGCGGGACCTGCACTTCGAGCTCGCGGCGCGGTTGCGCGACGAGGTCAACGAGCTCAAGAAGGAGCTCAGAGGGATGCAGCGGGCCGGCGTCTGAGCGCGTGCCCGGCGCGCCGCTGCAACGCAGTCGCTCACCGCAGCGATGTGCGAGCCTGACGCCCCCAGGTGACCTCGAGCCCCTGCCGACCCGACGCCCGGCCCTCTGGAAGGACCCTGCCCGCGCATGCCCACTCCCCGTTCGACCTCCTCCGGCCTCCGGCTGGCGGGCGCCGGCCGCCGCCGCGCGCTGCTCGGGTTCAGCGTGGCCGCCGTCCTCGCCACGACGGTGCCGCTCACCGCCGCGGCCGCGGCGCGACCCAAGCCGGCCGGGCACGTCTACGTCGGGCGCACGGGCAGCGGTCAGGACGGTACGGGCACCGGTTGGTTCAACAACCAGCCGGGGCTCGACCCGGCCGCTGTGGCCGCCGGCGGCATGACGGTGGCCTGGCGCGCCAAGGTCGCGGGGCAGACCTACGCCTCCCCGGTGCAGGTGGGCAGCACCATCGTCGTCGCGACCGAGGACGCCCACGTCTACGGCTTCGACCTCGGTACGGGCAAGCAGCTCTGGGACACCACCCTAGGCAAGCCCTGGGCGGTGGGCAACCTGCGCTCCACCGGCGGCCAGACCTGCCCGGACCTGCAGCCCACCATCGGGGTCACCAGCACACCGGTCGCGGACCCCGACGGGCGCAGCGTCTACCTCGAGGCGAAGACGGCCGACCCGCGCGACACCCGGCACGCGGTCAACACCGTTTTCTCCGTCGACCCGCGGACCGGCAAGGTCCAGTGGCGCACCGCCGTCGGCGGCCACGCGCAGAACCAACCCTCCGCGGTCTTCCGCAACGACACCGAGCTGCAGCGCACCGGCCTGCTGCTGCTCGGCGGGCGGGTCTACCTCGCCTTCGGCGCGCACTGCGACTTCGGTCCCTACCGTGGCTGGATCGCCGGCATCGACGTCGGCACGCACCGCCAGACCGCGCTGTGGACCGACACTGACCGCGACGGGGTGCAGGCCGACGCGACCGGGGGCGGCGGCATCTGGCAGGGCGGGGCCGCGCTGACCAGCGACGGCAACGGCCGGATCTTCGTCGTAGTCGGCAACGGACCGACACCCGGCTTCCGTGGACCGGCTGGGGCGGAGCTGGGCGAGAGCGTCATCCGCTTGCAGGTCCAGCGCGACGGCACGCTCGCCGTGTCCGACACCTTCACGCCGGCCATCGCCGACTACCTGAACACTGCCGACAGCGACCTCGGCAGCAGCGGCGCGACGCTGCTGCCGACCTCTATGGGCAGCGGCGACGCGCCGCACGTGGCCGCCGTCTTCGACAAGGAGAGCCGCCTTTTCATCGTCAACCGCGATCAGCTCGGTGGCCGTACCGCCGGCGACGTCAACGCCGAGGCGCTCGGGCCGTTCACCTATGGCGCCAAGGGCCAGATCGCGGCTTACGGCGGTGAGGGCGGCTACGTCTACTACGCCGACAACAGCGGGTTGCGGGCGTTCAGCCGTACCGGTGTGACGCTGGGCGGTCTGCCGGCCTACTCGATGACCGGGTTGACCGGTCCAGGCGCCGGGGTGGGCTACGCCCACGCCCAGGGAGCGCCCGTCGTCACCAGCAACGGCAGCCAGCCGGGCACCGGGATCGTCTGGTTCGTGGCGCGGGCGGAGCATGCCGGCAAGCTCGGCCACCTCGTCGCTGCGGGCCCCGTACCCGTCGGGGGGGTGCTTCCGGTGCTGTGGCGCGGTCCCGAGTTCTCCGGGACCAAGCTGGCCCGCCCGCTGGTGGCCAACGGCCTGGTCATCGTGCCGCAGCAGAACGGCCAGCTGACCGCGTACAAGGAGGCGAAGCCCAGAGCGGGCGGCAACTTCCGACCGCAGGTCGCCGACCTCGGCAACGTCGCCGTTGGCGCCACCGCGAACCTAGAGATCGACCTCTTCCCCCGCACGGGGCGGCGCGGTGGCAACAGCGGGGTGATGAGCACGAACCCGGCCTTCACGCTGCAGCGCACGCACGGTGATGTCGTGCGCATCACCTTCAAGCCCACGACGGTGGGCACGACCACGGGCCAGCTGATCGCCAAGACCTCGGCCGGGGTGGAGCGCTTCGGCCTCGAGGGGGTCGGTCTGGCAGCCGGCACCGCCGCGGTGCGGCTGATCCCGGTCGGTGGGCTGACCCTCGGTCCGACCGTCGTCGGCCAGAGCGACTCAGGGCAGGTGACGCTGTCCAACGACAGCGAGACCGCCGTCAAGGTCACCGCTGCGCAGGTCACCGGCCCCTACGCCATCCCGGTGCTCAAGCAGGTGCAGACCGTGCCGGAGGAGGGGCAGCTGCTGATCCCGGTGACCTTCGCCCCGACGGCGCGGGGTGACAACGCCGGCACGCTCACCGTCACGACCAACCAGGGCACCCTGTCCATCCCGCTGCATGGCCAGGGGACCGGTCCGGGGGTGCTCACCCTGTCCGCACCTTCGCTGGACTTCGGCACGGTCGGCATCGGCGCAGCCAAGACGCTCACCCTGACCGTGAGCAACACCGGAGAGGGGGTACTGCACCTGGACAAGGCCAAGGAGCCGAGCGGCAACTTCACCGACCCGGCGCCGATCTTCGAGGGGACAACGCTGGCACCGGGGCAGGTGCTGGTGCAGAAGATCGTGTTCAAGCCGACGGGCAACAGCGGCCCACGTGGCTCGGCCTACACCCTCACCGGCGACGGCGGCCAGGGCGTGCAGACCGTCACCCTCACCGGCCAGGCGCAGCGCTAGCGAGGTCGAGTGGAACGCGCCCCGAGCTACCAGCCGCGGGCGCGCCACTCGGGCAGCGCCGGCCGCTCGGCCCCGAGCGTGGTGTCCGCGCCGTGGCCCGGGTGCACGACCGTCGCGTCCGGCAACCGGCCGAAGACCTTGGTCTCAAGGTCGTCCATCAGCTGGCTGAAGGCTCCCGCGTCGCCCCACGTACCGCCAGGGCCGCCGGGGAAGAGCGAGTCGCCGGTGATGATGGTCGGCGCGTTCGAGGGGTCGTCGAGGTCGGCCTCGTGGACCAGCGCGACGCCGCCGGGCGTGTGGCCGGTCAGGCGCACGACCCGCAGCACCGAGCTCCCGAGCGTGATCTCGTCGCCGTCCGCGAGGGTGCGCGCGACCGGCGTGGGGAGCGCGGCGGCGTCCGGCTCGCCCGCGAGCACCGGTGCACCGGTCTCCGCGACGACCGCCTCGAGGGCGCCCCAGTGGTCCTGGTGCTGGTGCGTCGTGACCACGCCGGTGAGCGGCCGGCCGGCGATCAGCGCGAGCAGCGTCTGCGGCTCCGCGGCGGCGTCGACGAGCAGGAGCGCGCCGGTGGGGACGTCCTCGAGCAGGTAGGCGTTGTTGTCCATCGGCCCCACGCTCACCTTCGTCAATCGCAGGCCGCCGAGATCGCGCACCTGCGCGGGGCCGCCCGCGGCCACGACCCCGTCGTACCCGGCTGGCTGGTCGGCGGTCGGACCGCTGTCGCGAGGTGTCGTCACACCACCACCCTGCCCCCCGTGGCGGTCCTGTCGCACCCCCCACCTAGACTCGAACACACGAGCCACCCGCTTCCCCCCTGCCGCTCACCGCGGTGGGCGCGGGTGGTCGAGGCACCCGGAGGGGACCACCGATGAGCACCGCCGACCGCCTGGTCGTGCGCGGCGCGCGCGAGCACAACCTGCGCGACGTCAGCCTCGACCTCCCCCGCGACAGCCTCATCGTCTTCACCGGCCTGTCCGGCTCGGGGAAGTCATCACTCGCCTTCGACACGATCTTCGCGGAGGGTCAGCGACGCTACGTCGAGAGCCTGTCCTCCTA
>JAABUZ0100001548.1_pt1 | contig 43019 bp, 36 predicted proteins | sample 5562091 | NCBI WGS metagenome assembly JAABUZ01 (sample SAMN12813069, study PRJNA571459) | rock metagenome | isolation source: Antarctica rocks | place: Antarctica: Victoria Land, Linnaeus Terrace sud | collected 2015-12-21
CCACACAGACTCCAGCGATACGGGTAGCGCGTCTGCCGTTACCCGGAAGCCGATCCAGGCATAACTCGAGGGCGGCGCCTAACGACCGCTGTGTCTGCGTCAGACCGGCCGAGTACATGTTTGACGGGCCTCCTTCGCCGCGCGACCGCACGGCCAGATCAGGTCCGAGCGCCGCGCAGACGGTGTGCGAGCCACCGCCGTCAAAACCGAGGACGATGTGGTGATCAGTCATAGAGGTTAGCCGCGAATGGGGATTGCTCCGAGACAAAGCGCCGTCCCGGCGTAATGCTACCCAGAAGCACCGGGTGGCTCGCCCCCGTCACCGCTGGCACGTTCGTGTGGACACCGCGTAGCGTCTGGACCGCGAGGACCGCAAAGGCGACGGCCTCGCGCTGTTGCGGTTCGAAGCCCAGGTCCACCGCGTCGAGCACCTGGACGTCTGGCAGGCGTCGTCTCAACCAGGTGACCAACGTCTGATTCCGTGCCCCACCGCCCGAAAGATACAACTCGTCGATGCGGCAGTATGGGAACACGTACGCTTCGAGACTCTGTGCAACCGACTCCACCGTCACGGCAGTGACGGTTGCAAGCAGATCGTCGCCTGTGAGGTGGAGACCGCGATGGTCGTTCCAGAGCCGTCGTGCGACCTCTTCGCCAAACTCTTCCCGACCCGCGCTGCGCGGTGGCTCGTGCTGGAAAAAAGAGTGGCGTAACAACTCGGCGAGCAGCGCGGCGTCCACGCGACCTCGCGCCGCCGCACGGCCGTCCACGTCGTAGTGCTCGTGGCCATCCGTCGCGAGCGTCATCATGGCGTCGATCAGCATATTGCCAGGCCCCGTGTCGAAGCCACGAACGGCGTCCAGGGCAGACGCTGCGGGGAGCACCGTGACGTTGGCAATGCCGCCGACATTCAGCAGCACTCGGCCACGCGACACGCTTCGGTACAGCAACCAATCAACATACGGTACGAGCGGCGCACCCTGTCCCCCCGCAGCGATGTCACGGTTACGGAACCCGGAAACGACCGTACAGCCGGTCCGTTCAGCGATCACGGCGGGCTCGCCCGTCTGCAACGTTGACCGAATCCTCTCGGCATCACTGTTGCCCGCGTGGAAGATGGTTTGTCCGTGGCTGCCAATCACATCGACCTGTTGTATGGGAAGACGGCCTTGCGCCGCTGCCTCCAGCGCGACGGCCGCGAAGGCCTCCCCGATCTCGACATTTAACTCTGACACGAGACCGGTGGAGCCCCCGTCCACAAGACAGGCACGCAGAATGCGCTGTCGAAGCGGTTGCGGAAGCGGACGGCTCGCCCACCCGAGGAGTTCCACCCTTGGTTCAGGCGCAAACGACACGCGAATCAACGCGGCATCGGCTGCGTCAGCCGATGTGCCCGACATCAACCCTATCGCTATCCACGCACGATCCATAAGACACACCCCGAACGACAACTACCAGTTGGTGAACGACCCGTCTTCCCGCTGGAGGTGCGGCAGTTCGCGCATCTGGAACGGGTGTCGCTTCGCCGCGTCGCGGTCAAACTCGATGCCCAGCCCGGGTGCTGTCGGTGGAAGGAGATAGCCGTCGGCCCAGGGCATCTGCACCGGCACCACATCCGTGAGCATTTCTCCCGGTTTGCGTGGCTGCTCCATGACGCCAAAATTCGACGTAGCTAGGTTCAGGTGGAGCGACGCGGCGCAACAGACGGGCCCGAGCGGGTTGTGCAACGCCAGACCGATGTAGTGCGTCTCGCACCAGCCAGCAATTTTGCGCCCCTCGGTGATGCCCCCGACGATACAGAGGTCGGTCCGGGCGTAGTCAGTCAACTCTTCTTCGATGATCTGACGGAACTCCCATTTCCCGACAAAGTGTTCACCCACGGCCAGTGGTGTCGAGACGTGCTCACGCACCTGACGCAGACTCTGTATACTTTCGGAGCGTATCGGATCTTCGATGAAGAACGGATGGAATTGCTCAACCGCCCGGCACAACTGGATGGCCCATGGGGGATCAAGACGCGTGTGGACATCGAAGCAGAGCTCGATGTCATCTCCCACAGCCATGCGCACGGCCTCGAACTGAGACACCGCCGCTCGCACTGCCCGACTCGGTTCCAGAACGTCGCCGCCGTCAGAGAGTCCCCAGCGGACGAACTTCCAGCCCTCTTCTTTTGTCTTCAGGCAGCTTTCCACGAGAGCCTCGACAGTAGCGCCGTTATTATGCGGATAGCACACGACCTTATCGCGAACGAGACCGCCCAGCAATTGATAGACGGGCACACCGAGTGCTTTCCCCTGAATGTCCCACAGGGCAATGTCGATGGCAGAAAGGGCACTGGCGCCGATCTTCCCGGCGGGGAAGAAACCGCCCCGGAACATCAGCTGCCACAGATGCTCAATGCGACCAGGGTCCTGCCCGATCAAGAGCGGCTTAAAGTGATCCACCACGCCACAGACCGCCAGTTCCCGCCCGGTAAGACCGGCCTCACCGACGCCAGATATGCCTTCGTCGGTATCCACGACGACGAACAGGTAATTCCTGCCGCCCTCCCAAACCGGGTAGCATTCAATGTTCGTGATCTTCACGCGGCGAATTCCTTTCGTGTGTGCTGTTCATCTGTACCAACGGGTTCACCGCTCGGCAACGACGGTACAAATGAGTTCGACTTCGTTGCCTTCGGGGTCGTTCACGTACATGGTGCGTGAGGGAACGATGGGATGCTGGCCGGTTCGCACGGCGTAGCCGAGGGACGTGAGTCGCTCCTGCTCGGCATCGAAGTCTTCGGGGGCAATTTCAAGTGCAAGGTGGTGCAGAGCGCGGGGCGGGGTAAACGCTGCCGCATCTGCCGGTAGTTGCACCAGCACAATGAATTGCGGAATGCCGACCTGCGCTGGCCCCGCGGTCAGGAAGATCGGGTTCCTGCGCTCGGGCGGGGACGAGACCGTGAGCCCCAGGACATCACGATAGAACGCGACCGCACGGGGCACGTCATGTACCGAGAGCACTATTTCCGCAATGCCCCGTATCGCCGTTGTCATGTGCCCGTATCTCCTTTTTGTCGGCGCCAGTATACTGCGCGATGTGGGCCACGCGTCGCCCGCGATGATCTCCAGAGGAGGATGTCTTCAGCCAGCAGTCCTACGGTCATGCCAGTCCCTGCGACGATCGCGCCCGGGATGCGTGCCAGCAGTACACCAACAAGAAGGCATGCGGCCACGATCATCATGTTCGTCACGCTAGCCGAACGCACCGCTCCCGTCTGTCCCCGGTCGGCCAGCGTTGCCCTTAATAACGCCTGGATGGTGTAGAGCATTGGCAGCGCGAGGAGTGGCGCCAGAGTGACGAGCGCCAGGGTGGCAACATCGGGTGGTACCCCGAGGAGTCCCCGGAAGTAGACACCGGCCAGCGGGGTGACTGCCAGGGTCAGCACACACCAGAACAGTGCAACGCCGACAGCCGTTCCACACCGTCTGACGGCACGCAGTTCCTCGGATGATTGGCGAAAGGTGATGGCCACCTCCTGCATTGCCATCGTCGGGCTGGATACGAGGGTCAAGAGGCCGAATGCGACGGGCCAGGCGGCGAGCGAGATTTCAGGAGCAGCGGAACGTGCCAGACCGGCCGTGATCAATGGTTGCAAAAGAACGCGAATCCCGGAAGTCACCACGAGCGGTGCGTAGAAGCGCCACACACCCCCGTACGTCACCGGGACCGGTAGGTGCGCGGCACTCACCACGGTGGAACGGGCGACTGGCATCGCGATGATGGTTATAAAGAGCGTTTCCAGGATCATTCCGGATATGAGTGCGATGCCACCAAGCAAGGCTCCTGGCGGATGAAGCCACACCGCGCCGCCATACATCACGATGGCCGCCATCCCAAGCCGAAGGACCGTGCCGTAGCCAATCATCCGCGTCGCGCGTACACGCACGAGGACACCCTGATAAAACTTACGCACCGATACCACCAGCGGCCACAGCACCATGATCCGGAGGGGCAGGTGGGCGGCTGCGGCAACATCGGCCGGCAGGCGAAGCAATGGCACCACCACCAGATCGTAGAGAGGGGTCCAGTAGACGAGCACGTTGAAAACCGTGAACGCGACTCCCATAAGGAAGGCGAAACGTCGCACGAGCACATACGATCGCGCGTCTCGCACCAGCGTTACTGACGTCGTCATCATCATCATCACCGGAGCCTCGACGACGATGGACAATGCGAGCGCAATACCGTACGCGGCCAGTGATGTGCGTGCTTCGGACAGGCGTGACAGGCCGCTGACCACAATGACCTGTTCACCCGCTGTAATGAGGAGACTGCTGAGCGCGATCGGAAGAAATATAGCGGCGAGCGCTCGCTCGTGGAGAAAGAGCGTCCGATGCGGGGTAGGCCCCGGCAGTGGCGGCGCCGATGATGGCGAGTCTGCTACCAGGGCGTCCAATGGCTCGGTTGCGGGCCGAACTCCCCGTGCCATCGATCTCCCCTCTCCGCCCCGTGGTTCTCAACACGCTGTACCAGTCAGACACAGAGCGCGGCCACTGACCCGGGCCCGTGCTCTGTGTAGTCTACACTGATAGTAGGTGCCGCTGGCATGCTTTATGATGCAATTGACGGTTCAAACGTCAGGATCTATCGAACCAGTCATCCAGCTGAAACGGTCGGAGGCCTTTCGATACCCTCTGAACTGGGCATCGGGTGCCCACAGGACGACATTCGTCCAGCCGGACCATGTACACCTGGGTGTACCAGAGAAAGATAGGAGAAGCCATGTCGGGCGCGGGCACTCAGGCTGTGGAAGGTCATCAATGAACAGGGTGCAGAGGGTGCAGAGTTCACCGCTTGAAACGCAGCAACCAACAGACGCGAACGTTGATACACTGATCGTCGCTCCAACGGCGGCAACAACCTATGGTGGTGGCATGGCCGGGATCGACTGGTCACGTGCCCGCGACATTGTCATGACCATCATCGGCAGCGCTATCGTCCTCTATATGGCGTTTTGGATTCTTCAACACTTCACGAAAATCATTTTGATTTTTGTGATGGCAGCTGTGATCGCCTTCATGATCGGGCCGCTCGTCATGCGGCTTGAACATGGTGGTCTTCGCCGTGGCTGGGCAACCTTTGCGGTGTATGGCGCACTTTTGCTTTTTCTGGGGGGAGGCCTTGTCTGGGTTGGCGGGGGACTCGCCACGCAGCTTTCGCAGCTCAGTGACCAGGTGCCAGTCTACACACGCCAGTTGCAAAGCGATGGCATTCCGTTCCTTGAAAACTGGCTTTCCGCGCGCGGCGTCCATGCGGACTTTCGTCAACTGCAAGCCGATGCCGCGAGCGGCCTCCAGGCGACCAGTACGGCGCTTCTCGGTCGGGGCGTGCAAATCGTGTCTGGCGTCACCGATGCAATTGTCAATATCGTCCTCTGCCTCGTCATTAGCCTCTATCTGGTACTGGACGCGCAACGTATCCGTGATTCGGCGGCCTCGCTCTTTCCGGCTCGTCGGCAGCGGCTCTTCACCTTTGTTGAAACCAGCCTCACCAACGTGATGGGCGGGTACATCCGGGGCCAACTGACCATGGCAGCAATTATCGCGTTGAGTGCCGGGGTCGGATGCTGGCTTCTGGGCGTGCGCTATCCGCTCGTGATCGGGGTGCTGGCCTTTCTGTTTGAGCTCATACCCATGCTCGGGCCAGTCCTGGCAGCCATACCAGCCATCGTGATCAGCCTCTTCCAGCCACTCCCACTGGTATTTCTGGTTATCGGGTTTTTCATCGTCATGCAACTCATCGAGAGCAATGTGTTGGGTCCCCGTATCACAGGCCACGCCGTGGGCCTTCATCCGGTGGTCTCCATACTTGCTTTGCTTGGCGGAGCGGAGGTCGCCGGGCTGTGGGGTGCGCTCTTCGCGGTTCCCGTCGTCGGACTCCTCTCCGTCCTGAGTGCCGCCGCGATAAACGAGCTGCGCGGAAAGTCACCTTCGGAAGTTATTGAACCCCGTAAAGCGTGGCGCGTGCGCCGCACGGGTGACAGGGTAGCAGGCAGACAGATTGCTCCCTGACAGGAAGGCACGGTTCGCGGAGGAGGCGGAATGTGGGCACGCACGTGGTGACGATCAAACCCGGAGCAGTTGCCAACCTGCGGGACATCGATCCGGGAGAGACGCACGGACTGGGCAAATCTGCGGGAGAGAAGAAGTTCGAGCAGATCGCCACTGGACTTGGCGAACTCCAGGAACTGTTATCGGCGGCGGGGCAGCAAGCGGTTCTCGTCGTACTTCAGGGCCTCGACACGAGCGGCAAGGATGGCACGATCACTCACGTGATGGGCTCGGTCAACCCCCAGGGCTGCCGCGTCGAATCATTTAAGGTGCCCACCCCTGAAGAGGCATCGCACGACTTTCTCTGGCGTGCCCACCGGGTCACGCCGCCGAAAGGGATGATGACCATCTTCAATCGGTCGTACTATGAAGATGTTCTGGTGGCACGTGTCCACGAGTTGGTGCCAGAGAAGGTGTGGCGTGCACGGTATGACCAGATCAACCAGTTCGAGTCGCTGCTGGTGGGCAGCGGCACAATCATCGTCAAGTTCTTCCTGCACATCAGCAAGGACGAGCAAAAGAAACGTCTTCTGGCGCGCGAGGACGATCCTGAGAAAGCCTGGAAATTATCACCCGGCGACTGGGTAGAGCGGCGGTCGTGGGAAGCCTATGTCCAGGCGTACGAAGAAGCGCTGAGCAAGTGCAGCACCAGGGATGCGCCATGGCACGTGGTCCCCGCTGACCACAAGTGGTATCGCAACCTTGCCATTGCCGAGACGCTCGTCAGGGAGCTGACACCCCATCGTAAGGGGTGGACGGAACACCTTGAAGCGGTCAGCAAACACGCGTTGCAGAGTATCAAAGACGCGCGTCGGTCTCAACGCCAGCCCAGGCAGTCCACCTAGACGGCCAGCAGGAGTCGGGAGCGACCATCGCTGGCGGCCCTCGACCCCTGCTGGCTGCATTCCCTCACGCCGCCGACGCCCTCCACGAGAAGGTGACGGCGACGCCTATGTCACGCGTTACGGCTGGATTGGTTCGGGCTGCTGCGCCGCCGCGGGCACGAGCTTGGCGTCCTTGGCGATGTCGCCACCGAGCGCAACCGTCACCTGACCGGCCTTTGCCCAGGGCACGTCTTGCTTCCAGAGCTGGAACACCGCACGCTGGCCACGCATCACGATGACACCACCCTGGTCCGAGACGGCCATTGGCAATCCGAAGTGATCGAGGTAGCCCGGGTCAGCCAGATAAGCCGCTTTGATTGCCGGTACCGCGTCCAGGATCGCAACATGGTTCGCAATGACATCGGGGAAACTCTTGCCGGTGTCACTGCTCCAATCCTGACTCTTGGGGATCTGACGGAAGGCGAGCAGCTCGTCGTCTTTCCCTGCCGCTGAAAGCTGGTCGAACACGTTGGCATAATGGACCCCGTCTGGCTGCCACTGCAGCACCACACGTTGCGTCGCCTGGTACGTAAAGCCATCGAGTTGATAGCGACGCGACGACGGATAACCCAGTACATTCACGCCACCGCCCTGGTTGAACGCTGTCCAGAACCGCGCGTTCCCGTCATCAACGATAGAGTAGCCGCTGCCGCCCTTGCCGCCGGCTCCGTTCGCCTGCGTAAAGAAGTGGCCACCTGCAGTGTTGTAGTCCGGGTCATTGCCATGACTGGAGGCGACCACCGGCGTAGGCGCATCAGCTTCACCTGGGAGTGGGCCGGAGGGCGGCACACCGGCAACACGGGCCGCGGTCGTCTTGAAGTTCGGCATCGTCACCGGTGACAGGTTCTTTGCCGACTGGACAGCACCGCTCACGCCGGTCTCCACGAGGACGATGGGCGTGCCGCCGACCTGGTAGACACTCGGATTGTCAAGATCGGTGTGCATCGTCGCCCCTGGCAAATCGAAGCTGTAGATACCATTACTGGCGGAGATGGGCTGGAAGTTGCCCGTGGGACCACCCTTCTTCGCCTGGCCCCCCGATGCGTTCACCTGTACGGAGATAGCCGTGGGAGCGGCATCCCACAGCACCGTCACGCGCTCACTGCCTTTGTCAAACACCACTTCGCGGAGGTCGCCGGGGGCAAACAACGTGGCACTCTTATAGTTTGCGAAGTATTGTGCCGCAACCTGAAAAGCATAATACGCAGGCCGCTTCGTGCCATTTTCGTAGACGAGTGCCTCGCCGTTGATGACGTCGCCATCACCGTCCTTCATCTTATAGACCGATATTTTCTGGACGCCCGCCGCCAGGCCCATCGCCATTGCCTGCAAGATATAGTTTGCCTGTTCATCGAGCGTCGAACGCATCTGCGTCGGCGTCTCGTTTGGCGTGCCTTTATTGACCGGATCGTTATACGGCACTACGTTCGTTTCCGTCACCCAGATGGGTTTGTCGAACCCTTTTTCCTTCATCATCTGGTGGTACAGGGTCGGGACGGTATACAGTCCTTCAGGGTTTGTATACAGGTTGACGGTACAAATGTCGAAGTACTGGTTGTGCTGGGCGGCAGTAGGGTCGGACGTCAGCGCCGTCAGGAACCGGTTGAACCACTGCTCCCTGCCAAGGTGAATATCCGTCCAGTACGTCACGGCGGCATTGGCAATTTTGACGTTGGGGTTCACCTCATGCGCATTGAGGTAGGCAACTTTCAACAATTGCGCGTAGTCGCCCGGCGTCCCCGACCAGATGTAGTATTGGGCGTTCGGGGCATCGGGCGTAATGTCAGGCTCGTTCCAGATCACCCATGTGTCGATGTGGCCCGCGTACATCTTGACGACGCTGCGCACATACTGTCCCCAGTAGTTATTTGGGTCGTTGTAGGGGAGGTTGAGATTCTTCGGCGGAGATTTCCCCCCCTGACTCGGGTCGGCCGCCGCCCAGTCGGGCGTATTCACGAGCAATCCAACGACCTCGATGCCGTGGGCACGCTCCTGATCGACATAGCTTAAAGGCAGGTAGAACGGGTTGAGCGCCTCGCCTGGCTTGTTTTGCATCCCGCGCCACCAGAAGGTGAGCCGCTCCCATTTGACGCCAGCATCATAGGCAAGCGTCGTCTGATTGGTTCGGAACGCTTCAACCGCTCCAAGGTGACCATCAGGATTTGTAACGGTGACGCCATCAGCCCGTGCGGTGCTCGCGGGTAATGACGACAGGAGAAGTGCAAGCGTCACGAACCACGCTGACAATGTGGAGTAGATGCGTCGTACAGTACATCCGGCCTTCACGTTTCTTCGTCCTCGCTTCGAAATAACGGTGTGACAATTCATGCCCTGTTCAAAACCCTTCCTTCAACCTCTGGCGCCGTTCGGCTCCGTATGGATCGAGTGCGGTAACAGCGGTGTGTTACTCTCTTGACCACAACTGATTATGACAGATGTTCGACTCCATGTCACGTATCAGACACAAATACCGCAACCGTATAGTACTATTGGGAACATAGATGACACGGAGGGGCCTGGAGATGCGCATGCTACCTTTGTGGAGCGGTGAAACAAAACGCATTACCCGCTGAGAGACGTCCACCACAAGCGAGAGGCGTGACTATGATGATGAAGGTAGGGGCGGCACCGATCTCCTGGGGAGCGTGTGAAGTACCTGGATGGGGAGCGCTCCTCCCATGGGAACTCGTACTCGACCAGATGCGCGACGCTGGCTACGAAGGGACGGAACTCGGTCCGCCCGGCTATCTGCCAGTTGACGCGTCGCTGCTCAGCACGGCACTCGAACGACGACAGCTCGCGATGGCGTCAGCCTTTGTCGCACTCCGATTCTCCGAGCCTGCACATATCGAGGAAGACCTTCGCCTCGCCGAATCTACCGGCGCGCTCCTGTCCGCGCTTGGCGCAACCACCATGATCGTCGCCGACGCAGGCAGCGAGGAACGTCTCATGCTTGCTGGTGACGTCGGATCTCGTGGCGGACTCTCAGACGCCCAGTGGATCGCGATGGCAGCCACCCTGAAGCATGTTGCCGCGGTTGCTCGGAAACAGGGACTCCGCCTCGCTTTCCATAGCCACGCAGGCACCTATGTGGAGACCCGTGAAGAACTCGATCGGCTGTGTGCGATGACCAATCCTGACGACGTCGGGCTCTGCCTGGACACGGGGCACCTTGCCTTCGGAGGTGCAGATCCGGTCGATGTCGCCCATGCCTACGCCTCGCGGATCACCTATCTGCACCTGAAAGACGTCAACAAACAAGCGTTACAGCGCGTGCGTGCGGAACACGCGGGATTCCGCGAAGCGGTTACGCAACAGGTCTTCACCATCATTGGTGAAGGCGATGTCGATTTCGACGCCGTACGCGGCAGCCTCCACGATGCGGGCTACGCAGGCTGGCTGATTGTGGAGCAGGACGCGCGACTGCCGCGTGCTGAAGGTGCTCCCGACGAGCTACGCATCAGAGCACAACGAAACCGCGACGCGGTCAGATGCATTTTCGGCGTCTAACGTCGGCACACCACCCGAAAGGCGGACGTAACGGTGTCCCGACGTCGAACGTCGTGCTAGCATCTTTCGTACACAGTTGCGCCGTAGCGATGCGGCTGTCGTCCCGATGAATGGAGGGCTTACCATATGCGCATGAGCGGCGCGGAAATAATCACCGAGTATCTGATTCGCGAACATGTGCCATACGCGGTGGGCATTCCCGGGCATGGCATCTGGACGACTGTGGACGCACTCGGAAGGCGACCTTCGGAGATACAGCTGGTGCAGGTGATGCACGAGCAAAGTGCCGTTCATCTGGCCGATGGCTACTACCGTGCCACCGGTCGCCCGCTGGCCGCATTCACATCGATTGGCCCGGGTGCGGCAAACACCACCGTAGGCATGGCCACCGCCTACGTGGATTCCACTGCCGTCCTGCTGATGACTGGCTCAGTGCATACGCATATGCACGGCCACTCGGTCCTTCAAGAGGTGGATCGTGCCCACGACGCGAACTTCGCACGCGTGCTCGAACCCATCGTGAAACGATACTGGCAACCAAGCCGCGTCGAGAACCTGCCCCACGTGCTGCATCGCGCTTTTAACGAAATGCTGTCCGGTCGTCCGGGACCGGTGCTGCTCGATCTGCCGATGGACGTGCAAGCCGACGATATCGACGTGACCCTTCCCGAGCATGGGCAGCGCACGTCACACGGGCGAACACGGCCAGACGCCAGGCAGACAGAGCGGGCCGCGCATATGTTGTTGCATGCACAGCGGCCGGTCATCGTGGCGGGTGGCGGGGCCATCACCGCCGACGCGTCCCAGCAACTGATGGCGGTGGCGGAGTTTCTCGGCGCACCAGTAGTGACAACATGGATGGGCAAGGGCGCGATACCGGAAGACCACGAGTTGAACGGCTGGAGCATTGGCGATACCGCCAGTACATCGGGCAATGCGCTGTCGCGTTCCGCGGATGTCATTCTTTCGGTTGGCTGCCGTTTCACCGACTGGAGCGCGTCTTCGTACCGGAAGGGAATCACATTCAGCATCCCACCGGCAGCCCTCATTCAGATTGACGTCGACGCCCACGAAATGGGGAAGAACTATCCGGTCGCCATCGGCCTCCAGGCCGACGCGCAGGCGGCCCTCGCGGATCTGTATGAGGCGCTCAAGCAGGCAGGCAAGCAACGAGCCTACCGCGAGACCGCCTATTATGCTGAAGTCCAGACACTCAAAGAGCAGTGGGAAGCCAACAAGGAACAACGCCGCCAGGGGGCGGGACGTCCGATGACGCAGGCACGTGCAGTCTACGAGCTTCGCCAGGCTCTGAACCGCGATGCCATCGTGACTACCGGTGCTGGCGTGGTGCAGGCCGTGATGCGCCAGGATTTCCCGGTGTACGGGCCGCGCACGCACCTCACCTCGGGCGGCTATTCCACCATGGGCTTTACCGTCCCAGCGGCGCTGGGGGCGCAACTCGCCTTCCCCAACCGACAGGTTGCCGGGGTCGCTGGCGACGGCGACTTTATGCAGACGATGCAGGAGATCGCTGTCGCCGCGATGTACGACCTTCCCGTTCTGTTCGTCGTGCTGAATAACGCCGGCTGGATGTCCATTAAAGGCGGACAGCTTGCCAACTTCGGACGCGCCACCATCACCGACTTCTGCCGAAAGGGTGACGTCTACAGCCCGGCCTTTGCCGAAATCGGGAAGAATTTCGGCCTCCACGGAGAACAGGTAGCCGACCCCGACGACGTCCAACCGGCCATCCAGCGTGCCCTTGCGACAAAAGGCCCCGCGGTCATTGAAATTATGGTGGCACGTGAGTTCCCGCATGCCGGCACGGATAAGACGGGCTGGTGGGATGTGCCAGTTCCGCACTATCTCCCAGAAAAGCGAGAAGCATACCTCAAAGGGCGCGCGGAGGAGCAGTTGACCTAGCATGCAGTATCACAAGTCGTCACGGTCCACGCGCGAAGGAGTCCTCGTCGGTGTGACGCCCGATGAGGCAGGCTGGAGCTACCTGGATTTTCAGGCCCTGAGACTTCTGGCGGGCACGACGAGCGATGGTACGACCGGAGAACGTGAAGTTGCGTTCGTGGTGCTCGGAGGGATCTGTTCGGTCGCGACGTCTGAAGGGTCGTGGGAGCGTATCGGTGGCCGCGCCGACGTCTTTTCCGGACGTCCCTACACCGTGTACCTGCCACCCCACACGTCCTATACCATCACGGCACACGGCGAAGTGGAGATTGGTTGCTGCGCGGCACGAGCGGAGCAGCGTCACCCGGCGCGGCTGATTCGCCCGGAAGATGTCGACATCGAGATCCGCGGCGGTGGCAACGCAACGCGGCAGATTAGCCACATCATAAAACCTGAATTCCCGGCCCAACGACTCCTTGTCGTCGAGGTGTATACCCCCTCTGGAAACTGGTCAAGCTACCCGCCCCACAAGCACGACGAGCAACATCCGCCGCACGAAGTTGTTCTTGAAGAAACCTACTACTATCGCGTCAGCACACCCTCGGGATTCGCGCTCCAGCGCATCTATACGGCAGAACGAGACATCGACCAGGCATTCGTCTGCGGGGACGGAGATCTCCTGTTGATACCGCGTGGCTATCATCCCGTGTGCGCGGCGCCCGGTTGCCAGGTGTACTACCTCAACACGCTGGCGGGAGACATTCACTCGATGGCGGCGTCAGACGATCCCGACCTGGCGTGGATCAGAGAGACCTGGACCAACGCTGAGAAAAAGATCGATCTGGTCAGGTGAGCATGCTGGTGCATGGACGCCGATGCAACCGACAAATGCACACGACCGACTGAAGGACAAGACACAGTGCCAAAACTGCTGATCACATCGCTCACCGTGCCGAATGGTGAAGACCCCGTACTGACCCAGCTACGAAACGCCGGGTGGCAGATCGAGTTCAGCCCCTATCGGCCTGACCGCACTGACACAGAACTGGCTGAGGTCATCTGCGGCGCAGACGCGGTTGTGGCGGGTACCGACCCCTTCACAGAACGCGCGTTTGCGGGAGCTGATCGGCTCAAGCTCATCGCGCGCGTGGGAGTGGGCCACGACGCCATCGACACAGAGGCGGCGACCCGACGCGGCATTGCCGTGACAATTACCGTCGGCGTCAACAACGATGCGGTGGCCGATTTTGCGATGACGCTCATCATGGCCCTTGGCCGCCAACTGCTTCCCAATCACGAGAGCGTGCGCACCGGCGGTTGGAAACGGGACATCGGTACCGACATCTGGGGAAAGACGATCGGCATCATTGGCACTGGCCTCATTGGCCGAGGCGTGGCGCGGCGGGCCCACGGCTTCAACATGCGGATTCTCGCTCGCGACCTCTATCCGGATGCAAGCATCCAGGAACAGTACGGTGCTCGCTACGTGGAGCTTGATGAACTCCTGCAGGCGTCCGACTTTGTAACGCTCCACGTGACACTGAACCCCCATACCCGTCATATGATTGGCGCGCGGCAGTTTGCCCTGATGAAGCCATCGGCATACATCGTCAACACCTGCCGTGGTCCGGTCATTGATGAAGCCGCGATGATTGACGCACTGCAGACGGGTGGCATCGCCGGGGCCGGTCTGGACGTGTTCGAGCGAGAACCGCCGATGCGAAGCCCTCTTTTGACGCTGCCAAACGTCGTACTCGCGCCCCACGTGGCGGGCATCAGTCAGGAGTCACAGCGGGGCATGGCTGACATGGCGTATGCGGAAGTGCTCCGACTCGCCCGGAACGAGCCGTTCCTGCATGCCGTGAACCAGGCGGGACTGGGACAAACGACACGCTGATGGCCGCGCTTCGCCACTGGACGAGCAAACAGGCGGCGCGTCCCATTGATGCCACGGTGACGCTTCCCGGCTCCAAGAGCTACACGAATCGGGCGCTGCTCGTGGCTGCACTGGCAAATGGCCAATCGACGCTGCGCGAAGCCCTGTTCAGCGACGATACCGACGCGATGGTGGCGTGCCTTCGCGCCCTGGGTATCGGCATTGACGTGGACGCGGCGCAACGGCGTTTCGTCGTCTCGGGGCAAGGGGGCCGTATTCCCGCTACCGATGCCACACTATTCGCTGGCGCGGCTGGTACCGCGGCGCGGTTTCTTACGGCACTCCTGCCGCTTGGTCACGGTACCTACCAGCTCGATGGTACAGCGCGTATGCGCCAGCGCCCGATGGCACCACTCCTCGCCGCATTGCGGTCGCTTGGAGCCGACATTACGTGTACTGAGCGGGACGACTGTCTTCCCGTCGTCGTGCATGCGAGCGGGTTTCGAGGCGGCAGCGCCAGCATCACCGGGAATCAGAGTAGCCAGTTCTTCTCGGCACTCCTGCTGCCCGCCCCCTGCACCCGTGACGGCGTCGACCTTCGTGTCGTCGGTGACCTTGTTTCAAAGCCGTACATCGACCTCACCATCGACGTGATGGGCAGTTTTGGTGCTGACGTCACGAATGCACACTACCGCACGCTGTCCGTGGCAGGTGGACAACGGTATACGGCACGTGACTACGACATCGAGCCTGATGCTTCCGGTGCATCATACTTTTTTGCCGCCGCTGCAATCACCGGCGGACGAGTGCGCGTGCAAAACCTGGCAGCGACGTCTGCTCAGGGGGACGTGGCCTTTGTTGACGTGCTGGAACAGATGGGATGCCAGGTGACTCGGGGGAGCAATTTTATCGAGGTGCGCGGTCCAGAACACCTCCGTGGCATCGACGTAGACATGAACGGCATTTCGGATACTGTCCAGACGCTTGCGGCGATCGCGCCGTTCGCATCCGAGCCAGTCATCATGAGAAACATCAGCCATATTCGTCTCAAAGAAACCGACCGAATTGCCGCACTCACCGCCGAACTGGTGCGACTGGGAGCAACGGTGGAAGAGAATCCCGACGCACTCGTGGTGCAGCCGTCGAACCTCCACGCCGCCGACATCCAGACGTACGACGATCACCGCATGGCCATGAGCTTTGCCGTCACGGGGCTGAAGGTGCCAGGGCTCCGCATTGCGGACCCGGCCTGCGTCACCAAGACGTTCCCGGACTTCTTTAAACGGTTCGAAGCCATGGTAGCGGGGTCCATCGTCCCCGGTGCCACAGGCTCCCACTGAGGATGCACATCATGCCCCCTGGCCTCTGCCCTCGGCGTCACCACCCCCAACGACGATGCGTTATCTGAGCGGCCGCGGGGGGCTGGACACGATTCGCCAGAAAAGGTAGATGAGGACCAGCAATTGCACCGACGCGGCAGTGGGAGCCAGGCGTTGTCGTAGCAGTTGGGTGGGAACGGGTCGCCTCGGCATCAGGGCCACCAGCAACAGCGACATCTGTGCGACGCCCGGTACGCGTGCCCACCATCGCTTCCCCAGGTCTGCCTCACCATACGTGCCCCGCGCCAGCGCCGTGGCGGGCGGCACGTAGCGCAGACACGGTGCCGCCAGTGAGACCGGCGGGAGCCGACCCCACCGCACCACGGCGACCGCTACCCAGAGGGTGAGCCATGAGTCTGCCTCAAGATCAAGAGCAGCTCCCTGTGCCATAGAGGCAGACCTGCGGGCAAGCGGTCCGTCGAGCCAGTCGCTGACCGTGGCGGCCAGGACAGTCGCCACCCAGAGTGTCCAGCCCGGCCGCCCCACTGGTCCACGTCTGCTTGACAGGGCACATCCGCCAGTGACCGCGGCGACGAGTCCCCGATACAACGTAAGGCAGTCAGCCAGACTGCACCGTACGGTCGGCTTTCCATAACGCCGGGGATGACGGAGGGCAAGCACAAAGGCTGCTTCGATGAGCAGAAGTGTAGCGGTCATCATTCCAAACGATGCAGCCTGCCGGGGTACCGCGGTGCAGCGCCTCGGGAACAGGTACGGTGGAGCCGGTGCGGACGGCACGCGCGAATTCCTCCGGCGTCGCGCTACAATCTGACGACATAATGATGATACAGGGGGACACGATGCCAGTGCTAGCAGACGGACGACAGCAAAACCACCCAGGATTGCGAACACGCACACTGGGTCGTACGACGATGACCGTGACAGAACTGAGCCTGGGTGGGGTAGGCTTCGGAGGTCTGTACGGTCCAGTACCCGAACCGGACGGGATCGGAGCGGTGCATCGGGCGCTGGATCTGGGCATCAACTACATTGACACGTCGCCACTCTACAAAGATAGCGAGCGTCGCATCGGCATAGCGCTTGACGGCGGGAAACGCGACGGGATCTTCCTGTCCACCAAAACAGGCACGCATCCGGCCCATCGGCAAGACTATAGTGCTGAAGGGACTCGTTGGACCGTAGAGAACAGCCTGCGTCTCCTGAACACCAACTATATCGACCTGCTGATGGTGCATGATCCACAGGACATCAACGCGCCACTCGCGCCCGGTGCAGCCTTTGACGTCCTGCACGACTACAAGGAACGGGGTGTCTGTGGCGCGGTCGGGATGGGCCAGCGCAACCATGATTTTCATCGCCGTGCAATCGAAGCGGGTACAGTGGACGCCATCCTCACCTTTGCTGACTATTCGCTCATACGGCAGACCGCGTCATCACTGATCGACGACGCCTACAGCGCGGGCGTGGGGGTCATTGTCGCGCAGGCGGTGATGGCAGGTCTGCTCGCTGGGCCAGACCCTTCGACTGACGCGCGTTTACGGTCGCATCCCGATCGCGCGGCGGCGATGCGGTGGCACGCCTGGGCACGTGATCGCGAGGTCTCGCTCCTCGCGGTCGCACTTCAGTTTGTCCTGCGCAACCCGAAGGTGGCGTGCGTGGTGGTGGGCGCAAAAACAGCCGGAGAGATCCAGCAAAACGTCGAAGTCGTTACCATGCCGATACCGGAGGCGATCTGGACGGAGCTCGATGCATTGATCGCACAGCAGAGAACGATGCGGTAAGACCCACACCGCAAAGACGCGTCCGCCTGACATGCGCATGGTACTCCCCGTCACAAGGGTCCAGGGGAACACCGCTGTGGTGGCCGGGCCCCTTCATGCGTCACGGGCGCGACGCAGGTGATGCTGCCAGTTGGTCCCGAGCACGTGTCGCCAGTCGCTCACGCACCGGGGGGTGGCTGAAGCGCAGCAACACTTCCCATCGCGGCGGGTCGAGTTCAGCCAGGTTCTCGTCAGCCAGACGGATCAATGCGTCACGGAGCCATTCCGGATGGCCACTCAGTGTCCCGGCGTACGCATCGGCACGTCGTTCGGCGTGGCGGCTGAGCGCCAGTGCGAGCGGCCCGAACAGATCAGTAACCACGCCGTAGATTAGCAAGAAGGCAGGCAACGAGGCAACTGATTGGACGTCGGTGGGCGCGAGTCCAAACCAGCCGTGCTCGAACACCTGCGCAACCACGGCGAAGCCGAACAGCGACGTCAGTCCGCTCACCACCGTCATGATCCACATGTCACCATGAACGTGGTGGCCAAGTTCGTGCGCCACCACCGCCTCAACGCCTTCCGGTGGATAGTCGTCGAGCATAGAATCAGCGACGATGATGCGCCGGGTGGGACCAAAGCCGAAAACGGCGGCGTTCGCGCCTGCCCACTTCGTACTCATGTCAAAGCGGTAGATGCCGCGAACACGCACCCCGCCGCGTCGCGCCAGGTGACGCATCCTGTCCAGCACTTCACCCTCCGGGAGCGGGGTGAACTTGAAAAAGAGTGGTGCGATGACAATCGGGGCAACAGCGCCAACCAGCAGGCTCAGGAGAAACAGTGCGATGCCCGCATACAGCCACCACACGGACCCTGCCGTCCGGATGAGCCAGTAGAGTCCCTCAATCGCACCGAGACCGAACAGGCCACCCAGCACAAGGCCCTTCAGCAGGTCGAGTGACCAGTCGCGACATGTCTGCCGGAGCAGGCCGTACCGCTTCGGCAAAACGTAGCCACGAACCACGTGGAGCGGCAACCCCACAACGAACAGGATGCCCCCGACAACGGAGGCGCCAAGCGCGATCACCAGCCATTCGCGGCCGAGCGCGCCTCGCAGTGAGGCAGCGCGCGTCGTGGAAAAACCAGAGACGAACAGGACGATCAGCAGCAGCGGCGTCAGAGGCATAGATAGCAGATACAACAGACGACCTGTCCGGCGGTACGCACACGCGAGCCGTTGTCGTTCGGGATCCACATCTGCCCTGGGAACACGCGTCGTGGGAGCTGTCTCCGGTACAGCAAAGGAACTCATCGCCCACTGTACCACGCGCCTTCCTGCTCCATCCGACGGTAGGGAGCAAGCGTGGCGCTCGCGTCGCACGATTCATGGAGCAGCGTGCACAATTCTTCGCAGGATGGGCTGTGCCCGCCGCATGGAATAAGTGTCGCGCCCACGTGTACACACGCTTCGGCGGCGACACCGCGTGCGACCAGTTGTTTTGCCAGGTGATGGATGCTCCTATGGCGCAGCGGGAACATCCAAGGAACAGCATCTTCGGGCAAGGCCGAAAGAGGCACGATGCCAGTGGAGGCAGCAGCAAGCGACAGCTCCCGCCAGACGCAGCGGCGCCGGTCGCCGTCCTCGCGGCGTCCGGACACTGCCCTGGTGAGGGCCATGCTCCATGCCGAGGGAATGGTCACCGACACTTCCCGCGCCGGAACTCTCAGCAATCCGCCTTGCCCGAGTGAGAGGAACTTCGGCAAGCTGTAGATGGCGTAGTCACCGTGACGGCCGACGGCGCCGCTCCACAGGGCGGTGCCAAACGCGTGCGCACAGTCCTCGATCAACAGCCAACCATGCCTGGTACATGCACGGGCAATGGCCGACAACTCCGGGTGCGGCAAGCCCCACTCGTGGATCACCACCACGGCGCGCGTACTGTCTTCTATCCGCCGGCCCCAGCGCCACCGTCCGAGAGCCCATCGCACGCATGGACTCACGCACGCGGAGCCCGTGGTCGTCGTCACACACACATGTCCCCCATACGCGATGCCCCCCGCATGCAGTGCCCGCACGAGCGCGTCACGTCCCCGTGGCGCTGGTTGAACCGGACCTCCAAGGAGGCGTTCGAGTTGCGATTGGAGGAGGTCCACGTGATCTGGCAGGTTCTCAGTCGCCATCTTGCACGTTGGCTCCCTGAAGCTGACGACGTTCCATCAAGGCAAGTGACCGTCCAAAGGTTGCCGTGAACAGGTCCCCTTTCCTGTGAGTTGCCAGCAACACGTCAGTCAGGTCTCCGCGCCCGATCACCGTGATCTGGAGACTGGACGGTTGGAACGAACAACAGAGGCTGATGACCGGTTGCTCGTGGGTGCGGTCTAAACCGTCGGCGATGCGTAAAAGGGATGCGAGCTGGCACACGCGGCGCTGTTCAGATGCCGACAATCGCGAAAACGGGCCGTGCGACCGAGTGGGAAGCGCGCCCCGATGGTAGCGGGCGATGAGTCCCACTACGGAGGCCACCGCCGAACCAGAACGTCCCGACAACCGCTCCACAGCCAGGTGGTACGCCGCTTTGTGGTGCTCCTTCCGGTCGGTCCGGTAGCAACTGTCGTGGATGAGCGCCGCAGCGGCCAGGAGCGGACGCTCGGTCAGTTCCAGTGGCAAAACCGGTGCGGCCTGGTCAAACAGAAGGAGTGCCAGCCGTGTAACCTGTTCCACATGCGGCTGCTCCCACCCGGACTCGAGCATCAGCGCATACGCGCTCCTCACCAGCGGATCATCTTGTGGTGACGGCACTGGCGTCACGCGGATACCGCGAGGCCATAGCGTAGGCCCCGGTGCGATACGCTGGCCGATGCAAGGCCGAGCACGTCAAGCATTTCAAGCAAAATAGCCGTGCCGGTTACAACGGTATCGACGCGTGCGGATGGCATGCCGGGTATCTGCGCCCGCTCGTGCGCGGTGGACTCCGCAAACAGACGCATCCAGTGCACGAGGCGCATACGCGTGAGGGTCGGTCGTTCGGCTTGATCAGTGGCACGCTGTTCGATAGCGATCAAGGTGTTAGCCGTCCCTCCAACGACGACCAGATGTGCGCCCTTCGGCGGCATCGCACGTCTCAACCCACTCTGAAGCGCGGCACGCGCCGTCACCCTCAACGTGTCAACACCTCCCTGGGGAAGGGGGTCAAGTGAGGCTACCGCTTGCTGCAGCCGGTTCGACCCAATGTTCACGCTGGTCGCGAATGACACATCACCATGCATACCCCACATGTATTCCGTACTGCCGCCGCCGACGTCCACCACGATCAGTGGTCCTTCCGGAGTCGCCGGATCGCCGGACACGCCCCGAAACGACAGTAACGCTTCCCGTTCCCCGTCGATCACCTCCAGCGTGATGCCCGTTCGACGCTCCACCTCTGTAACGAGTACACCGCTGTTTGGCGCGTCGCGTGTGGCGCTCGTTGCCACTGCTCGCCATACCTGGACACCGTACTGCTGTGCCAGCCCACGCAACTCGGCGATGGCCTCAACGGTCCGTAGGATCGCGTCACGTGCCAGGTCCCCATCGTGGGCGCTCCCCTGTCCCAGGCGGGGCACCCGTTCTTCATTTAGCAGAACGGAACTGATGACTCCCCCGTGTACCTGTGCGACGAGCAGCAGCACGGAGTTGGTGCCGACATCGAACGCGCCTACCATACGATGGTCCATGCGAGGCCGCCAGTCGTCCGCTACTCGTTCGCAGGTGTTCCTGGTGCTTGTTCGGCGAGCAGCACCAGTTGCGCGGCTCCGAGAATGCCAGCGTCATCGCCCAGGCTGCTCTGTACGATGGGCACGTCGCGAACATCTTCGGAGATCACGTTCTGGCGGGCGGACTCCGTGGCCCGTTTCACGTACCACGCCCCGACGGCCTCGACAACACCCCCGCCGAGGACCACGATATCGGGATTCAAGAGGTTGACGACGCATGAGATGCCATAACCTGCGTACTTTGCCGACTTCCCGACGATTTTTTTGGCAAGCTTGTCATCCTGCGCGATAGCACGCGCCAGTTCACCGCTTCCGAGCTTCGAAAGATCGTCCCCGGCTAATTTCGTCAGCAGGCTCTTCTTGCCCCGCCCCAGCGCTTCACGAAGGTCACGCGTGATCGCCGTGCGGCTCGCCATCGCTTCGAGGCAACCATGATGGCCGCAGTTACCCTCTGGCCCTCCGGCCTTCACGATCATATGGCCGACTTCCCCGGCCTGCATGTCGCGCCCGCGATAGATGCGGCCATCAATGATGACGCCACCCCCGACTCCGGTGCCGATGAAGATCCCGACCGCCCGTTCGGCTCCCCGTGCTACGCCGCGGGCATGTTCCGCGATCATCGCGACCCGGACGTCATTATCGATGGAGACAGGTACTTCCAGGAGCTTTTCGAGAATCATCTTCGCCGGAACGTCATGCCACCCGAGATTTGGGGCGACCTTCACGATTCCCGTCTCCGTATTGACCGGTCCCGGCACGCCAACACCCACGCCGCGAATGCGGGAGTAATCGATGTTGGCGGCTGACACTGCCTGACGGGCGCATGCCGCGATCTGTTCAAGCAGCACGGAGGCATCGGGATGACTGCGCGTTGACTGCTTGGCCCTTCCGAGCACGGTTCCGTCCGCTCCGATAACCCCGCACAGCACCTTGGTCCCGCCAAGGTCAATCGCAAGAATGGCGTCCTTGGTCATGTAAGTCGCACCGCTCATAGCTGGCCCTTTCTCGGTCTGTCTCGCTACCACTCCGCCACGAGATCGCGGAGGCGCCCTGCCACATCTTCGATAGCGCGCAAGTCCTTCCGGCGACCCCTGTGCGCCTTCACTTTGAGCCGTGCAAACAGTTTGCGTGCTTTCAGCATCGACGCGTGCCGGTGTTGAAGATCGGTGAGGCCGAGTGCGAGCGGGTCTTCCGCGAGCAGATTGACGGCCTCCGTGATCATGCCGTCCACGCGCAACGCATAGGCTTGCACTGCTTCCTTAAGTGTTGAACGAAGCATAGCTATGTCGTTGGCAAGGTCGTTCCGTGAGCCGAGATACGCATCATTGAGGGCCACCAGGGGATCCCGGGGTATTGGCGTGGGTGGCGCGGACTTTGTCGCGACGTGATCGTTCACGTTTCGTTTTTTTCTCGGCACCTGCGTCTTCTGCGCGGCCTTCAAATCCGACGGTGGCACTGCCATGACCCATCCCCTCCTGAACGATCGGCTCCAGGAGACGGCGCAACTCGGCCGCAACCGCGCGTACCGTCCTGTTCCCGTTCACGATCACAAATGCGTGCTGTTGCTGCATACGTGCAAACTGCTGCTGTAACAACGTCTGATACTTCAAGAAGCTATCGTACCGGTCGGGAGCGAGCCCCAGGTCCATCCCCGACTCCCAGAAGTCCAGCGAACCGTATTTCTCGAGGGATCGCTCGGCCAGGGCGGGCGGTCGGACCTTCAGATAGAACACGGTGTCGGGCACCAGCGCCATGCCGTACAGAGACTCGAGCCATGCGCGATCTGTCCCGCGGCAGATGTCGCGTGCCATCAGCGTGTAAACGTACCGATCCGCGAGCACGATGTGGCCAGCACGCAGGGCCGGGATCATCGTATGCTCAAGTTGGTCGGCAAAGTCGGTCGCATAGAACAGACTCATGGTTGTTCGGTCAAGAATGTGCCCCTGTTTGGCGTCACTCAATTCCTTTGCCACCAGATTGGATCGACGGAGGCCCACCATCGTGACGGCATGTCCCCGGGACTCGAGCCAGTCGGTCCACAGGCGGATCTGCGTTGAGCGCCCGGAACCGTCGGGGCCTTCGATCACAAAAAGCATTCCCTGGAGAGCCGAGGGATCGACGCCGGGCAGGCCCGCACCAAGGAAGCGACGGGTGCTCAACTCTTTCCCCGTGTACGTCGTGCGAATCGGGCCAGATCGACGCGTTCGGCGACGAGCTGGCGCACCTGCTGCTGTTGCGCTTCAATCGATTCCGTGGCGTCGACCACCGTGAAGCCGTACTCCTCGCTCAAGCGGCTGTACTCGTCGCCGATGCGACCTTGAAAGAGTCGAAAACTCTCGTACACATCGGGCGAGAGACCGAGATCCATGCCCGCCTCGTGATACTTAATGCTCGGTCGGCCCGCGAGAATGCGGCCCACAGCGGTCGCCAGCGGAAGACCGAAGTAGAAGGTGATGTCCGGTTTGATGGCGAAACTGTACAGATTCCGGACCCATGTGCGGTCGCATCCCCGAACAGCGTCGCGTGCCATCGCGGTAAACATATAACGGTCAGCGAGGACAATGTATCCTTGCCGCAGCAGCGGCATCATCTGACTCTGGTAGCGATGGGCGAAATCCGTGCAGTGGATCAGGCTGAACGTCGTCGGGGTCAGCAGTTGCTCCTTTTTGCCGCGCTTGGTCGCCGCACGGACGAGCACGGATGAGTTCCACTCAGTGAACGACACCTTCAGGTTCTGCAACTCGAGCCAGCGCTTGAGCAGATAGATCTGCGTCGACTTGCCGGACCCATCCACGCCTTCAACGGCGATTAATTTACCGTTCATCGAAACCCGCTACTCATTACGATCATCGTCGGGCGTGGCGCGGACACGGGCTGGTAGTTCCTCCCACACATCACGGAACTGCAGGAGGTGGCTGTCGCGCTGCTGCTGTCGCCGCACAAGAAGCCGAAGCGCGGCGGCGGCCAGCGGTGGCGCACTTGCTGGCGCGTCGGGTGCATCCACATGCTCCCCCGCCGTCAAGAGCGACAGGAGTATTTCAGGCGCCACGTCGGCGTCGTGTACATCACCGAGTGCATCCTGCAGTGCCGTCGTCGTTTTGATCATGGCGTCCAACTGATCCCCGTAGATGTCCTGGACGAACTCGCAAGCGTACCGCAGGCGCTTGCATCGAATCCGCAGTTCGTGTAGCTCCGTCGACGTCATCACGTCAGCCTGATGGGCCTGACGGACGCCCACCAGGTGGCGCTTCAAGAGTCGCGGAGCCGCTTTTCTCAGCGTCCGGCCCGGGGTGGCTTCGAGTTCTTCGAGCAACGCCGGGAAGCGGGATCGGAATCGATCCATCAACGGGCCATCCAGCATGTGGATCATGACCGCCCGACGCGTCTCGCGCTGCACGGCGATGGCTGCGAGAAGCACCTGAAGCGCGTCATGATCCTCGGGAACATGCTGTTCAGAGCGTCTGATCCCGTCGGCCAGCACGTCCATGTCACGCACAGCACCGAGCACGCCCCCGATCTCTCGAAGATCATTGGCCCACGGAGCGAGCGCGTCACGGGTGTTTGGCGTGCGGAACAGCTTCAGTGCCGCTCGGAGGCGACGGATTGCCACGCGCATCTGGTGTACTGCTTCGATCGATGTGCCCGCCCGTACTTCCTTCTCGGTCGCACGAACGCGCTCGTACTGCACCGCCATAATACGAGCCGCAGCGGCGGGCAACGACATACGACTACGCAGCCGTCGCTCGCTGGCTACCACGTCACGCGCGGGGGGGCCGCCATCGCGAGGGTCTCGTATGTGCTTCAGCATGATCACCACGGTTGAGGAAGTCGCCAGCACCACAGGATGCTGGTCGGACGGGGTCTGTCTGATGTCCCATCGTAACCGTCAGGCGGGCAGGCGTCAACATACGGGCCTACAGCACGAGTGCCGCTCTCACTACTTTTGTCGGATCAGACTCCCCTCTCGACCATTCTGCCTGCGCGAAGGCATCGTTGACCTGTTCCAGGGGGAAATGATGTGACAGCAGTTTATCGAATGGGTACCGCGTGTGATGGCGGGCGAGGAAGTCGAGCGCTACCGGCAGCACCCTGGGATGATAGTGTGACATAGCCACGATCCTGCGGTTGCCAAAAACCAACCGCGAGGGATCGAACGACGCCGTCGTCGGCCAGATGCCGCCGATCTCGACGTAGGTCCCACCCTGGCGAAGCATCTCCAGTCCCTCGGGTATCACCGCGGGTGATCCGACGAGGTCCATCACTACATGGGCGCCGACACCATCGGTCAGTTCTCGCACGCGCGCCACTCTGTCCTCGGGTTTCGTTATTTCGGACGCGTCAACCACATCATCCGCCCCGAACTCGCGAGCGAGCGCCAGACGCACGGGCACGCGGTCAATCACCACAATCCGTGATGCCCCCATGTCCCGGGCAACAGCCGCGGCGTTCAACCCGAGACCGCCAGCACCCTGCAGCACCACGGTGTCCCCATAACGGAATCCCGAGGCACGCAGTCCTTCCGTGACCTGTGCAAGGGCACAGTTCACCGGAGAAACCACATCGTCGCTCAGTACGTCTGGCACACGGAAGACGTAGTGTCCCGGCCGGAGATAGTAGTAGTCCGCATAGGTTCCGGTGAAATAGGGATGGATGTCGGCGCCACGGGGTCCAAAGCGGGCAAGCCGGTTCGGGCAGGCATTCGGGTGGTCGTCCAGACAGGCATAACAACGACCACACGGAAAGAAGTAGGCAAAGACGACACGGTCGCCCTCCCGAAGCGGCCGCCCCAACGAGTCTGTCGTGATTCCTTTTCCAAGGGCAGCAACGCGCCCCGCCCCTTCGTGGCCCATGACGTACCCTGCGGGCGAGACCGGTATCAGGGACCGCATCTCACCCCGCCACTGATGGAGATCGGACCCACAGACGTTCGCCATCGTCATACGCACCAGGACAGCGCCTGGTTCAGGATCTGGAACCGGCAAATCCCGCACCTCGAACGTCCTTTTATCTTCCAGAAAGACTGCCGCACGTCCTGTTTTTGTCACGACGTATCCCCTTCTCGCATGTCCGTGTGGCGATGTGCATTGCCCGTTCCAACATGACGAAGGCAAGCGTTCACAGTGTACACTTAACGCCATGGAAGAAGTACCAGGCAACGGTTCAACACTGCTGGCGCAGGAAGCTGCCATGGCCCGCCTCGTGGACGTCCCTGCCGGAGCCTGCGTGTGTGATACCTCCGACACCCTTGGCGTTTACCTTTGTCATCTCCTGGCCGATCTTCTACCAAACATCTCGGTGGGGCATCTCGACGGCACGGCTGTGGGCCCCTGGTCGGAAACCCACGGTTCGGCACTGTCACGGGCACGAGCTATCGCCCGCAGCGCCAACATCGTCGCGCTAGCGGTGGGTCTCACATCGAGCGATGGTGCAACGTGCGACAGCACACCGCATGGGACGGTGCCGTACGGCGCGACGATGCTCTACGACGTCCATACCACGCCGAGCCCCACAAGCGCGCTGGACCGTTCGTTCGGTGTCCTGGAATTGGCGCTGGCAACCGGGAGTGGCATGCAAGCGGTAGTCGCCATGCCGGTACCCATGCATGGACGCGCACCGTTTGCGCCGGAGGAGTGGCCCGAGGAGTCGTGGACGGGAGCACTGAGCAACATGATCCACCGTATCCTGCCCGTCATCCAGGTTGCGCGAGAAATGAACGCATGTCTCGTCAGTACGTAGCCCTCGACGTCGAAGCGACCGGCGGTAAAGACCTCGATGAGATTATCGAACTCGCCGCGGTGCGGTTTACGGCCGAGGGCGTTCTGGATACGTGGCACAGCTTCGTGCGTCCGCAGCGATCTGTTGGACTCCGTACCCAGGTGCTCACCGGCATCCGCGACGCCGAGGTCGCGGCTGCTCCGCGTTTTGCAGACGTCGCTCCGGCGTTCCGGCAGTTCCTCGGCAACGACCCGCTGGTCGCGCACTCCGTCGAACTCGATCTCGAACGTCTCAGCAAGGCTGGTCTGTCGGTCAGCAACATTGGACTCGACACCTACGAACTGTCGGGACTGCTGCTCCCCGGGCTCCCAGGGTATAGCCTGGCGCAGGTCGCAGCCCACTGTGGGGTCGTGCAGGAGTCTCAGCACCGGGCACTGAGCGATGCCGACGTCACGCGCCAGGTCTTCCTCCACCTCCTGAATCAGGCATCGTCGTTCGATGCGCGACTCCTCCAGCAGATTGTCCACCTGATTGGTGAGGGTCAATGGCCACTCAAGCTCGTCTTCCTGGATGCCGCCACGCGCTCCACCCGCACCGCTTTTATAGAACGTCCTGGCATGGCCCCGGCAGACAGCACCAGCCCTGCCTCCCGGGTGCGGCGAGAAGCAATCAATCGTCTGGAGATGGCTCCCGCGCTGTTCCGTGCGGTCGGGCGTGCCGAGCCACTGGAGCCGCGGGTAGAACTTGAACCTGTGACCGATGATGCCGTGCGAGCCGTATTCGATCCCGATGGGCCGCTTGCGAACCGCTTCCCGGCCTATGAGTCGCGTCCGCAGCAGGTAGCGATGAGCCTGGCGGTGGCAGAACGGCTCCGCGATGGCGGGCAACTGCTGGTTGAAGCGGGAACGGGCACGGGCAAGTCCCTGGCCTATCTCGTGCCGGCGTTGCTCCACGCCACGTTGAATGACGACCGTGTCGTCGTCTCAACAAATACCGTTAATCTGCAAGACCAGTTGTTCGGCAAAGACGTACCCGACCTCGCGGCGGCCCTAGAGCCTCGCTTCCGCGCCACGGTGGTCAAAGGCCGACACAACTATCTCTGCCTCCTTCGATGGGCCGAATTTCGCCAGCGTCATGATATGAGCGCGCTCGAAAGCCGTCTCACGGTGAAGGTGCTGATCTGGCTCAGTCAGAGTCCAAACGGCGACGTCGCCGACCTGAATCTCAACCAGGACGAGTCGGCGCTGTGGTGGCATATATGCTGCACGAGAGAAACCTGCATCAACGATGCATGCACCTACAAGCAGCAGCACGGCTGCTACCTGTTCAACGCGCGGTATCAAGCGGAGTCGGCGCACCTCGTCATTGTCAACCATGCACTCTTGCTGTCGGACATCGCCAGCGACAGCCAGGTACTGCCCGCATACCGCAACCTCATTGTGGACGAGGCCCACCACCTCGAAGAAGAAGCAACAAAACAGCTGGGCTTTGAGATCGACCAGCGGTCGCTGGCGACCTTCTTGAACGACATCGCGTCAAGGCCTGAAGGGGGCCGGACCCTCGGCCTTGCCACCGACATCCGCACGGCGCTGTCCAAGCAGTCCGCGTCGGGCAAACGACCATTGGCGCGGGCAAGCGAACTGGAACAGCAGACTGAGCGAGCACGCCAGCGAGCGAAGCTGTTCTTTCAGGAGGTCGGCACATTCTTTGGCCGCACGAGTGATGGTCCACGCCGACCAGGCACGGAATCACAGCAGCGCATTGTGCGCTCGATGCGGCTACAGCCGGGCTGGGCGAGCGTGGACGTGGCATGGCGTGACCTGGCGACCGTGCTGACCGAACTGCAGGGGAGCCTGGAACACCTCCATATGGAACTGGGCCTGCTTGACGAGACACGGACGCAAGGTCTCGATGGGCTGAAATTGATCGTTCAATCGCTGGGCAGGCAATGCCTAGAAACGCGTACGCGCGTTGAATCGTTGATCGCGCAGCCGCATGACAATGACATCTACTGGGTATCTCTCGACGAACCGGAAAACATCATGCTTCACGCCGCACCGCTCCACGTTGGAGAACTGCTCAGTTCACTGCTCTATGCTGAAAAGCGGACAGTGGTGATGACATCAGCGACGATGACGGTGCATGGTGACTTTGCCTACTTGCGCGAGCGGCTGAGCCTGAACAGCGTCAGTCGGACCGAGCGCATTGGCTCGCCGTTCGACTATAAACGGCAGGCGTTGCTGTATATACCCGCCGATATGCCAGAACCGAACCAGCAGGAGTACCAGCACGCCACTGAGCAGGCCATCCTCGCGCTTGCCATCGCGTCGCAGGGACGTGCCCTCGTGCTCTTTACGTCTCACAACGCCCTGAGAACAACGTATGCCGCCATCAAGGGCCCGCTGGAACAGCACGGTGTGTTGCTGCTCGGGCAGGGCATCGATGGTTCCCGCAAGCAGTTGCTCGCGATGTTGCGAAATCACGAAAACACCGTGCTCATGGGAAGCAACAGCTTCTGGGAAGGAGTCGATGTTGCCGGTCCCGCGCTCAGCGCTCTGGTGATCGTCCGACTTCCTTTTAGCGTCCCGTCAGATCCGGTCTTCGCCGCCCGCAGTGAAGGCTTCGACAACCCGTTCGCCGAGTACGCGGTCCCCCAGGCAGTACTCCGATTTGAGCAGGGGTTTGGACGGCTCATTCGTGGCGCCACAGACCGTGGTGTCGTCCTGGTCCTGGATCGCCGGATCATCAGCAAGGCGTACGGTCAGATCTTCCAGCGGTCCATCCCCACATGCACGACACAACGCGGCGCCATGTCGGGCATCTCCGCCGCCGTTGAGCGGTGGCTTGATCCGAAGCGTGTCACAGCGGGCCGTTAGGGATTCATTTCCACCACTCGGCGAACACCTGAGCGCGCCACCTCCCATCGCATCACCGACCCCTCCCACCAGCACCAGTCCCTGAATCAACGTGCCAGCCCCTGATAATCGCCAGGACCAACGCCCCAATCCTCAAAAATACCGGGTATAATATAGAACATACATTCTAGATTGCGAGGGACGTATCCGTGCCTATTTCCAACCGCGACGCAGCCAGAGCCATCTTTGCGGCGGGTTCGCTGCTTGAATCCCAGGGTGCAAACCCGTATCGCGTCCGCGCCTACCGCCGTGCCGCCGTCGGCATGCTGATGCTGTCCGAGCATGCGGGACAGTACACCGATGAGCAGGGGGAACTCGTACTTCCCTGGCTCGGCAAACGTTTACGCCGAAAACTTGGCGAACTCGTGCGGACGGGCCGCATGCAGTTCTACGACGACATCATCGCTGAACTCCCGAAACCGTGGCGCGAGCTGCTGAGCGTGCCAGGAATTGGTCCGAAACGCGCCGAACGACTGATTCAAGAGGGAGGCATCAAGAGCGTCCGTGGTCTGTCACGGGCAGCAAAACGACACCGGCTGCGTGCCCTCCCGGGATTCGGTCCGACACTCGAGCGGCAGCTGGCTGATGCGGCGGACGACATCCTTGGGAAAGCGGCCTAGCGAGAAGGAGCCACGTGTGGCGCCGATTCCCGGCACTCTCGATATGTCCGACACGACTGAAGCAATCGGCGACGACGTCCTCTCGGCGCTCGCGTCCGAGGGTACGCTGGACGCGGACTTTGTCAGCCAGTATGCACTGCCCTTTACACCAACACTCACGGTGACGCCCCGCGTCTACCAGCGTGAGGCCGTCCAGCGCTGGTTGGACAACAACGGCCGTGGTGTCGTGGTCCTGCCGACAGGCGCGGGCAAGACCATTGTCGCGTTCATGGCGCTCGAACAGGTGCCGGTGCAGACGCTCATCGTCGTTCCAACGATCGAACTCCTGCATCAGTGGCGGACAGGATTGATCGATAAGGCAGGTGTTCCGCAGGCATGCGTCGGTGTCGTGGAAGGCGGGGAACAATCACGGGCCCCCATCACCGTTATGACGTACGATTCGGCGGCGATGCCAAACCGCGACCTCTCCGATATTGGATTCCTCATCCTCGATGAAGTCCACCATCTTCCGGCGCCCACCTATCGAACGATCGCCGAAAAAACGGCGGCGCCGTGGCGACTGGGGCTGAGTGCGACTCCCGAACGCGAGGACGGGGCGCACGTACAACTTCTGGACCTTGTGGGGCCAGAAGTGTACCGGCGCCTGCCTGCTGAGCTCTCTTCACAGGGCCATATCGCGTCCTACCGCGAGAAGCGTCTGTTCGTCGATCTTTCCGACATGGAACGATACCGGTACGACGCGCTGATGGCCGAATGGAAGTGGTATCTCGCGACCCAAAGGACCGGCCTGCTCGGCGGCAACTTCTTCGAGCAGTTGATCCGGCGGAGTACACACGATCCAGCGGCGCGATGCGCGTTACAGGCGCACCATCATGCCCGGATGATTGCCCTCAATGCGGGGGGAAAGATCGGCTGTGTAGAAGAGCTTTTGCGACGCCACCACGACGAGCACGTCATCGTCTTTTCCGAGTACACATCCATGGTCCGTCTCCTGAGCCGCGCACTGGCGCTCCCCGCAATTACGTACCGAACAGACCCTGACGAACGTCGGCACATTCTTGAGCGGTTTCGTGCAGGGCGTTTTACGAAGCTGGTGACCGGTAGAGTGCTGAACGAAGGCGTGGACGTGCCCGATGCAAACGTCGCGATCGTCGTCAGCGGCAGTAGCACAACGCGTGAATATATCCAGCGACTGGGGAGGGTACTCCGCCCCAAGCCGCGCGAAGCGCTGCTGTACGAAATCATCAGTCGCCGGACGACCGAAGGCCGCTCCGCACGGGCGCGGCGTCCGGGAGCGGCCTGAGGGCCGGGTCGCCATCCTGAGAGGATACGTTATGGGATTTCCGATTACCGACTTTCGGTTCACCACGCGCCGTTCTGCAACTGGCACTCCCACCATCTACCCCATGCTCATGCGAGATGCGTCGATGCTGCCCAAACTTGCCCTGGCAATCCGGCACGTTGAAGGCATGGTCGGGCCGGAGCGCGCGGCCTGCGATAGCGACGTTTTGATGCAGTTTTTTGGTGATCCAAAACTTGCCCGGTGCCTCATCGCCTGCCTGGGACGCACGTACCGCTTCATTCCACGCACGCCCGCTGAGGTGCTGCACGCCTCGGCGCTGGCATATCTCTCGACGCTTGGCATCCAGACATCCAAGCATCTCCGGCTCTGGCTCTACGACCGGTTAAACGGGGAGCACCATGGCTTTCTTCCGTCGCACGGCCGCATTGATCTCTCGGCGGCGTTTGAACAGGAGTTGCGCCTGCGTCCCGGTGAATTTGAGCGGTTGCTCTACCTCGATGACGAGGATCACGCCGTGCTCACGCGCTTCGGGGCAGTGCCGTCGCCAGAGGACATCGTGGCGCAGCACAACGCCCGTGCGCTCGAAACGTTGCTCCGGCATACCCAGCACCTGGTGGTCAGTTTGGCACGCACCACTCCGCAAGCACGTGCAGCAATCCTCCATGTGTGCGCCACTGAGCAGGTCATCGCACGGATAGACGGCGACGACGATGCGCGACTGCACCTCTTCGGAAGGCAGGATGCGATGGAGAACTGGTCGCGTTGGGGACGTCGTCTCGCCCGTACCGTATTCAAGATAAGTGAACGGGTTCGGCCAGTCATGCGTGACATACAAGCGGATGTCGTCATTCGTGACCGCGCGCTCCTCTGGAAGCCCGGTGCTGAGGCGCTCGATATGCTCGCAGGCGCCGCGGTGCCTTCCGCGGGCTGGGAAGATGACGATGGCTGGGACGCGACCACGGTTCAGTCGGCTACGCTCATACCCGGGAACTCTCGACCAGGTTGGGGAATTCGACGGTGGCCAGAGGTGCAGGCGTGGAAGCAGGGTCCTGTTGTCCCTGATCTGACGCTGGTCTCCCGCGAACAGCGCATACACGTCTGTGCCGTACGATCAACACGCCACGCGGAAAGACTTGCCGCCCTCACCGCGCTTGCCTCCTCTGGAGACGGCCTCCTTTTTGTCGGACGAGCAGCCTCGCTTTTGACGCTCCACGATGCTGGCAAATCGACACTTTCGATGGAGCGCTTCGACCTCAAACCGGTGCTGGATGCTCTGGAGACGGTCGTGCCGCGGCCGGACACCACTCGTCCAAGCCCCGAGGCAGCCTGACCGGGTCATCCACCCTGTGGTATGCTGCCGGTTGGATTGCACGCACAGGAATGATACCGTGACCACGTCGACCGTTCGGCCCCCGTCGTCCCCACCTGGCCAGGCGATTGACACCACGCCCTCGCATGGCCATGAACCGGGCCATGCACGAGGCGCGGCAACATCCCTGCCATTCCTCCTGGGATCCGTGCTGTTGCTCCTCTTCACATGGGAAATCCGTCTTCACACTTTCGCGCTGAGTGAACTCGGGCTGGATGGCGCGCTGTCGATGGATCTGGCTGTCAGTCCTATCAGTGACATGCTACGTTTCAATGCCCTCGATGTTCATCCGCCTCTGTTCTACATCATCCTGAAAGGGTGGTACAGCCTCGCAGGCATCAATTTCTACACCGCGAAGTATCTGGTCGTCGCGCTCAGCACGCTCGGGACGGCCTGCCTTGTCTCCCTGGGGCGGACGCTTATCACCCCTTCCACTGGCGTGCTTGCTGGCCTCCTGTTCGCCCTCGCCCCCACGAATGTCCTCCTCGGACCAGCCGTGCGTGACTACACTCCAGGTATGGCCGCGTCGCTCTTGACGCTCGTCCTGGTCATACAGATACGTGGGCCCGGTACCTGGCAGAGAACACGGTTGATCGCCGCAGGTGCGGCGGGCATCGCCGTGGCCAATGCTACGGCACTCCTCACCTGGTACTTTCACCCGGTCTTCCTGGCCTTGAGCGCAGGGTCACTGCTTGCGCGTGGCGCGCGCCACCGTCGGGCCACCGCCGCCGCATTACTGGTCGGGTGTGCCCTCGCCGTGCCCTGGTACGCGTATGCCATTCCGCGTCTGCTGGCAAAAGTGTCGTCCGGCACGACGGCATATGGCGGGCCACCCAGTCTGCCGACCGTGGGCTCCCTGATAGCGCCGATGGCGCACGGACTTGGGGGGGCCATGCCAAGGGGGTGGCCCGAAGCATGGTCGCTGGTCCTGTGGACCATGAGCCTTGTCCTGGGTGTCTATGCCAGTCGCCCCTGGTTGGGCCGTCCGTGGGCGCCCACGCGCAACCATCGTAGGTTGCCCGACGCAGAGGCGCCATTGCCACCAACACGTACGGTACGAGAACCGTCGCGTTCTGAGAGGCAACCTACACAGGAAGCGGCTTTCGGCGCCCGTGGCACACTTGGCGCACGGATGGCCGCGCCACGCGTCTGGCAGACCGCTGTTGGGGGACTGGTGCTCTCCACCGTCTTCGTCCTGGCATTGACAGCGCGCTGGAACGTGCCGAACGACCTCGGCCGATACAGTCTCGTACTGGTGCCATTCGCGGCATTGCTGCAAGCATCCGGTCCGACGCTCAGCACGGGACGACGCCGCTGGATCGCACTGGCGCCGGTTGCCTGCCTCGTGATCTCCCAGTTCGTCGCCTATGAGCGGCTTGCGACCGGAACCCCGATCAACTGGGATCACGATGATGCCGTGCAATATGTCCGCGACCACATGCGGCAGGGTGACGCTGTGATCTTCTCAGATCGTGCCCGGCGTTTGCGTTTCCTTCTCCGACCGCACAGCGGTGTGGGCGCCTACGTCATTCACACGGCCGGACAGCGCTACCTGCAGGCGCACGCCAGGGAAGATACCGAGCGGGTGCTCGCCGAGGCGCTGCCCACCGCGCACCGACTCTGGTACATCAATGCCGCCGAGCCAGCGGGGTCACCACCAGTCGTTCGCGAGGCACTGGCCATGCGAACCTATCTTATCGAGCAGAAAGAGATCGAAGGCGCGAACATCACGTTGTGGGCGGTAGGGACACCTGGTACTGCCGTGGCTCCCAGTGCAGCCTTCGGGCAGCTCGCCACGCTAGACGGGGCAGCATACTCTGCAAAGGCCAGCGCCGGAGGCATTCTTCTCGTGGACCTGATCTGGCAACCGATCGCTCCCTCAACTCAGCCGTTCACCGTCTTTGTGCACGTTGAAGACCAGCGGGGCGCAACCGTTGCGCAGCACGATAGCCAACCTGTCGCGGAGTTGCGGCCCACGACTGGGTGGGTAGCAGGGCACAGCATCGACGATCGGCACGGCGTGGCTCTGCCACCACAGCTAGCCCCGGGCGCGTACAAACTCGTCGTCGGTCTGTACCGGGGTGATACCCGCCTGTCTCTTCCCGACGGCTCCAATCAACTGGTCCTGGGTGTCGTCACCGTCGAACCGTGAGCCCCCACATGGCTACCGCAGCTTCTTGAGGCCTTCCAGCGTAAAGTCCGGAGTTTTGCAGTAGTCGATGATGACGCGCTCTTTTGCGATGACCGCTTCACACGCGGCTGGCAACTCGCGGGCAATCTCCATCGGAATGACGTGGACACCATGCTGATCGGCGTGGAGGAGATCACCTGGCTTCACTTCCAACCCGCCCACCGTAACCGGCTGGCCATGGTCGATCATGTGGATGTAGGCGTGTGACACCAGTACGTGCTGCGCGTAGTAGTGGAAGCCCAGGGCACGCACTTCGCTCAGATCACGTACGCCTCCATTGGTTATGGTTGCAATGCATCCGAGAGCTTTATGAATGTTTCCGTTCACTTCGCCCCAGAAGGAACCGACACCTGGAGGGTCGTCCATATCCTGGAGCACAACAATACGGGGGGCGGGAATCTTGACGAGATCGTCCCACCAGCTGTGGGTGGCATATTGCCCCACAGCCGGTCGGGCTGCTTCGATACGTCCGGTCATCGCGTACCCCACGATGATCCCGAGTTCAGGAAAGATGCTGCGAATTTCAGGCCGCATAAAGCCGCTGTTGCGGGGCCGGATATTAAATGTCTCGATAGCATTCGCCACGGTGCAGGTGTCGTAGCGTCTGAGCGCTTCAAGCTCTTGCTCGGTAAGTGGTCCTTCCATGGTGCTCCTCGTGATGGTCCTCTGACAGTGCCAGCCAGCCCAACTGCTGAGTCCCGCATCTGCCGACAGCAAGGCAGGATAGCACAGGTAGCATCCCCGCCGTGATATCAGGGAGGCTTCTCGATCGCTGTCTGGCAGTGCGGTGCTATCGCATGCCAGACACCCGTGCCACTGCCCGGTCAAAACGCAAGCGTTCCTTGCTCGACGTCACTGGCCCCAGATGGTGACGCGACCGGCAGTCCATACAGCGCGCGTAGAAAAGCAGTACACTCGAGACAATGCGTTGCACACACACGTCCTTATTGCTGCTCGTCCTCGTCGTTATGATTTCGCTGACCACCGGCGCCACTTCCGCCCCGCTGACGTTGGTGTCGCCGACAGGCACTCCGAGCCCGCGCTCCATGTCGGCAGCCCCGCTTCCCGACGATGCTACCCTACGGAAGGACAGATTCCAGCAGTTTCGCAAGGAGCATCCCGAGGCCGCCTGGCCGCACTGGTTTGCTGACGACCATACGCTTGCCTGGACAGCGATCGGGCTGAACGGAGGCGGGGTTGAAGCTCTCATCAACACCGACGGCACGTTTTCATCAAACCGGAATAATTTCGGTGTTTCGTTTTGGCTCCGGGATACCAGCACGGGCGAATTCCTGATACCGCAGCCTGCGTCGGTCGTCCAATCTCTGCAGGATGGCCACCTCCCGCTGGTCACGACGACGTGGGAGACGGACAAGGTGACACTCAGAACCACCCTCTTCACCGCATCCTCCGGCACGAATCCCATCTCAGCCAACCGTGCCGACGATGCGACACTACTCGTCCGTGCCACGTTGAGTGGCCGCGGCGCCACACGACCCTGGACCCTCTACCTTGCGGTGCGGCCATTTGACCCTGCTGGTGGCGTGGCGTCATTGCAGACCGTCAGTGCCAGCAAAACCTCCGTGACAACAAATGGCGCGCTCGCACTCGTGGCATTTCGAGACGCCACCCGTTCCGGAGCGTCGGATGAATCGGCCGTGGACGTGTCGGTCGGAGCACGCGTGGGCAACGTTCCCGCCCCTCCTCGGGCGACCAGCGCACGCGGCATGGCCGAAGGCGTGCTCGCGTACGACGTGGTGGTAGGCGGGTCACAAACCCAGACGTTCGACTTCGCGCTACCTCTTCGCACGGTGGTTCCCTCGACCATCAGTATGCAGCATATGCGCCGCATGGATGTGGGTCTCCTTCAGCAACGCGTCGCTGAAGCATGGATACACACACTCCACTCCGTGGAACTTTCTATTCCGGACAGTAACGTGACCAATGCCTGGTATGCATCCCTGGCATATATGCTCATGACACGCCAGAACGACCAGTTATCATCGGGACCGTTGAGCGAGCGCGCCTTCTGGATCCGCGACGCCGCGTACATCACCCAGGCACTGTCGCGTGCGGGCCAGATCGACGTGACCCGTAACGTTGTCCAGCGGCTCGCACAGACACAGTTCGCCTCGGGCCGTTTTCCACCGATCATTGAGGCAGACGGCAAACCACGACAACCGGTCAAGACGGAATGGGATACCCAGGGGCAGGCGATTACCGCATTCGTGGAATATGCCCGCCAGAGCGGGGACATGGCCTTTCTTCGCGGCGTCTATCCGCGTATGATCGCGGCGGCCCGGTACCAGCAAGCACAACTTATCGAGAGCCGCAGCGAGCGTTTCCGCGGAACGCCGTCCTACGGCATCCTTCCCGCAGGTGAAAGCGCTGAAGACCTGTATGACGCGGATTGGCACCACTACTGGGACGACTTCTGGGCGCTGGCGGGCTACCAGGAAGCGGCAGAGGCGGCCGACATCCTGGGGCAAAGCAATGATGAGCACTGGCTGACGGAGGAACTGGACACCTTGCGGCGGGACCTGCTTGCCAGCGTCTCCTTGACCCGCGCGCCGGATGGCCGGAGCTTCATCCCCAATGGACCCGAAGACCGCACCTCCACTGCCATGGCACGGAGCGCAACACCGGCTCTTTGGCCCGTGATGGTCATGGATCCGTCAAACGAGGTGGTGCAATATAGCTTCGAAATGTACTACCAGCACGCGATCAAGCCGTACGCCGGCGCCTATCAGCACTATAACGGTCACTACTGGCCGTACGCCGGTATCAGCCTGGCGCACGCCTATTACCGGCTCGGGAGGATCGATCGCACCACCGAGATGCTCGACTGGGCGCTCACCCACCAGACAGCGCCACACATGTACGCCTGGGCCGAGGTTGTCCACCCTGACACTGGCCGATTCGCGCTCGGTGATATGCCCCACACCTGGATGGCGGCCGAAATGGTCTTACTCATCAGTGATATACTCGCCCGACCCGTGAACGACCATATCGAGATCGGTCCATTCCCCGATACATGGCTGCCTATCGATGGCACGATGACGCTCCGCAATGGCGTCAGCACACTTGGGCCTGTCAGTTATACACTGACTCGGAGCCACGACGGACATTCGGCCACCTTGACGTTAGATGGAACGGGCCCGGCAGGTGGTTTCCGACTGGCGTTGACACCATCCCTAGTCGCGAAGGGCTATGCGGTAGACGGCGGTGCTGTGATCGAGCCCAATGCGGCGGGCGTGATGGCAATTCCCGGTACTGCTCATACCGTGATGATTCAGGTGACGCCGAAATCGTAGGCAGCACGTTGTGATGCGGTGGGGACGAGGAGCGTGGTCGGGCGCGGCCAGCGACTGAAGTCGCGCCTGACATGGCAAAGTCCGCCTTCGCGGACTCCCTGCATGCTTCCGTAGGAATGGCATGATGTTCATGGTCGCCGGTGGCCCACCGGGGCGTGGATACTGCGGTCGGATGGCACAGTACGGGCGACTGCTCTGAAAAAGAATATCGGCGATTGGTTGATTGTAAGGGTGCAGACTGTACGCCCAGAGGGCACCCGTGCGTTCACCGGGTGCCGGAATCGTTGGGGTTGGTAGCTGCGTCGCCGGATGAAGAGGGACGACCGGGTCCTTTTCATCCTCGTGGTGGCCCGGAGGGACGTGGATACTGCGGTCCCAACAAGAGGCGTGACCATTTCCAACCTCGGTGGTGGCTTAGACGGCCACGGACACGGTGGGGGGATGGACGCTGCTCCTGGGACGAAGATGACACTGGAGGACAGGTGCTGGCACGCTTAGGAGGTTTGGCGACGGACACGTCAGACCCATTCCTGCACATGGATGGTGAGGGCGAAAGCAGGATGATGCCGCTCCTGGTCTGCATCGCTCTTGTGGTGGCCTTCCTGGTCTGGTTTGCCGACCTCGTGTTCCCCCTCCCTGGCGCTCTGCGCCAGTACGTGATTCACGGCGACTTCAGTCATCAGTTCTATCCGTTTCATCACTTCGCGGCCGAGGAGTGGTGGAGCGGCCGGGTGCCGCTCTGGAATCCGTATATGTACGGAGGACACCCGTTCCAGGCTGACCCACAGGCAGCGGTCTTCTACGTGCCAGGACTCCTGTTCGATATCGCCTTTGGTCGCGGGGGGCTCAGCTATCGCGCGTTGGAGTGGCGCGCCGCGCTTGCGTACGGCTTCGCCGCCTGCGGTATGTATCTGTTCACCTGGTCGCTGACAAAAGACCACATCTCGGGCGTGATCGCGGCGTTTGTCTTTGCAGGCAGCGGGTTCCTGACATCGTATCCGCTCCAACAGCTACCAATGCTCGAAGCGGCCGGGTGGCTCCCATGGTGCCTATTTTCGGTTGAACATGCTGTCAGACGCACGGGATGTGACCTCCGGTGGTCCTGCCTCGGCGGCATCACGCTTGGACTCTCATTTCTAGCGGGGCATACGCAGACCACGATGTTCATCAGCTATCTCGCCGGTGCCTACCTCCTCCTGCGATGCTGGCAGACCGGGCAGCCATTAGCACGGCTGGTGCTGGCGGGCCTGACGTTCCTGCTCGCATTTCTCATGGTGTCCCTGCCCCAGCTCCTCCCCACCTGGCAGTTTGTAGGTCTTTCTAATCGTCAGCCCCTCAGCTACGCAGAGGCGGGCAATGGCTACCAGGTCAATGATCTCATCGAACTTCTGAGCCCCCGAGGGCTTTTCCAGCGTGGCTACTACGTTGGCGTTGCTCCGCTCGTGTGGGCGGCGTGCGCCTTCACCAGGCGCCATCCGCAGCACTGGTTCTGGGTTGCTGTATCGCTCATAGCCATCCTGCTGGCGCTCGGCAAATATGGGCCGCTGTACCCCGTTGTGTACGGTGCGATTCCGGGCTACCGGCTGTTCCAGGACCAGGAACGTGCCGCGCTTCTCTGGTCGTGTAGCGCGGCCGTCCTCTCTGCCTTCGGTTGGTCTGCGCTGGCGGCACGCCTGGCATTCCATGCCACACAACGCTTGCCCCTGACAGCCCTCCTGAGTCTCGCCGCAGGGCTCGTGGCGACGGTCGTCCTCTTCATGCAACCGATCTCCCGTGAAAATCCCGCGTCTGTCATTCCCCTCAACGTGGCAGTCCTGACGGTCGTCGTGATAGCCATCGCGACGACGCTCGTTGCCGTCAGCGTGTACCGGCATCGCTGCCAGTCCGTACTCATTTCCATCGCGGCGATCGTCCTGACCGCCGGACCACTCTACGGCGCCAACCACGGCAACAACCGAACGTCGGTCTCACCCGCGCCTTCTCAGGACGTTCAGGCCACGATGGAATTCGTTCAGCGCCAGCCGGGGCTCTTTCGCGTCTGGCAACTGCAAGATGTGCTTCCTGGAAACCTGGGGGTTATCGATCACGTGGCATTCGCGCACGGCGACTCCCCTATTTATCTACGGACGACTCGCACACTCCTCGAGACGCACCTCGACTACCGCATCGCCCAGTTATTCAACGTACGCTACCTGATAAGCACGAAGCCCGACGCTGGCGCGGGCACCGCACTGGTAGCAGAACACGGCGACATTCGCACGTTTGAAAGGCAGTATGCGCTGCCGCGTGCCTGGGCCGTACGAGATGTGCGGGTCGCCAGTGATGACGCCACGGCATTGGACCTTGCGTTACACGTTCCAGAGCCCGGCGCCACAGCCGTGGTACGCGAACCACTCCGGTTGTCCATCACTGGCCCGGATCTCCCACGAGACCAGAAAGAGCACTGGGGCATCGTTACGCCGACCCATCGTGACCTTGACGTCACGGTGGCCGACAACGCGTTCCTGGTGATCAGCGAACCGTACTATCCAGGGTGGCAAGCATTTCTGGATGGGCAGCGTATAGCTATCCTGCGCGCCGACTATGCATTCCAGGGCCTCGAAGTCCCGGCTGGCTCACATCACCTCACCATGGTCTATCGGCCCCCGATGCTCCTCCTGGGCATCGGTCTCAGCGCGATTACCGGCACCGTGCTCCTGGCCATCCTGCTCCTGAACGGAGCCCACCGCTTGCCTGGAGATCGCACGTAAAGTAAAGGTACCTGCCCGTTCCCTGTTGGCCTCAATTGTCGCATCACCGAGGAACATATGACACGGCGGATAGCTGCGTGCAATTTGCCCACCGCAATATCCACGGCCCTACGGGTCACCACCGACCTGGAAAATCCCCGGTCCTCCCTCTTCATCCGGCGACGCAGCTGCCAACCCCAACGATCCCGTTACCCGGTGGATGCACGGGTGCCCTCTGGGCGTACAGTCTGCACCCTGTAATCGACCAATCGCCGATATTCTTTTTCAGGTCAGATCAGTTCACCGCCGGGCATCATCTCCGAGAGGATCAGCGTACCTCCGCCACGGCACAGGTCCCGGTTCCCGGTGGCTCCGGTCTGGCAACCCGCTTCGGACATAGTGGGGTCGGGAACCGGCAGGCCGGTGCCACCCTCGGCGGCGCTATCACCCGATCTGGGTACGATGTCTATGGCTTCCGCATCGGCGTGACCGTGGGCACCCACCTGTCTGGTCCAACACCTCTCTCCTGTGTTTACCCGGTGGCCGCAGCAGGGGACGAGCCACATGAGGACCGGGCTGCGGGTACATCATCAGTGAGATATTGTGTTCCGGTCGGCTTCTCAACAGGCCCGTCGTTCTAAATTAACATCATGCACGTCTGATACCGCTGTTCGCATGCAACCGTCCAGATGTTCCATCCTCGTGCCGTCGTCTGGAAGAGCGTAGTTGGCCATGTATCCCCTGAAGGCACTACACCGGTTGCCTGGTGCACACGCATGCCGTAGTGTACTGAGGTTGATCAAGGCAACTTTCGCGGTTGTGAGCAACGGACACGAGACGATGTGGTGAGGAGAGTGACAAGACGTGCAATCACAACCACCAGAGAACGCCACGAAGGAGCGAGGTACGTGATCGGCCATCAAGAGGCGAGGCATGATGGTTGGAGCGCTGGGGCTGCTCTCAGGACTCGTCGCAAGCCGGGTGTTGCACGCGGAGACCGCCCGTGCCAATACGTCCGACCTGGTGCAGATGGGAAATCCTGCCAATCAGCCCAGCAATCCCGGCGATATGACCGGGTTGATTACCTCCGCTGGCCAACCACTGGCACCGCGTCTCTTGCAGGTCGACAACAACCCCACCAGTCTCACCGCGTTGCCCACGGGCTACCGGGTGTTCCTCACGCCCCAAGGCGATTACTACGGGCTCGTCGTCGCGAACAAAACGACCCAGAGCTTCGCGTGCCGGCTGGTCGCGAAGCGGAAAGACATCCCGGTCGTGCGCCTTGCCCCGATTGCGGTACCACCGCCCGCGCTTCCCGGTATCGCCATCATTCCGGCATCATCCAGTCGTCCAAGCGCATGAGCAACAGCTGACGATTCGTACACCAGCAGCCGACGGTGGGAACGGTGGAACTGCTGATGGCACCAGACAGGGGGCAAAGATGTCACAACCTGGCATGACGCGCTTCACCCGCCTGCTCGTCATACTCCCATGGATCCTGGTGACCGCGCTGGCACTTGCGGCGATGGGCTCCTTGTCTGCTGTGGCAGCCATGGAAACAAGCAGTGGTCCGAGAACACTGAGCAAGACGACGGTCACCCAACCCCTCGCTACCCTCTCAGCTCGACTTTGGCCATTTGAGGGTTGATGGGGTGATAGGGTACGCTCGTCGTCACTCTACCAGGAGGGAAGACGATGCGAACCCTACCGCCTATCATGCTACACCTACTGACACCGTTTGCG
>JAABUZ0100001549.1_pt1 | contig 42986 bp, 40 predicted proteins | sample 5562091 | NCBI WGS metagenome assembly JAABUZ01 (sample SAMN12813069, study PRJNA571459) | rock metagenome | isolation source: Antarctica rocks | place: Antarctica: Victoria Land, Linnaeus Terrace sud | collected 2015-12-21
TTTCACGTGAAACACCGGGCGAAGGTCGTCACCACTGTACCCGGTGAGCGAGACTCATACATTCCGCATCCCCGTCCTACGCGTTTTTCAGTGCTGTAAGTTCCTACATGTCGAAGACACCTTTCCACGAGTTATGTGCTTGGCACGATGGCACACCTGTGGCTCGCGTCACACTACTTTCACCTCTTTCCAACCTAATCCTCCGGAAAATGCTACCATACCGCCGTTTGGCTCCCAGGACCGTGGACGACGCGGTCATGTGAACGGTAGATCCAGCCTGAACAAGTGACCCGTATCTCTACCAACGGTACCTGGCCGCAGGATCCACGTCCCTACAGGCCACCACCGAGAATGAAAAAGACCCGGTCCTGCCGCTTTGTGAGGCGAAGCGGCCGCTAACCCCGACGAACCTGGCACCCTGTGGACGCACAGGTGCCCTCTGGGCACGCAGTCGGCCGTACTTTGGCGCCGGGCGCCCTCTGGACGTACAGTCCGCACCCTGTAATCAACCAACCGCCGAGACCTATTTTCAGAGAAGCGACGACGATAGCAGGAGGATCTTCATGTACCTTGATCTGAATGAACAGGTTCAGCGCCTCATCGACAGACTCGTCGATGCTAGCGAGGAAGTGGGTGTGCAGGTGGCGGCATATGTCGACGGGAAACCCGTCGTGGACGCCTGGGCGGGAGTGGCCGATGAGGATACGGGACGTCCCGTTGATGGCGACACGCTCTTTACTTCCTGGTCGACAACCAAAGGCTTTGTCGCGACCTGTCTGCACATCCTCGCGGACCGAGGACAAGGTGGCCTACGATGAGCCAGTGGCCACCTATTTGCCAGCATTCGCGGCCAATGGGAAAGCGAGCGCCACCGTGCGCCACGCCCTTACCCATATGGCAGGCATCCCGCACCTGCCCGAAGGGACCACGCCCGAGATGATGACCGACTGGGATGCGATGTGTGCGGCCATCGCTGGACAGGCGCCACTCTGGTCGCCTGGAACGAGACGTGCCTATCACGCCTGGACCTTTGGCTGGATCGTCGGCGAAATCGTCCATCGGGCCGATGGTCGCCCATTTGCCCAGTTTGCACGGGAAGAACTCAGCCAACCTCTGGAGATCCCCGACCTTGTGTCGTTGCACACGCTACAATCGTGGGGTGCGCGGAATACGCCTTGGCGTCAGACCCTCCGGAGGTATGCATCCTGTCACACCAGCTACCGAAGAGCGTTGCCAGACGTGGCCCTTTGTCCACCTGGATCGTCAGACATACACTCACGGCAGCCACCCGACTCGCGCGCATCCTACCCACGCCAGCGGCCTACGCGATCGCTGATGGCTGTGGCATGGCAACGTTTTACGTCTGGCGCACGGGCCGACGCAATGCGCTCAGCAACTTCGCCCACGTGCTAGGGCTTTCCCAACAGGCAGATCAGGTGCGCCGTATCGCTCGCCGTTCGTTCTGTTACCACCTCCGCATGGGGGTCGATGTTTTCAAACATCTCTCGTTGTCCGACGAACGACTACGCCAGGAACTGGTGATCGAAGGCGCTTCCAATTTGTCCCTCGCGCGTGAACGTGGAAAAGGCGTCATCCTCGTGGCCCCTCATCTTGGTAACTGGGAGGCGGGCGTCAACGCGAACTGCTTTCTCGGCGATCATCAGGCGATCGCGGTGGTCGACGAAGGTCTGCTGCCCGACCTCGTGGCGAGAAGCCGCGATCGTGCGCGACTGGCACTCGTGCATCGTTCGAAGTCGTTGCGGCCAGTCCTACGCACCCTGGCGAGTAATGGCATCGTCGTTCTGGTCAGTGACCTCGCCCTCGACATGCGCTCTGTCTCCGTGCAATTCTTTGGACGAACCAGCCACGTACCCGTAGGCCCCGCATTGCTGGCAAGGAAGACCGGCGCTTCACTGATGCCGCTGTACGCTATACGCAATCACGAGCAGAAAACGCGCGTCGTTTTTGAGTCACCGTTCGTGCCTACCCTGACCGAGAGCGTTGACGACGACCTGCGCACGATCAGCCAATGGATGACAAACTTTTTCGAACGCGTTATTCGTGAGAACCTGGAACAGTGGTACCCGTATCAGCAGTACTGGACTGACCATGCCACAGCTCCATGATTTGCATGCCGGGCACGATGTGCTCACAACCTCGGTAACGCTGGATGCACACTGGCTCGCTACCTACCGCGCCGTGATTGGCGCCCCTACTGCCAGCGACGCTGTTGCGCCGCCGTTGGCTCTCGTCGCACGGGCGATGGATGAACTGATCAAGGCAGTCGCGCTCCCCCCCGGCACTGTTCATTCGGCACAGTCATGCCAGTCGTTCGCCGCGGTCTCTGCTGTCGATACCGTGCAGATGTGCTGGACCGTCAGCAGATCAACCCGCCGTGCAGGCGCGCTTTTTGTCAATCTGGACCTGGATGTGCGACGTGCGGGCAAGCAGGTTCTCACCGGTAAAACGAGCCTCATTGTACCCGGTGAACGCGCATGACCCTGCGAGCGGTTGGGGACACCATTCCCTCCCGAGAACACCTGATCACGGAGGACGTGCTCCGCCGGTACGCGGAGGTCGCTGGAGATGCGAACCCTATCCATCTCGATGCTGCCTACGCGGCCACGACGCCATTTGGCGGGATCGTGGCCCATGGGATGCTTGTCCTGGGCTACCTTGGCGACGCCCTGTCACAGGCGTTCGGTCCCGCGTGGATCGCCACCGGCACGTTGTCGGTCCGGTTCAAGGCACCGGTGCGGCTGGGAGAGTACGTGACGACCGGTGGCGCGGTGACGTCGGTCGAGCACCAGGACGACGGGCAGATGCTTGTGCGTTGCAGCGTGTTTTGCCGAACGCGTGGAGCCGACGAGCCGGTGATCACCGGCGATGCCTCCGTGCGGCTACCTGGCTAAAAATCCCCCATCGACCGCAATGGTCGTTCCTGTCATATAGTCCGATGCCGCCGACGCCAGCAGGACAACGGTGCCCTGAAGATCTTCCGGTGTACCCCACCGGCCGGCGGGAATGCGGCCAGCAATATGGGCTGCCATATCTGGATTCTCCCGGAGCGCCACCGTCAGCGGCGTGATCATGAACCCCGGGGCGATGGCATTCACCTGGATGTTGAAGGGCGCCAGCTCGTTCGCCATAGAACGGGTCAATCCCAGAATGGCCGTCTTGCTTGTGCTGTACGGACTGACGTTAATGCTGCCGGTATACGACGTCATCGACGCAATGTTGATGATCTTGCCGCCGCCACGCGTTCTCATTTGCCGCGCCACCGCCTGTGACAGGAAAAAGACGCTACGCACGTTGATCTGCATCACGTCATCGTAATCAGCAGCGGTGGTGTCGATCGACGGCCCTCTGCGGTTGATTCCCGCGTTGTTCAACAGGATATCGATGTGTCCCATACGCTCCACCGCTTGTGCAACGACCCCGTACAGATCCTCCGGAGTCGCCTGAAGCAGATCCAGTTGCACTGGCTCGAAGCGCCGACCAAGACGTGACACCCCCACCCGCACATCTTCCACGTTCCGGTTGTAGACCCCCACAATGTCGGCACCGGCCTCTGCCAGTGCTTCGGTCATGGCCTTTCCGAGTCCCACGCCACACCCTGTTACGAGTGCCACTTTGCCGTCAAGTTTGAAAAGGTCCAGGATCACCGACGCTCTCCCCTGCCACGCGTATTCGCCGCCCATGCCCGATCGCCCACGCCGACGATGAGCAGGCGACCATCCATCGTCGGAAAGAGAAACTCCTGGCGACCGTCTCCATCAATATCGATCACGTGAGCACTGTTCTCACCGTTGTAGTACCAGTCGGCACGCTTCGTGTCCTCAAAAGGCAGTTTTACGATCTCATCACCGGTTCCGGCGAGCACAGTGAGATCATAGGTACGCCGCGAGATCGCGTCCCTGAAGTACGGCGCTTGCTCGCCAACCACGATCTGCACGCGACCATCCCCGAGCCAGTCAACACAGCAGGCTCGTGAGAGCATCGTGTCGGGATGCCAGCGATGGTAGTGCCAGCGGATACGACCGTCAGATGTGGCAAGCGTGACGGGAGCGTCCACAATATGAAACTGTGTCAGTACAATCTCTCGGCCCGGGTGATCAGGGAGCAGATTGCCAGCAGCCACCCACTGGCCATGCTGGAGTTGCTCATCGAGTCGCCAGATGCGCCGCCCCGTGGCATGAAAGAGACATCCGCCAGAGGCCGTCACGAGTTGCGCTCCAGGTTCGTCCGGCAGGATCGGGGCAATCAAGGCATCGTCGACATGCACGTCGTGTGCCGTAATGTCGGTTGCTACACAGGCTGTCCAGCGGACGCGCACATCGGCATCGACGACATACAACGATCCGGCACTCCAGCCGTCGGGACGACGATAACTTGAAGAAACAACGATTTCCTCGCGTCCATCGCCATCCAGATCGCCTGTGCACGCGTAATGTGCGGGCTCGTCCCCGAGGCCCGCCAGATGCCAACGAATCTCGCCCGTTGCCGTCAGAGCGTACAGGTGGCCGCCGCGAACAAACGCGACAATCGATGGGGCATGGCCCCTTCCAGCTAACCACGCAAGGGCGAGATTCAGGATGGAGTTCCGCACTGCGCGGCCCCCCGGACGAGGCTGAATGGCATACGCTGCACCCAGTGACGCATACCCATCAGGTGGGGCGTCATCAAGGGGCGGTACCTGGTTCTCGAGGTACCACTTGGTGCCCTGAGGGAGCATGCAGCGCCACCACACGCGACCATCGCCACGAAGCGCAACAATATGTATCGCTCCATTGGTCGGCTCTTCCTCAGGGAGGAGTACCTCGGCCCGACCATCCCCATCAACATCTGCCGCAACAATCGACATTTCGCCGATGCGGTCTGGCGATGGGAATCGGAACTCCCAGAGAGTGCGACCGGTGATATCAAACGCGCGGAGTAAACCAACACCGATGGGACAGGACAGGAACTCGTGCAGTCCATCCCCATCAAGATCCGCTGATGTAAACGCATAGCTCGGCGACCAGCCGATGTTCGTCTGCTGGAGGATTACGGGTACACCATCCATGGCCCGACTTAGACTACCGGTTCTTCGACACTCAGCGCCTTAAGATGTTCCCGAGCTCGGTCGAGCTCCTGTCTGAGCTGGGCAAGGTAGTCCAGTTCAGATTCACCGATGGGCGACGTGGGGCTGATCAGCCGTTGTTGCCGCGAGCGAAGTTCATCTTCAATCACATGCACATAGCTCCGGAGTTGCCTGCTCAGCGCATGATTCTCTTTTTGGCGTGCGGCTGCGGCTATCTTCGCAAGATATTCGGGATCGCGGTTCCGCTTGCGGCGGCGCGCGTCTGCCCCTTTACTTCCTATGCGCGAGAAAAAATCTTCACCATGGCGCAATCTCGTCGTATCGGCACGCAGCTGGCTGTCAGTCTTGTTGTCTTCCATGGGTTCGATGAACGCTCCCTCAGTCTGGCGCGGTCAAGGTGGGTGGGTGATCCCTGGAACCTAGCGTAGCATACCTTCCCGTCTGATTTGGTGCAGAGCACGCCTCGCCCATCCTACCGGCGGCGAGCCTCTTGCTTGCTCTTGCAGGAAATGCAGAGATCCGCGTGTGGCAGGGCTAGCAGGCGTGCGTCTGGGATGGGCTGCCCGCAGCCGTCGCAGAGCCCGTAGGTGCCTCGTTCCATTTTGCCAAGGGCACGCGTGATCGCGGAGAGCGACTGAGCCAGCTGTGTGCGAAGGGCCTGATCTTTCTCGCGTTCGGTGGTGAGCAGGGCAGCCTCCGCCATCTGGTCGCTGCTCCCTGTGTTCGCCTCAGTCAGATCCTTCTCGGCTCCCTCACGCTCGTCCAACCGCCCGATTTCCTGTCGCAATCGGGTCCCCTCGTGTTCCAACCGTACCCGCATCGCTATGATATCTATGGCCATGGTCTCTCACTGCTGTCATGTGTTTGTATGCCGTGGTCACATCCAACCCGGCGTCCTCACGGGCAGAACATCTCAAGGTGCATCACAATACATAAGAATATCACACACAGAAGGGTAGGCATCGAAGGTATGGCTCACTGGCGCGTCCGTTCATTCTTTGTAGACAGCCAACTCGAAGAGTTTCTCAACAGTGTGAAACTTGAACCAGAGCAAATCAGGGAGATGCACTCGGTGGTGCAGGGACCACGTACGGGGGTGCGGATGGTCTTCGTGCTGAACGAGACGCAGCTGGCGGACGAAGAGGCATGGGTGGCACGCACATCGACGCCACGTGCGTCTCGCGGGGGATCGACCGCCCCCACAGCGTGATCTCTGCTCGGATCGGGGGTATCCGTCTGCGCGCGATGCCCTCTGCTACCGCATGTCCGGCACCAGGACAACGCTCGCGCCAACGGATACACGCAGACGGAGAGAAGCATTGCCGTTGGGCACGGCTACTTCGAGAAAGCCACTACTGCCTTTGAGGGCAATGATCGACGCATCACGAGCTTCACCGTACGTGTGGACGATGGGAGCCACCGATCCATTGAGAAGAAGACCCTTCCACCGGCGCTCACTCAGGAGGGAAGCGGGGAGTGACGTGATGAGATTGCCGAAGTGATCTACCCAGACGACGCACCCCTCGGAGGTACCGTCGGAACGCTGCTCGTATGAGAGCGAACGACCCACTGGGAGGGAATCTGTCATACGGGTGCCAAGCGTGTCGGGGTCCACGCCCAGCGCGCATAAAGCGGCGATGGGAGCAAAGATATCGCGTCCATGAAACGTGGTGCTGACTGGTGATTGCCAGTGCTCGGTACGATCCAGGACCCAGCAGCGGAGACATGGGTCTCGGTCCAACACCAGAGCAAAGATACCGTTGTCGGGGCCGACAAACCAGGCATGTCGTGTTTGTAGCAACAGCGCTCGTCGTGCCGTGCCAACACCTGGGTCCACGACTGCCCAATGAACGGCCCCCATGGGGAAGAAGCGATAGGAGTGAGCAAGCACGAACGCACCTGCGTCTATGGACTGGGCTGGTACCGCATGCGTCAGGTCAATGACGCTCGCGGCAGGATTTCGGCCAAGGATCACACCACGGACCATACCAACGTAGGGGTCAGTCAGACCAAAATCCGATGTCAACGTGACGACGTTGGGTGATGACGCTGGCCGTATCACTGCGATCTCTCCGGGGAGTTGTGCAAGAGGGAGTACACGGGCCGATGCTCGACGGCGCCACCTGGCATGCTGATCCACGCACCATACGTGGCGGCGTCGAATCGGGTTGCATCGACCCCATGCGCCCCCCTTTGTTCGTTGTGTAGCAATATAGTACCGTGTACGTTGCGTTATAGGGGACACTGTGTAAAACATAGTCGTGTGGAAGCCAGCGACCAAGTGTCAGGGATTCCCCTATGCGCGATGCGAATACGGTGCGCTTGTTTTGCCAATCGTTTGCCCTTCAAGGAGGTTTATACGTCTCGTGGTCAGGCAACAAATTTTGAGATATCTTTGCCTTTTTTTCATGCTGTGCTCCTGGTGCAGCACCCTGCTTCAACCAATCACCAGCCGTGCGGCTGATCTTGCGGACGTTACCTCGCCAATACCTTCGTACGGGAGCGATGCACCACATTTCGGCGCCGTGGAAGCCTTTGCGGCCCCCTCGGTTGCGGCACAAACAGGGCTGACGTGGGAACGGGTCAATGTGTTCTGGAATACCGTCGAGCCCGAGCGTCCTGGCCAGGCACTGCAGCCATCCAGCATTCCAGACGCCGCACTGAGTGACGAACTCCGTCGCGGCATGATTGTGGTTGGCTTGATCGGAAACCCACCGGAGTGGGCTACCCGCAATGGCTCGGTACCCTCAGGTCTTGACCTTCCCCTCACCGATCCTCGCAATCAGTGGGCACGCTTTGTTCGGGACGTGGTATCGCGGTACGCTGGCCGCATCGACCGCTGGGTGTTCTGGAACGAGCCAGACATCCAACCGGGTACAGCGGGGAGCACATGGGCAGGATCAGACGACGAATTTTACCAGTTGATGAAGGTGGGGTATCTCGCCGCAAAGTCCGTCAATCCCGGAGCAACAGTAATTTTCCCTGGCACAACGTACTGGTCCGATTATCTTCGTGGAAGTAAGCAGTTCCTCGAACGTGTCGTTGCCCTGGCAGATCGCGATCCGAGCGCAACCGCGAATCACGGCTACTTCGATATGGTCGATCTCCACATCTACAGCCGTGCGTCCGATGTCTACCGGATTGCGATGATCTACCGGGAAATTTTGAACCGCTATCACATCAATGTACCGCTCATGATCACCGAGATGAACATTATGCCGTACGACGATCCCGTCCGAAGGATGGATCCCGGTGGTTACCGCGCCACGATGAATGAGCAGGCAGCATACATGATCCAGTCGGTGACGTATGCCATGGCGGCTGGGGTGCGATGGATCAGCGTGTATAAGCTGTCGGATATCGGGTTTAGTGAGGAGGGGCCGTATGGCCTGGTGCGCCAGGACCTCACCCCGCGACCCGCGCTCACGGCGTACCGCACGGCCATTAACTATCTCAAGGACGCGTCATCGATACAACTGTCCCAGACGAAGGATGCGGTCGTTGCCACGTTTACGCAGGGAAAGGATGACGTCACCCTCGCGTGGACGACCGGTCAGGCTCCGTCATCAATTCGGGTGAAGGTGACCGGTAGCGCAGCCTTCACCGTAGATAAGTTGGGCAACGTGAAGCCCCAGACAGTCCCACTGACCCCGCCGATCTTTACGCTGCCACTGCCTGCGGCCACGATGCAAGGAGATGATGGCGGTCCCCTGAATAGCCGCGTCGGAGGCGACCCTGTGCTGCTCGTCCAGACGGGGCTGGGGCGGGGAGTGCGCGTTTCATCTTCCTTGCTGGTCTTTCCGGCTGAGGGGCACAGCGTGGCCGCCCCCTTTCTGCGCTACTTCGATGCCGCGGGTGGTGTCGACGTGCTAGGGAAGCCAACGGAGGACAAACATACTGAACAGGGGTTGGAGACGCAGCGGTTTGTGAAACGGTGGCTCCGCTTTCAGCCGACATTTAAAGGCTCTCAGTTTGAGATCGAGTCGGTGCCCGCTGGCGGCAGCTTTAGCCGGAGCGGCGAATACCAGCCCTTGCAGGTGGTCGCACCGGTCCCTCGAGCAGATGTCACCGCCTACTTTGGTCCCACGGGGCACAACGTGCAGGGCGAGTTCCTCCACTACTTCAACGAGAATGGCGGACTGGATATGTTCGGATTTCCCCGTACGGAACAGTTCACGCAGGATGGCTATACCGTGCAATGGTTCCAGCGCGCGATACTGGAACTGCACCCCGAAGCGTCTTACCCGGCACTCAGAGTGCAGCAGCGTCCGCTTGGCACCCTGATGACGGCCGGACGAATCTTCGCACCCGTGGCACGCTTCACTGACACGACCGACCGCCACTACGTCGCCGCTACCGGCCATAGCATCAGTTTCGGCTTTCTCACGTACTTCCAGAACCACGGCGACTTCCGTGCCTTTGGCAATCCCATCAGTGAAGAGATCATCGAACCGGGAGCAGACGGAAAATTGCATACGGTGCAGTACTTCCAGTATGCTCGCTTTGAGTACCACCCTGAACTGGTAGGAACGGCCTGGGAAACAGAGCTAGGACTTCTGGGGGATGCCGCCCTAGGCTTAACGAAGTAGGTGCGGTACCATACAGGTACGGCCTTCAGGGGGAAGGCATTCGAGGGGATAAAACAGCATGCCGACGATGATTGATCTAGAGTTCGAAGTTGGGCAGCGGTATCGGAATCGCCGCGGCGAGTATGTCGTCGTATCGATGGAGCATCCACTGATGCAGATCCAGTACGAGGACGGAGATCTTCAGACGGTGGATATCAATATGCAGCGCCGCATCTATACGAATATGGTGGCCGAAACCGAGAATGCAGAAGCCGCCGTGAAGCTTGCCGAGGCAAAAGCCACCGCTAAGTCTGCGAAGTCGACCAGTAAGCGAGCGGCAGCAAAAGTCGTCTCCTCCGCGTCATAGGGCTCTAGGTCGCAGGACGCCGGCAACCTTCGCAATTCAACAAGCGAGAAAGGGGAGGGTGAAGTGGATGCTTCACTCTCCCCTTTCTCATTCCCCCAGGTGGCCCTACGAGGGAGGCTTTCGAGGGCCCGGCTCCTGATCTCTCCGGCGTGTGAACAACTCCAGGCGCTGTATCCACTTCACACTCAACTGCGTCGTTTCGTCCTCAACGATCAGACGACAGGGCGCTCCACGCTCCATGGTCAGCAGTTCACCATTGACATGGGTCGCCAGGATAGCCGTCCTGGCCGCTTCCAATGGCACCAGCGCACGGTACCCCCGTGCGTAGGAATAGAGCGCGGTTGCGCTATCGTGGGGTTGCACGAGCGACAGTACCGCAGCGAGCGGAGTGCCCTCCCATCGCGTGTCACCTTCGGACCAGCCAGCCACGCATGTGAACTCCCCCGCGTGCTCCACGTGCCCCATCCGTAACAGATCGTCCATGGTGAACGATTGGGGGAAGGTGACCTGCCCATCTACGCGCAGACTCCATGTGCGAGGATCGGGCGTACCCTCCTCCGGCAACGGGTGACTCGATGGACGGTTGACCACGGGCGTATCGTCCTATCTAGCGCCAGTACGGCACGATGCTGAGGATGACGTTACTGAGGGTAGACGATGACCCCGCGGGCCACCTCGCCCGCGGCGAGGGCGCGAAATGCTTCGTTCACCTCGTCCAGAGCAAAACGGCGGCTAATCAGCTCCTCCACCATCAGCTTGCCCTCCATCCAGAGATCGACGATACGTGGAAAATCGACGTGGGGCCGGGTATGTCCATAATTGGAACCTATGATGGTCTTTGCGGCGCGCATCAGTGTCGGCGCGGAAAAGGTGGCGGTAGCGTCTTCTGGCGCGACACCCAGGACCACTGCGGTCCCCCCACGCCGGGCCATGTCATAGCACTGTTGAATCGTTTTCCCGGCTCCAATGACCTCAAACGTGAAGTCGGCGCCACGGCCACCGGTGAGCTCCCGCACCCGTTGTACGGGTTCTTCATGGCTGGCATTCACGAGATGGGTAGCGCCGAACTGCCGTGCGTACTCGAGTTTATTATCCAGCAGGTCGATGGCGATGATGCGGGCAGCCCCGGCTAGACGTGCCCCCTGGATCACATTCAAGCCCACGCCGCCCGTGCCAATGACCGCCACACTGCTGCCCACCTCGACGTGTGCCGCATTCACGACGGCGCTGACACCCGTGGTGACACCGCATGCCACCAGGCACGCCGCGACCAGTGGCGCGTCCTTGCGAATCACCACACAATTGGTGGCGGGAACGACAATTGCCGGCGCGAACGAACCCACGTTGAGGAATTGATTCAGTGGCGTGCCCCCACTCCGCAGCCGAACAGGGATGTCACCCGTACCCGTGCACAGGTATGGTTCACCCCGCTGGCAGTGCCAGCACTGGCCGCATTTGTTCCCAAAGGCGACGATGACATGATCACCTGGCGTGACACCGTTGACACCGGACCCCACGGTGTCAACGACGCCCGCCGCTTCGTGGCCAAGGACGAGTGGGAGCTTTGAGAACGTGGTATCCCGATGGTAGTGGCTGTAGTCCGAATGGCAGACCCCGCTGGCGGCCAGACGCACGCGCACCTCTCCAGCCAACGGCTCGGCCAGGTCCACATCTTCGATGACGAGAGGGGTACGACGTTCATGGAGTACAGCCGCCTGCATGGTGATAACCTTCCCTTTCATGCCCTTCCCGGGTTGCAACCCCGGTCCCTGCATCTCTTCATGCGGAAACAATAGCACAGGTCACTCACCCATTCCGGGCGGAAACTGGCCTGTTCGGAAGCCTTCAACGGGAAGGCGCGCCACGTCGGCAATGGTGGACACCGTGACGTCGGCCCCCGGAGTGTACTGGTGCTCCTGGTCCAGAGCGTACTTGCCTTGAACAACGTGGACCGTGGTGAAACGTTCGGGCAGGCGCCGTTTGATCTCCGAAAGAATGCGCGGTTTGTCATCCACCATGACGTACCGTTCCGCCGGAAAGAGCCTGAGCAGTTCCGGCAGTTGCTGTTCTTTATGCATGCCAATCAACACGTGATGATCGACCGCGTTCGCGAGGCCACTTCTCGCAATCTTGAGCCGCTGATATAACTGATCCCCATCAGACAGTATGATGACCGTCCCGAGCGTGCCAACATGCCGAATGGTGTCGAGCGCGCCGGGGTAGAGGCGCTCCGCAAAGGGATACGTAATGACCAGGCTCGCGATGCGCGAGTACAGGATCGGGTCGGTGCAGACGCTGCGGAAACGATCGAGCGTCACCGGGTAGTCAACAACGTCCCGCTCAGTACGGACGTCCTCATAGATACGCCAGAACTCGGCGGCCCACGCAGTCCCGACCACGCTTTTGATCCGGGCGTCGATGTCACGTTTGACACCGTCATTATCGAGCAGCGTGTTGTCAACGTCGAACAAAAAGGCGAGCGGTATCATGTTGGGCTCCCTCGTCGTACAGATGCACGACCACGTCCTACGCCCCACCGTGTGCATCCCCGTGCGAAGAGGATACACGGCTCCACGGTACAATCGTACCGGGGGAGACACAGTGTGACTGAAAGGGGAGGATACCCTCACGATGCGGTACCGTGAGTTTGGCAGAACCGGTATGGAGGTCTCGGCGATCGGGACCGGCACCTGGGCGATCAGCGGAGTCAGGTGGGGCCCAACTGACGACCGCGAATCCGTTCGGGGGATACAGCGAGCGGTCGATCTGGGGGTGACGCTGTTTGATACTGTAGATGTATTTGGCGACGGCCGGAGTGAAGAACTGCTTGGTGACGCGCTGCGCGGTAGACGCCATGGCGTACGGATCATCACGAAAGGCGGCATCAACTTCTATCGTCGCCCTCACGAGCAGGACTTCACACCCTCCTATCTGGATCGTGCCCTGGGGGAGAGCCTGCGCCGCCTGCGAACAGACTACATTGACGTCTACATGCTTCACTCGCCGACGGCGTATGCTCTCGCGGAATCGGATCTGTACGACTTTCTCGAACGCCTGCAAGGGCAGGGACGGCTGCTCGCCTATGGCGCGTCTGTCGCCACCGTTGAGGACGCGACGCGCGCGATAGCTACCGGCCGATTTTCTTGTCTGGAGGTGCCCTATAACATCCTGGATCAGGATATGGCCACAGAGGTACTACCGCAGGCACAGCAAGCGGGGATGGCCGTGGTCGCGCGAGCACCACTCGCCCTTGGTATGCTGACAGGTAAGCTCACGCGGGATACGCAGTTTCACCGCCAGGATGTACGCAGCGGCTGGGATCGGGATGAATATCTCAGACGCCTGGAAAAGGTCGAGCGGCTCCGCTGGCTCGTTCATGACGATGTGCGATCGCTCACTGAGGCCGCACTCGCGTTCACGTTGTCGCATCCCGCCATAACGGCCGCTGTTCCTGGCTTTCGTACGACAGACCAGATAGACGAGCACGCGCGTGCCGCTGACCTCTTTCCCCTGCCACAGGAAGACCTGGATGAACTGGCGGACATGTATGAGGATGACTTTGGCTTTGGCTTGCCGCACCACGTAGAAGATCCGTGGAAAGATCTCTAACGCTCGGTCCCTCCCGTTAGCGCGTGGCGCGATAGGCCGCGATCACCGCTTTCGCGACCGTAGCAGCGGCGGTCGGTTGCTCCCTGGGGCCCTCAAGAAAGACAGCGACGCTGACTTCAGGACGTTCTATCGGTGCAAATCCCGTGAACCAGACACCGGCATCAGCTCCACGGATACCTGACGTCGGGCCCATCAACGCCGCGGTAGGCATGGCAAAGCCAGCGCCGCCTGTGGGAGCGCTATCGCGGAGGATTTCTCGCAAGGTGGTGAGTGTGGCATCGGAGACCGGCAACCGCGCGGGTGGATATGAGGGGGCGGTGAAGTGCGGCGCGCCATTAGGCGCGATGGCCTGGGTCACCAGTCGTGGTGTCACCACCGTATTGCCCAGAGCGACCGACGCCATGATCGTTGCAACCTGCAGTGCTGTGGCAGAGATGGCGCCACGCCCCGCAGCCAGTTCCGCCGCGTCCGGGCTGCTCCACGGTGCACGTACCTCCCGACGTTTCCATGCCGCATCGGGTACAAACCCCCGATCTTCGTCACAGCCGATCACCCCCGTTAATTTGCCAAAACCAAAGTCCCGCATCAGCGCGGGCAGCACCTGCCGATCCTGCTCGTCGATCTGTCGGCCAAGATGATAGGCGGCGATGTCGCACGATTGGAGCAGGCCCTGTCCCACGGTGATCGTGCCGTGCCCCCCTTGCTTCCAGCACGGCAACGGCGTGACGCCGGTGCTGGGCGTCCAACTACCGGTGCATGTGATCGTTGTGTCCAGCTGTACAAGGTTACGGTCAAAGGCGACCGCGAGCGTCGCAAGATGCGCGATGGGACCAGCGGGATACGACATGTCCGCAGAGCGATTCACCAGCGGGCGCTTCGCATCGTGGTTCAGTGCGATCCATTGCTCCTGAGTCATTCCGAGGAGGAAACTATTCGGGTCGAACCCCGGCGCGTTCGCCATCACGTACAGCGCACCATCAGCGATGCGCATGAACACGACGGCACCGACATGTGCCCTCAGTGCCTCTTCTGCCGCTGCCTGCAACCGACGATCCAGCGTGAGGGTGATGCGATCCGCGGGATACGACGGGCGCGAGGAGATCGTTGCGACCTCCTGCAAGACCTTCGTCGTCACCATCAGCTTTCCGCCCTTGACACCTGCAAGATACGGTTCTCCCCACGCCTCGGCGCCACTCCGCCCCACAAGGTCGCCCGGCTGGTAGCCCGAACGCGCCAGCCGATCAAGGTCACTTTCATTCACTTGATCCAGGTAGCCTATCGTGGCGGCCGCGAGGGTGCCCGACGGGTACGTGCGCACAAGCAAATCCGATAGCAGCACGCCGGGAATTTTCAGCAACTCCGCCCGGATCGGCTCGGCTTCTCGTGCACTGATGACGCGGATGGGGACAGCCGAGTCGGCCGGGGCCTGCCGGTACTGACGGCGGACGGCATCGGGCGTCATATGCAGCATGTTCGAGAGCCCGTACACGAGCACGTCATCGTCGATGATTTTGCCCGATACCACACCGACGCTGACCGCATGGCCAGCACCCGCCAGCATGGTTCCGGTTGCGTCAACGATCTCCCCTCGCGGCACCGTCTGAATGAACATGTGGACGAGGTTATCGCCAGACAACTCTTTGAAGATGAGCGACGGAAGCCATTGCACGCGCCAATGATCGCGGTCGTACACCAACGTCATCACAATCGATTGTTCGATCGTGCCGGCCAGAACGGTTGACGCCTTCAGCCGGAAGCGCTGGATGTTCGCGTCAGCTCGCTGCTCTGGCTCCAGGGTCGCCGTAAGCTCGATGATGGTGGCTTCCCTGAAGACATTGCGATACCGATTGACGAATGTCGTCTCATCAGTCGTCCCGGGGCCCGTATGCGCGATCAGTTCGTACATACCGACGTAGTTGCCGGTGCTCCATCGGCGAAGATATTCGGCTGCCACATCCTTCGGCGTGTCGAGCCGGGGCAAGGCTGTCGCGGTCGGAATGGCGGTTGGCACGGGGATGGCGCTCGGTGTCCGCACGGCCACCGGCGTCACACCAGCGACGGCAAGCTGTGGAACCTGGGCACAACCCGACAGCACGACCAGCGCCAGAGACATGGATCGTAGTGCCTCGCGCCGTGTCAGCATCCGGTGGCTCACGCCGTTCGTTTTGCCATCCCCGCGCATGCCATCTCCTCACTGTGCCACGACTCCATACCGGCCTGCTCCATGCTATAACGTTCTGCGCTATGCTTCACGCATAGTGACGTGCTACGGTGGAGGAGACAACAGATGCGGGGCGTCGTCGTCCTGGGTGACCGCCAGCTTGCGTGGCGGGAGTTCCCTGATCCAGAACCCGGACCGGGTGAAGCAGTGGTCCGCATGCGTGCGACGGCAGTCTGTGGATCGGACCTCCATCAATATCACCAGTCGATCGCCGAACGGAACATTCTGGGCTGGAATCAACGCGTGATCGGCCACGAGCCGTGTGGCATCGTCGAGCGCGTGGGTGCCGGTCCCGGCCCACGGGCGGGCGACCGTGTTGTTGTGTATCACCACATGGGGTGTGGTGTCTGTACACATTGCCTGCGCGGCGAGCCGATGTTCTGCGCACGACGCGAATTTCTCGGGCGCGTCCGCCACGGCTCAAATGCTGATCTCTTGCTGGTACCATCGCGCAACTGCCTGCCCCTTCCTGATGCACTGAGCTACGAGGAAGGGGCACTCCTCGCGTGCAATGTTGGCACGGCCTACGCCGCGATGAAAAAGGCTGCCGCATCGGGCAGAGGCGCCGTGGTGGTGGTGGGACTGGGGCCGGTGGGGCTCTACTGTGTGCAGGTCGGCCGAGCGATGGGAGCGCAGGTGATCGGTGTTGATCCGATAGCGGCACGGCGCGAGATGGCGCGCGCACTGGGTGCCCTCACCGTCATTGACCCAAGCCAATCAGGCGCTATTGCGGAAGCGGTGACGACTGCGGGTGGCCAGGGACCTGTTGCCGCAGTTGACACCAGTGGTGTCACTGCGGGCCAGCAATTCGCGCTTGAAGCGGTCGCGGTGCATGGACGGGTGGTGTTTGTTGGTGTCGGCGGCCCCATGCAGTTGCCGGTGTATGAGCTTGTCATTCAGAAGGAACTGCACCTGATGGGCTCCTGGATTTTCAAGATGCCTGAATGGCAGGAGGTACTGGATTTCGTCCGCCAGCATCATCTACCGATAACCGCTATCGTGACCCACCGGCTTCCCGCGGTTGATGCCGAAGAGGGCTTCAGGATCGCCGAGGCGGCTCAAAGGGGCAAAGTCGTCCTGCTCTGGGGAGAGGATGCGCCTCCCCGTGTCGAATGAACAGCCAAAACACCGTCCGGAACTTGAAAAAACCGTTGATGACCTTGTCCCCGTCGATGTTCCCCACGCGACGCACGAGCGACCATTCCATGTACCGGCGAAGCGCAACAAAAAGCTGGCGCACCTGGTGGAGATGCTCAACAAGGATGAGGAGGTCAACCAGTTATGGCGATGCGCCAATGTCAATGCCGTCGATCGGTCCAGCATCACCGACCACGGACCGGTGCATATTCGCGTCGTAACCAATATCGCGCTTCGACTTTTACGGCTGCTTGAAGATGCGCGTATCGAGTTCAGTGTCGTCAAAAACTACGGTATGGACAACGACGACGCTGAGGTGATTGTCGTGCTGGCGGGGGCGCTGCATGACGTTGGCGTCTCGATCCACCGGACGAATCACGAGCAGTACAGCTTGATCCTGGCGGCGCCAAAGGTGCGACAGTTGCTTCAGGATCTCTACGAAGAGCCAGCACGGACGATCATGGTGAGTGAAGTGCTGCACGCCATTATTGCTCACCGATCTGATATGAAGTGTCTGACAATCGAGGCTGGTACCGTCAAAGTAGGCGACGCGTTAGACATGGCGAAAGGACGAACGCGCATACCTTTCGAGGCAGGCAAAATCGACATTCATGCCGTCTCCGCCATGGCGATCGATGGGATAGCGCTCGGCAAGGGGAAGTCAAAGCCGATCGGGGTAGCTGTGTCGATGAACAATTCGGCGGGCATCTTTCAACTGGATGAACTGCTCAAGCCGAAACTCCTCAACTCGTCGATCGCGCCGTACGTTGAGGTCGTGGCATCGATTGAAGGAACGAGCGAGCAGCGCATCCTGTCAGCCTACATGTTGTAGGGCAGTGCCCCCATCACGGTCCACCACACGACGATCGTCGGGGTCGGGGTCACGACACCTACCGTTACGTGATCTCACGGCTGTACCTGTGGCGTCGACGAACGCATCGAAGGATGTCGCATGCCTGGAGCACGTCTATTGATCGGCCTTCTTGACGGCGATCCGCCCGCCCTGTACGCGTACCTGGAACGCCGGCTGCCCCAACGTTGCGGGACCTTGAAGCACCTCTCCGTCGCTGATGCGGAATCCCGAACCGTGGCAAGGGCAGACGATCATCTCACCTTCCATCTTGCCTTCGGCAAGGGAACAGCCCAGGTGACTGCATGTGTCACCAATCGCGTGAATCTCGTTACCCTGACGAAGTAGCAGGACAGGTGTTCCCTGTGCTTCAACACGGCGCGGCTGCCCATCACCGAGTTCAGCATCGCTCAGGACGTCCACCCAGTCGCCCGGACCCTCCTGGAAAGCGGTGTGATCGACCCCGATTCCGTATCGATAGACGAGTTCCCCCCCGAGCCAGCCGGAGAACAGCAGGAGCGACCAGCCGATGGTCGAAAGCGTGATGCCGGTTGTCCGCTTTCCTTTTGACCGTGCCAGGAGTGAACTGCTGAAGATCCCTGTGATCAGCACGTTGGTGGCGCCGTGCACGAAGCCGACGCGCTTTGGCCGGTCCATCGTGTAGCTCCAATCGGCGATGCCGAAGATCGCGGAGCTGAGTGCACCGACGAGGCCGACCGTATGGGCGAAATCGGCCGCACGGCGAAACCCCCGGTTGACGCTCAACGTGTCCATCAGGTCAAGCAATACGCCGGCCGTCCATGCGCCTATCGGCACGTCGGTAAGAACGGCATGAATGGGGTGTCCGATCCATGTCCCTGCCAACGCCGTGCGTAGCGGCGCGTATTTCATCAGGAAGTCATACACAGGTTGCTGTACACGGTCGATAACAGGATCAAGCCCGGTCTGTCGTCCGATGGCCCCCACGAAACTGTGTTCGGCCATGTTCGCCTGCGTCGCCAGGGGCGTCGGCTCCATGTTCCTACTCCCTTCTGAACTCGCCGCGACACGGTGACTGTGATCACGGATGCTCGCTCTGCTCCATACGCACAGCGACACAGAACTGTGGCAAGAACTGGGCCGTTATGTGCGCCATGCCAACTGCGCCAAGAAGAGAGCTTGCGGGTATACTGGGGTGATCTGAGGATGGAGGGACCAGAGCAATCCGAGAGGCAAACCGTGGCCGAGGTGATGCCCGAAGCAGAGTACGATGGCCCCTGGAAAGAGGCAGTCGAGCAGTATCTGGCCGACTGTCTTGCGCTGCTGTTCCCCACCATCCATGCGCAGATCGACTGGTCACGCTCTCCGGATTTCCTGGACACCGAACTGCAACAGATCGTGCCCCGTGCTGAGGGTGGACCACGGACGGTGGACAAGCTGGTACGGGTGTGGCGGACGTCGGGGGAGGAGGCGTGGGTCCTCCTGCACGTCGAGATCCAGAGTCAACAGACCAGCGACTTCGCCGCCCGGATGCTGGAGTACCACATCCGCCTGCGTGGCCACTTCCTCCGGCCCATCGTCAGTGTGGCGATTCTGGGGGATGACCGTCGGGGGTGGCGACCGCGGGAACAGCGGAACGAGTTGTGGGGCTGTGTCCTCGTCTTCCGGTTCCCGATGGTCAAACTCATCGACTTCCGGACCCGGTGGCCAGAGTTGGAGGGCAGCGGCAACCCATTCGCTGCCGTCGTGATGGCACATCTGCGTGCGTTGCAGACACGCCACGATGCCACCCGTCGTGCACGGGCCAAACGCGAATTGGTGGCGTGGCTGTTGAGCCGGGGCTATGCAGCGGACGAGGTGCGCCGTCTCTTCCGGTTCATCGACTGGCTGCTCCTGTTACCGCCGGAGGCGGATCGTGCCTTTCTGGCCGAGGTGCGCGCGTTAGAGGAGGAACATCAGATGCCCTACATCACCAGCGTCGAGCGGATAGCTCGCGAAGATGGGATCGAACAAGGGATTGAGCGGGGGATTGAACAAGGAATTGAACGGGGGATCGAACAAGGTGAACGAAGACTGGCACACGTTGCCCTGGAAGGTCGTTTTGGGCCGCTGAGCGCTGACCTGCTGGCCGCGCTACAGACAGCCAACGAGGCGACGTTACTGGATGTGGTGGCGCACCTCTCCACCGATACGCTGGAGCAGATTCGAGCCCGGTTGGGCGCGCACTAACGAGACTGTCTCGTCCTGAGGAGCAGTATCCAGTAACTGACGAACGTCGATGTTCGCGACCTCGCTGGCCCGATGCTTGCAATCAGCATGCAGGCGTACTCGGCTCCCGGGCACACTACGTTCGACCGCCCGGATGTGATGGTCAAGGCAAGACAGAGATTAGCAGAGGGGTTCCACCCGCAATCGGTGGTAACAGGAGCAACCAGACGTGATGCAGAGAGACGATATCCCGCGCACGGTGCGAGCGCTTGCAACAGCATATCGACGGCACGAGCTCTCACCGGTTGACGTGACACGTTCGCTCCTAGAACAGGCGGAGGCATCACAGGAGACGATCAACGCTTTTATCGCTATCACCGGCGACCGGGCGCTGACACAGGCGCGCGACGCTGAACAACGGCTGATGCGTGGCGATGCATCCCCTCTTCTGGGTGTACCGATCACGCTGAAAGACCTCTACGATCAGGCAGGCGTGTCCACTACGGCGGGTATGTCGTCCTTGCGCGACGCAGTGGTATCAGCGGACGCTGCCAGTGTGCGGCGACTCTTTCGCGCTGGCGCGGTGTCCCTGGGCAAGACGAACATGCACGAATGCGCCTTCGGCATCACCAGTACCAACCCGCACTACGGTCCTGTACACAACCCCTGGAATACGGCCCGTATTCCCGGCGGGTCGAGCGGCGGCGCGGGAGCAGCGGTGGTGGCAGGGCTCGGCCCCGTTGGCATGGGCAGTGACACCGGTGGCTCTATTCGCATACCTGCAGCCTTATGCGGACTGGTCGGGTTGAAGCCGACCTATGGACGCGCCGATAAATCGGGGGTGTTCCCCCTCAGCGACACGCTCGATCATGTCGGCCCGCTCAGTCAAACCGTTGCCGACACCGCCTACGTCATGGATGTGATCGCGGGTCCCGGGTCACGTGATCCATCGTCTGCCTGGCGACCGGTCGAGCGGCTGGTACGTGCACTCGGTCGCTTGATGCATGGCGTGCGGGTTGGCGTCATCGCCGAACAGCAACACGGGGTGCATCCGGATGTCAGTACGGCGATGGACCAGGCGATCCGGGTGATCGAGCGGCTTGGCGCGGTCGTCACCGTTGTATCCATGCCTGAACTGGATGCACTCCGACCAGCGTTCAGCACAATTATCTATAGCGAAGCGGCGACCGTTCACCGGCGATCCATCACCGAGACACCCGGCGCATACAGCGCGGACGTCCGTGGGCGGCTGCAAGAAGGTCTGGCGATCCCGGCGGTGCAGTACGTGGAGGCGTACGCATTGCTTCGGAAGACACGAGCGCGCGTGGGAGCCTGGTTCACCGATGTTGATCTGCTCGTGGGTCCCACGGTTCCCATCCCAGCCCCGACCATTGGTACGAGCACGATCTCGGTGGATGGCGTGGAAGCCGAGTTGCGGTCGCAGATGACACGATTTACCGCCCCATACAACTTCACCGGCCTCCCGGCGATCTCGGTGCCGTGTGGTTTCTCACAGGATGGCATGCCACTGGGCATGCAACTGGCAGCACGTCCATGGGCGGAAGCACTGCTGGTGAGCATGGCACATGCCTACGAGCAAGCCACCGACTGGCATCTGCGGTATCCACCACTGGCATGAGTGGAAACCGTCCATCCGGGCAAGAGAGCCCTGGCGCCTGTGCCTGAGTATCCCGCAGGGCCGTGTAGTTACGCCATCGGCGATATCCACGGCGAAGTGACGCTGCTGCGTGAACTGATCGGCATGCTCCCAATCCGCCCCCAGGACACCGTGATCTTCCTGGGTGACTACCTTGACCGGGGGGAAGATTCAGCGGCTACCATCGTGACCCTTCGGGAATTCGAGCAGCGCCACCGATGCGTCTTTCTGCGCGGCAATCATGAAGTGATGTGGTTAGAAGAGTGGAACGGCAGCACCTTCGTCGGCCATTCCGCGATGCCAGGCGCGGCAAAGACCCTGGCTGACTTCGGCGGCGCCATGCCCCCGGCTGTGGGACGGTGGCTGGCGGCCACGCATATCGACTATGAAGATGAGCACGGGCTGTACGTCCACGCGGGGCTGGTTCCGGGTCGATCACTCGCCAACACATCGGCGAACCACAAGGTATGGGGCGCGCCTGGGTTTGGATCGGTGCCTTACGATTGGGGCAAGCCAGTGGTCTTTGGCCACTGGAAACTACCCGAACCGTTCCTATCACCGACGACCATCGGCATAGACACCGGTGCCTACACGACGGGCATCCTGACCGCCATCCAGTTGCCCGACCGCACACTCTTTCAGGCCGACATGCGGACCAGGAAGTCATAACGACGGTTCGCCATCCACGGTGCAATCCGCGCCTTCCCCCGTCTCGGCCAGGGCACGGTTCACCATGATGCCCGCGACCGCGCAGACACCGGCAAAGGACGACCGCGCCACCCCCGCCTTCCGGCGGTCCTACTGAGCAGCTTCGAGGAGCGGTAAACAGACGGTAAACGTGGCCCCCTGGTCCACCTTTGAATGGACCTTGATCGTGCCGCCGTGCGCGGTAACGATTTCCTTGCACAGAAATAGCCCGAGGCCCAATCCACCCTGCGTGGCCCGTTCCACGTGCTCGATCTGAACGAAGCGCAGAAAGACTGCCTGGAGCTTGTCTTCGGGCATCCCCGGTCCGTAGTCCCGCACATCAAGGAGCGCGTTATGCTCACTGTGGCGGAGCCGGATGTCAATATACGGGGTGTTCGCCGCGTAACGGATGGCGTTGGTGAGCAGATTGAGCAGCACCTGTTCGATGCGCCCCGCATCGCCCAGGACGACCAGTGGAGAGGCGACGGATTCCAGGCGGATTTGCTGCCCTTCAGTTAGCGCCTGTGCCGCCTCGACGCCCTGGGCAACGAGTGGCACCAGATCCACCGGCTCCTGTTTCATGGTGAACCTGCCACTCTGAAGGCGTGCCGCGTCGAGGAGATCGGAAACAAGCCGCGTCATCTGGCGCGCGCGCGTGAGTGCCGCGCTGGCGTACTCACGGAGGCGAGGGTCACTGTCCCGCGGAAGCAGGGTGGTTAATCGGGCCACGCTTCCCTGCAACACCGTCAGCGGCGTGCGCAACTCGTGGCTGGCAAGTGCGAGAAATTGCTCCTGCATGTGACGCAGGCTGCGATCTGTCACGTCGCGGATCACGACGACACCCTGATGTTCGGAGGCCACGCGGATCGGTTGTCCGCTCGCCTCATACCAGTGGTGGGCGCCGTCGGGGCTGGTGAACTGGAACTGCATCACGAAGGTATCGCCCCGGGCGGCACGGTATTGCGGCGTGTCCTGAATTGGGATGGGGTTTCCTTGCTCGTCTGCCAGTGGAGCCATGCCATGCGCGTCCGGAAAGATGTGGTTGTAGGCGCCATTGGTAAGAATCACCCGGTTCAAGCTGTCGACGACCACCACCGCATCGCCGATGCCAGCCAGAATGGCTTCAATGTGGACACGTTTCTCTTCACTGGCGAGAGCGAGATCCTGGAGTTCGAAGGTGCGCGACTCGAGGTCTTCATTGGTGGCGTGGAGTTCTTCGACGGTTGATTGCAACTCCTCGTTCAGTGTCTCCAACTCTTCGTTGGTCGCCTGCATCTCTTCGTTGAGCGTCTCTACCTCTTCCGTCGCCGCCTGCGCCTCTTCGCTGATGATGGCGTACTCTTCATTCTCGCCAGCTAAGACCATGTTCTGGGTAGATAGTTCTTCGTTGGCCTCCTGCAGGCGCTGGTAGGCGTCGGTCATGGAGTGCAAGCGGTCCGTCACATCGGATTCCTGGTCGACAAGGTGCTGGTTCTCCTGCCTGACCTTCGTAAGCTGCGTCCGCGTTTCTTCCAGCCGTTCGGTGTAGGTACGCTCCAATGCGGTGACATCGGTCGCCTGGATCAGGACTGACTCGACGCGTCCACTTTCGGCACTGCTTCGCTGCGGAAGAAAGACGAGATGGAGGTGAAAGCTTTCACGTGTGGCGGCATCCACCGCGATCATATGTTCACTGATCGCCGGGGACTGGCTGGCGTGTCCCGACTGGTCCCGAAAGGTACGGTCGATGGCTGCGCGTAACGTTGCCTGTGGAACGTTTTGCACGAGGTGAAGGAAATCTTCCCCGATACCTGCTACCTGGATGCCGAAGAAGCGACGGGCGGCGGGGTTGATCATTTCAATATCGTAGCGGCGGTCAACAAGTACCACGCCTGTGGCAAGTTGTAATATCAACCGATCAGCAACAGCGTGCGCCGGTCGGCGATCCAGCCCGGAAGGGCGTCCGCGCTCCGAGACTACCGGCCCCGCCATCTGTGGTCTGAGCGCGGGTAGCATCACCATGTGCTGGCTACTGTCTTTCACTTGCCCTGGTGGGAACAGCACCCGCTCCCCATGGCGACGGTACACCTTCAGGTGCTGGTCCACCGGCGTAAAAAATTCGGGCAAGGGATTTGTGGTTTCTGATTTGCCAAGGATCAGGTACCCACCCTGGCGCAAGGAGTAGGCGAAGAGCCGAAGTGCGCGCTTCTGGAGTTCGGGCGTAAAGTAGATCAGAACATTCCGACACAGGGTCAGGTCGATATGGGGGAATGGCGAACGCTGCCCCAGGTCGTGCTGACCGAAGATCAAGAGGCTTCGTATGCGCTTATCCACCACATACTCATCTTCGATTGCCACGAAGTAGCGGGCAAGCAACTCTTCTGGCATCTGAGCAAGCGACGCCGCACTGTACACACCCCGTCGGGCAAACGCGACAGCATCCCCATCGAGATCGGTGGCAAAGATGCGGATGGTATACTGTTCCAGTTCCTCACCCAGGTGCTCGGCGAGGAGGATGGCAAGTGAGTAGGCCTCCTCACCGGTAGCGCAGCCGGCCGACCAGATACGTATGGTCTGCCCGTGGCTCTGCGCATGACGAACAAGTTCGGGAATCAGTTCATCCCGAAGGTAGTCGAACAGTTCGCCATTGCGGAAAAACTCGGTCACCTTAATGAGAAACGAGCTGACGAGACGCTGGTACTCGGTAGGATGTAACCGAAGGTAGCGTAGATAGGTTGTCAACGTCGACGTTCCGGTCGCGATCAGACGTCGTTGCAGTCGACGCATGATCGTCGGCATCTTATAGCTCTTAAAATCTATCCCGATCTCTTCCCGAAGGTGATCGAGCAACCCCTGGAGCGACTCTCTTCCCTGAGGGAACTGCTGACTACCGTCTGCTGTGATAACGCCGTAGACAATTGAGCCAATGGCTTCGATAGGCGCAAACACATCGACATGGGAAGGTGCGAGTGCTGGAGATATTCCTGGCGCAAGCGACGTCCCCGGTCGCTGCACGATCACCATCCCGCCAGCCATGCGGACCATTCGGGTCCCCTCGACACCGTCGGCCCCCAGGCCAGCTAACAGAACGACAATAAGATCCTCGCCGTAGGCTTCGGCTGCTCGCCGCATGAGCACATCGGTACGACTCGGTGTTCCGCCGTCCTCGCCACTGAGCGAGAGCGTCCGGTCGGCCACGTTCACGTGATGGTCCTGGGGGATCATAGCGATGGAACCGGGTGTAAGCTGTGCCTGATCTGTGACCATCGAGACGGGGAGCGCCACGTGCTCTGCCAACCGTGCGGTCAACCCGGTGGCCCGTTCGCGCTCCATCGAGAGTGCCACGATCACGATGGCAGGGAGGGTATCCGGAAAGGACGAGAGCAATGCCGTGAGTGCATCCTCACTTGTTCCACTGGCCACGATGAGAACAACCCAGGCAGACCCCTCCGCCTCCATTGCATGCACCTCTCTCCGGCACGGGTTTGCGCCGCACCCCACGCGAGCACCACTGATCCAGGCAAGACTGAACATCTTCTGGCAGTGCATAACATAGGCCAAACGCAGGCGGCAGAGATCTCTCGCTGCCTGCGTACATCTACTGCCGAGTTTGCCTGTGTCTCCGACATAGGGTACCGTATGTACGGAGGACGACGAATGTCTGGTGATAGGCGCGCTTTGCCAGGTGGCATGCCTCATCCAGTGTCGAGAGGGAAGCCATGCACGGGCACGACATCATCGTGGTAGGCGCGTCTGCGGGCGGCGTGGAAGCACTGGTGGAGGTCGCACGTGCCCTTCCAGCTGACCTTCCAGCGGCGGTTTTTGTCGTCCTTCACATCCCACCATCCGGTCCGAGCATGCTAGCCACCATTCTCGGGCGGGCAGGAGCCCTTCCGGCTACTACCGCCAGGGATGGTGAACTTTTCCACACGGGTCATATTTATGTCGCGCCACCGGATCACCATCTGCTCATCGTCGGACGGTACCTACGGTTGGGTCGCGGACCGAAGGAGAATCGCAGCCGTCCGGCGGTCGATCCGCTGTTCAGATCTGCCGCGATTTCCCACGGCCCCCGCGTTATCGGTGTCGTGCTGAGTGGCAATCTTGACGACGGCACGGTCGGGCTGGCGGCCATCAAAGCTCGCGGGGGACTTGCGGTGGTTCAGGAGCCGCACGAAGCGCTCTATCCAGGAATGCCCCTCAGTGCCGTCGAAAACGTTGCGGTTGACTCGTGTCTCCCGCTTCGCGACATTGGACTCGCCCTGGCCAATCTTGCGACCGTACCCGTCGAGGTGAATGGAGCAATGCAGATGACTGATGATGCAGCGACCGATCATCTCGAACTTGAAGCGGAGACAGCGAAATTCCTGTTGCAACCGGTGTCGAACGAGGAACACGGCGGTATCCCATCTCAGTTCTCGTGCCCCGACTGTCACGGCGTGCTGTACGAACAGTCCGATGGCGACATCATCCGGTATCGTTGCCGTGTGGGGCATGCATACTCAGTGGAAACACTCCAATCCGTACAGGAAAATGCGGTCGAAGAGGCACTCTGGGCGGCAATCCGCGCGCTGGAAGAAAAAGCGGCCCTTGCGCAGCGTATGCTGAGACAGGCGACGCATCGTGGGATCAACAGCATGATCAACCGATACACCCAGGACGCGGAGACGGCCGGGCATCAGGCAGCGACGCTTCGCCAGTTACTCCTCAAGGAACTGTCCGGGCAAACCGTCGGTGACGGAGCTGTTAGTAGTGGTTCATTCAGGTAGCGTCCAACGATATCGTCAGTCGACATGATCAACGAAAGATGATGGCGGACATGCAAACAGCACAGCTTCCACTGGCATCCCCCGACGCGGGCCAGTGGCTTCGCCCGATGCAGGCCGCCGAAACGCTCGGTGTCTCTGACCGGACCCTTCGCCGGTACGTGGCGTCGGGTCGCTATCAGGCGCGTCGGAGCGACGGCGCACTGCATGTCTTCGTTCCCGCAGGTGATGCTTCTCGTCGTTCGTCTCCGGCACTGATGCAAGGAGCGATCGGGCAGGCTGTTCTCGCACTCCACGAAGCCTTGACCGCCGAGAGAACGCGGACACATGAGCTCGAAGTGCGGCTTCGCGAACTCGAAACCATTCGCTTACAGCTCGTAGAGACCTGTGCACGTCTTTCCGGTGAGATGGAACGTATGCGTGTGGTGCGGGGCGTTCGCGGGGAGGGCCGTCGCGAACGCCCCGAAAGTTAGCTACGGCCAGCGACTGAAGTCGCGCCTGACGCGGCAAAGTCCGTTTTCGCGGACTCCCCGCCTAGGTTCGCTGGGATGGCATGATTTTCGCTGTTGGTCGTGGCGCGTAGGGCTGCGGTTTCTGCTCTGAAAAGGAGCATCGACGGCTGGTTGTATAAGCCTCCGACGGCGCGCCCAGAGGGCACCCGATGGCACAATACGGCCGACTGCGTGCCCAGAGGGCACCCGTGCGTCCACTGCGTGCCAGGTTCGCCGGGTTGGTGGCACCGTCGCCGGACAACGAGGAAGGACCCGGTCATTTTCATCCCTCGGGGGTGCCCCACATGGACGGAGACGCTGCCGGGGACACCATGCGCCAGGAAGTTCCCTAACGGATTGCCCTGCCCGCGAGCAGTTCCATAGCCTGCCAGACTTCTTCCTCTGTTCCGCCGTTTGCTTCGTCCCAGGCGATCAGAGCGAGTGTAGCCATGTCCTCTGCTGGCTCGTGCCAGTGGACGCGAAGGTAGCCATGCACAATAGCTCGTGCGGTTTGTGAGGGGACGCAGAGAAACAGCACTCCCGGACGGGTCAAAAATCTGCCACCCCGTTGCACATGGAACTGCTCTGCCCGTTCCCACATGGTTTCCACCAGTGAAAGCGGCACGACCACGTGCACCCGCCGATGTTTGCGCCGCGGTGGCACACGCTACCCCCTGTCGCACTCCGCGTTTGCTGTAGAGTCTGCTTGGCAGCATACGGCGTGCCGTTCTCTGCATGTACCCAGGGTATAACGCACGGCATGGGAGCCATGTCGAGGAGCATGCTCTCACGTCCGTTATCCACGTCGGCAGGTCTGGATCGTGGCGTGAAGCTTGAATTTCCCACATGGCCACACGGCGGGCAGGGTACCGGACTCTGCGGTGTACGTGATGGGAACAGGGCGTGAGGTCACGAGCGTGTGCATTACCTGCGATGAAGTCGAAGGCGTAGGGGTCCCGCGCACCAGGAACAGGACGTGCCGTCGCGAGCGTGTGCGTCACGATGTCCAAAGTCGCTGGTTGCGGACCGGCGGCTATTCGTACACCTGGACACCGGTCTTGTGGGCTTCCACGAACTTCCAGTCGAGGTCCACTCCCAGACCGGGGCCGGACGGCACCTCGACACACCCGTTCCCATCGACCGACTCCAGCAGGTCAAGCCAGCAGGGATCGGCGTAGATCGGCGCTCGATTGTGGCGGACCTTTGGATGCACCTGCCCAAGCGCGTAGTAGTTGCTGTTGCGCAGCGCGGCCATGCAGTGCCGGTGGGCCAGACTCGGTCCGTGCAACTCCACGTCGAGCCCACATGCCTCGGCAAGCGCCCCGAGCTTCATCACACCGGTAATGCCGCCGTCCGATGAGGCGTTGGCACGCACGTAGTCGGTCGCGTGACTGGCGATGGCGTCGGCCTTGACCTCCAGTCCACGGATGTGTTCGCCCATCAGGAGCGGTGTCTTGATGAACTCGCGCAGCTTGACGTGGGCGTACTGGGACATTCCGCCGCCTCGAAATGCGTCCTCATACCAGAAGTAGATTGCCTCATCTTCGATGGCAACGAGGTGGTAGCCGGTGCTGGGTTGAAGTCGCGGATGCGCACAGAGCGGACGGGGTGAGTGCTAGGCGGTCAGACCCTTCTTGAGCAGCCCATCCACTTTGGGCTTGACCTCACTGATGGCATCTTTGGCCGTTTTCTTCCCGATCCAGACGGGATCAAGTGCCGATTTGATAGTATCCCATACCTCCTTGAACGCTGGTTGCGAGGGCGCCCATTCCTTTTGCTGGTGGTCCAGTCCTTCCTTCGCGGGTATGGTGTTCTTCTTCCACTGTTCGATACGCTTGTTATAGGTAGGATCAAGACTTTTATACAGCGGTACTGCCCAGCCCAGTTCGACATCCACCCGCGTACCCACGGGGCCACAGATGTAGTGCATGAAGCGCCATGCCTCGTCAGCATGCTTGCTATGAGCATTGATGACCCACGCGCTAAAGTGGAATGCGGCGACCTGCGGCGTGGGCTGCCATTGCGGCCACGTCACCATGTCCCATTCAAACTTGTCCTTGACGTCCTGAGTCCGGTAGCTCATCTGCGACACCTGGGACTCTTCAAAGGCGAGACGGCCGTTGACAAAGTTGAACGCTCCACCGTCGTTGTCGGCCGCGGTCGGAGCCACTTTGTGGACGTTGCGATAGTCAGCGGCCCGCTGGATCGCCTCGTACCCGGGCGGTGTATGGAGCATCAGCTCGCTCATGTCCTCGTTGAAAAGCGTACCGCCATGCGCGTAGACGTCTTGCGCCACAAAGTCCCAACCAGTCGATACAGCGTAGCCGAACTGCTGCGGAGTTCCATCGGCGTTCCGTTTTGTCAACTGCTTGGCCATCTCGAGCAATTTGTCGTAGGTCCAGGAGGGATCACCAAAGCCGTTGGGCGGCTCCGTCACCGAGGCCGACTTCAAGAGACTACGGTTGATAAAGAGTGCCTTGATGTCACCCCCCATCGGGAAGCCATACAGCTTTCCTTTGATCCGGGCCTTGTCGATGATCCCTGGCTTCGTGTCGGCGCTAGTCAGGTAGTTGTCCTTGCTTTTGGCGTAGAGCGAATCGAGTTCGACGAGTTGCTGCTGTTTGTAGAGCGGATAGACATTTTCCCAGCCAAGGCGATACACATCTGGACCCACCCCACCCGCAAGCTGCGTCAGTAGCTTGTCCATATAGGCGGAGCTGCTCTCATTGCGGATGCGGATCGTCGTGTTGGCGTCGGCCTCGTCTTTGAGAAAGTTGTTGGCCTGTTCCTGGACGCGAAACTGCCCGTAGGTATCGGTGGCCCAACTCGTCCAGATCAACTCGGTCTTGCCACTACCGAGGACCAGCTGCGCTGTTGTGGGAGCAGCATTCGGGGCGGTTGCGGGCTTGGCGGCGCTGGTAGGAGCGGTGGTCGTGGGGGCAGTTGCCGGTGTGGGAGCGGCTGGTGCGGTCGCACTGGGTGGCGTGGCGGTGGTACCCCCGCCGCAGGCGGCCAGCAATGCTACGCCACCCAGCGCGGATCCCATGTGTCGGAGGAATGATCGCCTCGTTGCTGCCGTTTCGAAAGCCATGGTACTGGTCCTTTCTATCACGATGATGTACGCATTCCCGGCGTCGCGGCCACCACAGCCGCGTCCCGTGTCTACCGGCCTCCCAGGCCGGTCGTCACGATCCCTTTCATAAAGTGCCGTTGAGCCGCAAAGAAGAGCACGATCATGGGCAGTGTCGTAGCGGCTGATGCGGCCATCAGCATGTTCCAGTTGGTCTGGTAGAGGCCATGCATACTGTTGAGTCCGATTGCCAGCGTATACTTCTCACGGTCATTCAGGTAGATCAGCGGCGTGAGAAACTCGTTCCAGTGGCTCTGGAACGAGAAGATTGCCATCGCCGCCAGGACTGGACCGGACAGCGGCAACATCAACTGAAAGAAGATCCTCCATGAGTTTGCCCCGTCGATTCGTGCCGCCTCCTCGAGTTCGTAGGGGATGCTCATAAAAAATTGACGTGTGAGAAAGATAAAAAATGCTCCACCGCCGAAAAACGACGGCACGGTCAGCGGCAAGAAGGTGTTGATCCAGTTGAGGGTCTTGAAGATGATGAACTGAGGAATCAAGGTAGCGACGCTCGGTAACATCATGGTCGCCAGGCAGAGCAGGAAGAGCTGGTTACGAAAAGGGAAGCGCAGTCGCGCGAAACCGTAGCCGGCCATACTTGCGGTCAGCATCCCACCAGCCATGTTCACGAAGGTAATGATGAGCGTATTTTTCAGGAAGGTCATGAAAGGAAGCAGGGTCATGGCATCCTGGTAGTTCTCCGGGTGAGGTGGAACCGGAAACCACTGTGGGGGGTAGGCGAACTCGGTGCCGGACTCCTTGAGTGACGTTGAGACCATCCAGAAGAACGGAAGCAGCAAGACGAGGCCGACCAGACTAAAGCACACGTATGCGATCACGCGCCACATGGTATCCCGCAACGACTTGCGGGCAAACGGTCGCGAACTCGCGGCGGACTGCGCCACCGACACCGGTTGAGCCATCGTAAAACTCCTTAGACGCGCTCGCCTTCGTAGTGAACCCAGCGTCCGGCAATCTTGAACTGCACCAGGGTGAAGACCAGCACAATGAGAAAGAGTGCCCAGGCGATGGTCGACGCGTACCCCATTTTAAAGTACTGGAAGCCATTGCGATACAGGTACAGGACGAGAAAGAGGGTGGAGTTGGCGGGGCCGCCGTTGGTGGCGATATAGGCCGTGGTAAAGACCTGGAACGAGCCAATAATGCCGATGACCAGGTTGAAAAAGATTACGGGTGAAATCATCGGCAGGGTGATATGGACAAGGAGGCGGAACTGGCTGGCGCCGTCGAGTTTCGCGGCTTCATAGAGCGTCTCGGGCACGCCTTGCAACCCCGCCAGGAAGATGATCATCGTACTGCCAATGCCCCACAGACTCATGATGATGAAGGTTGGCTTTGCCGTAGCCGGGTCCTGCAGCCAGAGCAGCGTGGGCAGCCGGAGCCACCGCAAGAGCGCGTTGGCGAGCCCAAAGTCAGGATTGAAGATCCAGACCCAGAGGATGACGCTGGCGACCTGTGGAGTGATGGACGGCATGTAATAGATGGTGCGGAAGACGTTGACGAACCGGAGTTTGACATTCATGCAGAGCGCGACGGCAAGCGCAAGGAGGAGGTGCAGCGGGACGGCGATGAACGTGTAGTACGCGGTGTTCTTGAGGCTGATAAAGAACAGATCGTCATCCTTGAGGGTTCGCAGGTTATCAAGGCCAACGAAATGCGGAGCGGAGAGAAGTGACCAGTCCATGCCGACCAGATAGAGGCTAAAGAGCATGGGTCCGGCAATCCAGATCAGGAAGCCAAGCAGCCAGGGTCCGATAAAGAGGAAGCCATCGATGCGCTCCTGGCGCAGAAGTCGTGACCGTCGGCGTACCCGAGGTAGAGGGAGCGCACTGTCCTGTTGTCCTGCAAGCCGTGCCATGCGGCCTCCTTACCAGGAGAAATATCAATGTAAAGTCACGGGGCCATCAGCATACAACGACGATATGGTCATTGGAGTGCGACGAGCCGAGGGTATAAACAAGATTGGGCTGGACTGTAGCACCGGATCCGCAGGCTGTCAAATGCTACGGCGCCAGCATCACCATGTGTGCCAACACGCGGAGAGTACGACCGAACGTACGCGTACGACAGCGAGACTTGACAGGTGAGTGACGTGCGCAGTGGCGCCAGTTGTAGCCCCTGCCACCGCTTCTACCTGCTATATTCCAGCTAGAAAGTCTGCGTCTCCTCGGCGTAGGCGACGGCACGCTCCCACGGCTGCCCGTCCTCAACATCCCAGCAGGCATCGAGTACCGCATGGACGAGGCACCATGCCTTCGTCCGCTCACGATCCAGGCCCAATTCGGCACAGAAGCGGTTTAGTCGCTGGCTATTCACGCTTGCAGGAACCGGGCGCGGATTACGGAAGAACTGACAGACATCGAAGCAGCGATCACCAACGAGCCCTTTCGGGTCGATGGCGAGCCACTCGGCGCGCTCTGCGCGGAGGACGTTGAAGTGATGCATATCGCCGTGCAGCACCATCGGTGTCGCGGTCGACGCCAGAAGGTCACGGCGTGTCGCGTCCGCGCGCTGAAAGAGCGCGGCGGGGAAACCACCCGCACCACGCGAGAGCGTGTCACGGTTGCGGTCGAACGCATCACACCAGCTGTCAAGGGGAGGTAGGCCATGATGCTCCGGAGCAGGACGCCAGAGATGTTCCAGCATGCGGGCTGCAATACCGGTGGCAGTATCGTCATCATCCTGGGCTACCGTGGTCAGCATCGTTCCGGGATGAACACGTTCGACGACGAGCGCGCCGATCTCTAGATCGGACTCGATAAGGCGGGCGGCGCCATCACCGTCCCACACTCGAAGCGCGGCAATTTCGTTCCTGGTGTCGTCGATATACCGGCTCACCTTCAGCACGCACGACGTGCCATCGGCGCGCGTCGCGGGTGCAACATAGTTCATCCTGATGGAGGGGAAAGGAGGCGCGAGGGTGAGCGACCACCGTGCGGAGAGACGCTCCAGCAGTGCTGGAAGTGCGTTCAGCCAGACGGGAGCGTCCCGATTGTGATCGAGGAACTCAGGTGGGACGATGGGCATGAATTCCCAGCTACCGGGCCCGGTATCGCTGCTCCTCATACGCTCCAGTCAACCGTTGTGGTTCATCATGCCTGCCAGTCACAGCACAGGAGTACAGCGTGCGCCGTCCACTGGCAAGCGATGAACGCCCCTCGACCAGCGCCATAGCCACAGACTCCACCTTCCGCCACGCTTTCGCTTCCCGCAACGTTCGCCATGTCTGGTCCCGCAAGTCGCTGGTACGTCGACGACTCGAGGCGGTTGCGCCGTACGGACGTGGTGATCCCGTTTATGCTTCCCGTGGGTGCTCGGTCGCAAGGCGGGCGGCCCATCCGGCACGGTCTGTCGCGCGCAATCGCTCCAGGTAGTTCGGCAACTGGCCGCGGGTGTGCAGTGGCCCGCCCTCGTGGATCACCGTCCACATGGGGTCAAAGGGGTGAGTGGCGGTGCTCATCATGCTGCCGTACCAGTCGTCCAGGAATGTCAGCGCCCTGCCCACCAGGTCTGGATGGTCAGGCGCAAGGTTTCGCTGTTCATGCGGATCGACTGCCAGATCAAACAGCATGATCGGTGGGAAGCCGTGATGGCCGTCGTGATAGGAGCGGATGCAGATGTGGTGATCAAATCGAACCGACCGCTGGCAACTCCACGCGCCCTGTGACACCACCAAATACGCCCGGCCTTCGTCCCGCCCATCCCGGAGCGCGGGTGCAAAGCCCACAGCATCCCACCTTGCTGGCGCCGTGCCGCCAGCAAGCTGGACCGTCGTTGCCGCGACATCAAACTGATAGTGCATGGCGCGATCCACCCGTCCCTGCTGACGTTCCGTCACGCCGGGCCAGCGCACGATCATGGGTACGTGGGTGGTACACGCGTCGGCCGTCTGATGGTCGCCGTAGATGTTCAGTTCACCCAGACATTCGCCGTGATCTGAGGAAAGGACGATTGCCGTGTCGTCCAGCACTCCCTGATCAGCCAGGGCGTTCAGGATGCGGCCAACGTGCTCATCCGCGTAGCGCACCCCTGTGTCGTACCCATCAAACATCCGCCGCACTTCCGCCATCGACGATGCCTCGGCGGGTTGGCGGGGGTGGCGCGTCTGGTGATTGACACGGTAGCCATCGATTTCTCGCGCCGAATGCGGGCCAACACCGGCCCAGTGCTGCTGGCGCACCTCTTCCGTCAACCATGCCGGTAGCGGCTCGTCTCGAAACGGCTCGCCATACGATTCAGGCACACGGTACGGCGTGTGGGGGTCCCACAGATTGACGTGCAGAAACCAATTCTCTGCCCGACCATTGCGCTGAATCCAGTCCAAGGCAACTGGTGTCACCTCTTCGGCGCTCTCCAGGCCGCCTTTGCCGGTGTTATAGATCTCGTTGAAGTTGGCGTACCAGTGCCAGGCGGTGTGCCGCTCCCCGAATGGGCTGACCGTCGCCGTTTTGAGCCCCGCCTGGCGCAAGCACCACATCCAGCTGGTCCGACCGAGCGTAGACCGAAATAGGCGTCCGGGCCCCTCGATAAATGGCTCTGACGCGACCCCACCGTGGTTAATGACGCCGGTGTGGATGCCAAAGCGTCCGGAGAAAAGCGATGTGCGACTCGGCAGGCACGGCACGTCGGTGGCGTAGCAGTGGTCGAAGCGCACACCCTGGGCCGCAAGGCGGTCGATGTTTGGACTTGTCTGACGGTGATATCCGTAGCAGCCAAGATGGTCAGGACGTAAGGAGTCGATATCGAGGTACAGCATCCGCATGGCGTCACTCCTTGCAAGGCGACTGGACCTTGCCTGTTTCTCTCAGCCGCATCACAGGCCGGGCGAGGGTCATCCCACGATGCCTACCGCATGGCCTTCCCGCATGGGCCAGGCGTATGGCGCTGGCTCACTCCTGCTGTCTGCACCGCATCGGCTTCACCTTGACAGCTTCCACGGCACGGCTACACTGCGTAACTATACAAGACCCATGGCTGTTGTTTCGCCCCTCGCGACAAACTCGGGAGCCGAAGATGACCGGACGCTACGCACACCATCATGGCGCCATCAACAACAGCACGCCCCTTCCCTTGCGCGCTCGCACCGTAGCCCACCACTTTGGGCAGGCCGGGTACGCCACCGCCTGGCTGGGGAAAATGCATCCGGTTGATGGGCAGACCCATGGCTTCGACTAGTTCATGGATATGGGCGCCTATGTCGACTACCTCGGTCCGAAGACACGCATATTCACCCATGGTATGGGTGCGGAGGATAGCGGCTGCGGTTCCCCATGGATCACGATCCACCGCCCGCCCACGGAAGGGCGCAGCGCCTGGATACCGTCAGATATGCCCCGCCATAATGACACGCTGGAGGTTCGCGACCTGCTGCCTGAGGAAGATCACTTCGAGAGTTTTGTCGCGCGTGAAACGGTCCGGTTCCTGGAAACGTATCGCGAAGAACCTTTTTTTGTCGTCGCCAGCTTCCTCAAGCCGCACAACCCGTTCTCACCTCCCGCCGAGTTTGCCGCGCTGTACCGTCCGGACGATATGCCCTTGCCAGCAGGCTCGTGGCAAACGGATACCCTCCCTCCACAGGTACGGGCTCATTATAGTAGGCCCCCCCTGGAAGAGTAGAACCAATGAACCGTGTCAGGGATAACCGAGGCGGCAAACTGGCTCTGGTTGCACAATGAGATCATCGACCCCTACGGCGCACAGATCGGCACCTATGGCGTGGCGGTGTACGTCGTGCTCTGCCGTTGCGTGGGCAAGGACCAACAGACGTGGATCGGTTAGCAAACCATTGCCGCCGAGCTCAACGTCAGCCGCGCAACCGTCCAGCGTGCCATCGCTCCGTTAGGCACGCTCGGCCTGGTCGCTGTCGAGGAGGAGGTCAACGAACGCGGCCAGGCCTCGAACACGGACACGCTGCTCCCGCTGCCCGATTCGCTAGAGGGTGGTCTACCACAGATGCACTCCCGCATCTGTGTGAGGCGGGAGTGCATCTGTACGAGGCCCCCTTATGAAGACCAAGACCCAGCTAACAAAATCTACTGAACAACTTGGTCCACCGATGAGCTACGAGCGGTTCGTGGAACGCTAACGTTGCCACCAGCGCCGAGCCGGCCGACGCAGCACCGCTCCACCGCCAGCCAGCAGCAGAATGGCAGCCACCAGGAGGGAACGCACGCCGGCGGTGGAGCGGTCCCCGCCGCCGGCACCACTGTTCGGGAGGTCCGGCGCCACCTGCACCCCGCGCAGCCGGGCTCGTGCGATGGCCTGCTGCACCGCCCCGGACGCCTTCATCCGCTCGTCGAAGTCGCTGACGTAGGCGAGCCCGGCCGCGCGGCCCTTCGGCATCGCGATTGCGTGCTGCACAGCCAGGAAGCGGTCGCCCAGCACCTGCGAGCCGGGCAGGTGCTCCGCAAACTCCAGCAGCGATTGGCGGTCGGCGGCGAAGGCGTCGGCCTGGCCCGACCGCAGCAGCTCGAAGGCTGCTGCGCCCGTGTCGGCACGCAGCAGCGTGGCGCGCTGCAGTTCGCGGGTGAGGAAGAGGTCGGGGGCGGACTTGCTCGGCACGGCGATCCGGACGCCGGGACGGTCCGCGTCGGCGACGTTGCGTATCGGGGACTGTTTCGGCACCAGGTATGTGTTGTCCACCTCCATGTAGGGCACGGTGAACTCCAGCTCGGCGGCCCGCGCGGGGTCGATCGCCAGGAAGGCCACGTCCCAAGCATCGGCTTGCAGACCGGCCATGATCTTGGGGACGCTCGGGTACTCAACCGGGACGAACGGGACCCCCAGGCGTGCGGCCAGTTCATGTCCCAGGTCGACTGCTACCCCGTGCAGCTCACCATCGGTCGGGTCCTTCGTGGCGAGGACGCTGTTCCCAATGTTAAGCGCGACGCGGAGCTTACCCGTCGGCACCAAGTCCATCAGGGCGGCAGGCGGGGTAGCCGCGGTCGTTCGGGCACGTTCACCACCGTCCCTGCCGGTGGCGGGCAGGTTGGGGGTGATGCTCGCTGACGACACCCGCACGCCGTGTAGCCCGGCACGCTCAATGGCCTGGCGCACCACGCCGGAGGCCTTCGCCTGCTCGATGAAATCGCTGACGTACGCAACGCTCGCCGTGCGCCTCTTCGGGAGTGCGACCGCGAGGTTGGCGATCAGGAAGTTGTCGTCCAGGAGGCGGGCGCCCGGCAGCTGCGGTAGGAACCCGAGCGCCGCCTGGCGGCTCCCGGCGAACGCGTCCGCCTGGCCGCCGCGCAGGAGGGCGAGCGCGGCGGGGACGGTATCGGTGCGGACCACGTGCGCGTACCGTAGGGTGCCCGTCAGGAACCGGTCCGGGGAGTTGCCGCGCGCGACCGCGATGCGGACGTCCGGCCGGTCGGCGTCGGCGGCGGCGCGGATCGGCGAGTCGGCGGGGACGAGGTAGGTGTTCTCCACACCGATGTGCGGGGTCGCGAAGTCGAGTTCATCCCCCGGCTCTAGCGCCGGGTCGAAGGCGAAACCCACATCCCACGCGCCCGCCCGCAAGCCGTCCAGCATGGGCGGGATGCCGGGGTAGGGGACCAGCGCGAGCGGCACGCCGAGGCGGGCGGCGAGGGCGCGGGCGAGATCCACCGCCACACCGCGGAGTTCGCCGGTGGAGGGATCCTTGCTCGCGTTGTTCGGGTTGCCGAAGTTCACTGCGGCGCGCAGCGTGCCGGTCGGCGCCAGGTCGGGCGGTGGGGCGGGGGGCGCCGCCCCGGCGGCCGTCGCGAGGGAGGAGGCGATCACCAGCGGCAGGGCGAGGCCCGCAGCGCGAGCCCAAGCAAATCGGGTAGGGGCGAGCATGGCACGATCTCCTTTCGTCAGTCATCGGTGGCCGGTCCGCTGCGCCGAGGGTCCGCCGGGTGCCGGTGCCGGTGCCGCCTGTCCTGATGTCCGGCGAATCCCTCGACACCAACAACTCTAGCGCGACCGCAGGCGGCTGACTTCCGGGAAACCCCGCGATTCCGAGCGCGCCCGGAATGGCGGAAACCCCGTAGGTCATGCGGCGGATCAGAGGAGATGGTGGCGGAAGGCGTAGGCGGTCGCGCCGGCCCTGTTCGTGGCGTCGATCTTCCGGTAGAGGTTGGTGATATGCCGCTCGATCGTGCGGTCGCTTAGGCACAGCGCTGCGGCGATCGCACGATTGCTCTTGCCGGCGGCGATGAGGCGCAGGACTTCGACTTCGCGCCCCGTCAGCCCAGCGGGGTGGCGGTTGCGCACGGGGAGGACCGGGGCGGCCGCGGCGGTCGATTGCGCGGAGAGGGCATCGGCGAGTGCGCACGCCGGCGCCGCGGCCAGTGCCACGAAGATGGTCCGCGCCTCATCCAGGGGCGCGCGTGCGCCGACGCTATCGCCGACCGCCCGGCGCAGCTCCGCCACAGCCAGCAAGGTCAGCGCGCGCGTACGGGGCCGCGCAGTCATCCGCGAGGGCAAGCGCCTGCTCCAGGCGCGCCGCTGCCGCCGGGAAGCGGCCGGCGGTGTCGAGCTCTCCAAGCAGGCGGTGGGCGGCCAGCAGGGGGAGCGGCTGGCGCGGCTCGCTGGCGTGCGCCAGCGCCTTGGTCGCATGGTCGCGGGCCAGCGTCGGGTCGCCAGTCGCGCGATGGTAGGTGGCCCAGCCGAGGTGGACCTCCGCCCGGCCGAGCACGCTGCCGCCCCAGACCAGCCAGCGGTGGTACGCTTGGAGCCAGGCCCGCGCCATCGGCAGGTCGCCTGTGTTCAGCGCCTGCGCCGCAGCCAGCCTCATCAGCAGCAATGCCCCCCGGTATGGGCTCGCTCCCGGCCGCGTTGCTGGCCCGCCCGGGAGCGCCCGCTGCACCAGCACCCCGAGCATCTCCGGATCACCCTGCTCGTACGCCAGCGCCCCGAGATCGCCCACCATTAGCCGCGGCCACTCGGCCACATCCGGTCCTTCCGCCACCGCCTGGGCCAGCCGGCGCACCTCAGCCCAGGCCCCTTCGAGCAGGAGGAGCGGCAAGCGGATCAGCCCCGGGTTTTCGTCAGCGTGCACCAAGCTGGCGCGCGCCCATGCCGCCTCCGCCTCCGCCGTCATCGCCCGCCGCTCCGCGACCCGGTCGGCGTGGTAGGGCAGCACGACCTCAATTAGCTCCTCGAGTGCGATGATCGCCACCTGGTAGTGGTGTCCGATGGCCCGGAAGGCGTCGCGCGCCCGAGCGAATGCCGCCCGCGCCTCGAGCGGCTGCCCCCGCGCGGCATGAGCCAGCGCCTCCACTTCGTGACCGTGGGCGGATGCACCCACGGCCACCGCCAGCGGGGCGTCCACCTCCTCGGACGCCAGAGCGCGCCGGAGCGCCAGCGCCTCGGCGTAGCGACCGACGCGCGCGAGCCCGGTCGCGAGCGCACCACGGTAACCGGTGACCGTTGGCATGTCCAGAGGCGCCATAGGCATCGCCGCCGCGGCCGGAAAGGCGTCGAGTGCCCGGATACCCGCCTCCAGTTCGACCAGCCCCCACCCAGCCTCGCTAACGATGAAGCGGAGCACGCCGCGCTGGGCGAGGGCATAGGCCGCCAGGACCTGATCGCCAACCTCTGCCGCCAGGCGCGATACCTCCTCTAAGTCGCTGATCCCTCGCCGCGGATCGGCGAAGCGGCGCAAGCGGGCCAGGTGGAACAGCAGCCAGCCCCGCTTCCCGGCATCGGCGCCGGGCCCATCCAGCAGGGCCAGGCTCGTCTCGACACGCTCGGCCGCGCTCACCCAGGCGTAGGCGCGCTGCGCCCGCTCCGCCGCCCGCAGGAGCCAGTCGGCCGCCCGCGGGTCCCCTGCCTGCCGGAAGTGGTAGGCTACCGCGTCGGGGTCAGAAGCGGGCAGCTCCGCCAGTGCCTCCCCCACCCGCCGATGCCACGCCCGGCACCGCGAGGGCGGCACGCCCGCGTAGAGCGTCTCACGTATCAGTGCGTGGGCGAAACGCGCCCGCGTCGCGTCAGACGGCTCCTCCAGCACGCGCGCTTCCGTCGCCCGCTCGATCGCCTCGAGCAGAGCATCCTCCGCACGCTCGGCTACCTGAGCCCACAAGGCGAGCGGCACGTCCTGTCCGATCACCGCCGCGATTTCCAAGAGCCCGCGCACGGCCTCCCCCAGCCGCGCCAGTCGGGTGTCGATCACCTGGCGGACGAGGGGCGGCAGCCCGGCTCGCGTCAGATCGCCCAGTGCCCAGCCGTCGGTCGCCGGTCGCAGCAGCCGCTCCTCCTCCAGCGCGCGCAGGAGCTCGCCGAGATAGAAGGGGTTACCCGCCCCGCGCTCGACGAGGTAGGCGACCAGCCGCCCCGCGTCCGCCGGCGGTAGGTGGTAGCGCGCCCCGACGAGCGCCCGCACGGCGTCAGCGTCTAGCAACTGGAGGGCGAGGCGCTCGGCGCGCGCCTCGCGCACGAGCAGCGGCAGCAGATGGTACAGCGGTTGCCGGCGGGTCAGTTCCTCGCTGCGGTAGGTTGCGAGGGCGAGGAGGGGGAGCGCGGCGAACTGGCGGGCGAGGTAACGCAGCAGGTCGAGGGAGGCCGGGTCAGCCCAATGCAGGTCGTCCAGCAGCAGCATCAGCGGCCGTTGGGCGGCAACGGCGACCAGGACGTCGCGAACTCCGACGAAGAGCGCCTCCTGGCTGGCGACCGCACCCAGTGCGCCATGCCGGGCGAAGGCGGCAGGGGGCGCAGGCAGGCCGCCGGTCGGGGCATACTCGCCGAAGAGGTCGGTCCAGGGGCCGTAAGGCGGCGTCTCCGTGAGGTCGTAGCAGCGCCCGGTGAGGACCAGCGCGCCCCGTTGCGCCGCCTCGCAGCCCAGCGCCTGTGCCAGCGTGGTCTTGCCGATCCCCGCCTCGCCGCCGATGAGCACGAGGGCGCCGCGACCCGCCAGCGCAGCGCGAGCTGTTCGCGGGCCCGCCCGACCAGGGGGGCTGTTAGGGTTGCTGCTGTCAACGGCAAACTACGTAGCTCCGAGGCGACCATACACGATCTTGCGATGGCCAGTACGTCATCGCAAGTTCCGCCTTCCTACGGTATCGGCACTCATTCCCGGAACGCCTCCTAAAATCGGCGCACACGTGAGTAACACACTGGTGGAATCGGCCAGAGTTCACATACCAGACGGGAATCCGCCACATAATACACGCAATGAGATTGGTTGCCAACTGTTGCCACTCGCGTGCCTGCCCTACGCTGAAGATTCAACACAAACTCTCCGTTTGGGCCTCGCCAGAGGAAAGGAGTCCCAGGATGGAGACGATCCTCTCGGCCGACGGCACCACGATCGCCTACGGGCGCACTGGGGAGGGCACGCCCCTCGCGCACGAGAGCAGTTCGAGCGCCGTGCGATGGGTGTGCATCCTGCCCGCGCTTGCGCGGCATGCCACCGCTTATGCCATCGAGCGCGAGGTCGAGGACCTGTTCGCCGTAATTGGGGGTTTATGCTTAGCCCCTCAAAGAGGTCAATTATCGAGAGTTGCTGGTTGCGTCTCCTGTACTGAGGTAGCGATAGACCATCGCTTTTGAGATCCGGTAGTCTTTCACGAGTGTACGGATCAATGTTCCCTGACGATGTCTGGCAACTACCTCGGCGATCTGCTGCGGTGTCAACGTCTTCTGTCGGCCAAGCCGGACGCCGCGCGCTTTCGCGCTCTGAATGCCATCCATGTGTCGTACTGTCCGCAGCGCTGTCTCAAATGGTGCAATCATGCCCAACATGTTGAACAGCAGTCGGCCTGCGGCATCGCTGGTGTCAATCTGCTGATCAAGCACGTGGAGGTGCACACCTTTGCGTTAGAGCGCCTCAGTCAGTTGGCACAGATGCAGTGTCGAGCGCGCCAGCTGATCCAGACGCGTGACCACGAGCGTATCACCATCCGCTCACGCCCGTCGGGGACAAGGCGTGATTGGCCATGCAAAGATTCACTGCGGCACCGTCGGCATGCACGGACAGGTACTCTCGCTCTGAGGATCCTGGCTGATCGAGAAAGTTGACCGGGTATGGAAACAGCAGCATCTCGTGACATACGGGTAGCAGTGGTCAGTACCTACGTGCCACGGGCCTGCGGGATTGGCGCCTTCGCCAGGGGTCTAGAGCCTGTTATGCATATTGAGCCATGAGGGTGACAAAGCTTTTGAGCATCAGGAGGGCAGCGGCTAAGAAATGCAGCCCAGCGAGGGTCTCAGGCAAGCGTTCATAGTCACGTGCGAGGCGGCGAAAGCGAGCAAACCAGGCGAAGGAGCGT
>JAABUZ0100001550.1_pt1 | contig 42980 bp, 43 predicted proteins | sample 5562091 | NCBI WGS metagenome assembly JAABUZ01 (sample SAMN12813069, study PRJNA571459) | rock metagenome | isolation source: Antarctica rocks | place: Antarctica: Victoria Land, Linnaeus Terrace sud | collected 2015-12-21
GGACATTACCCCGCTTGAGATAAGCTTCGGCATCCTGAGGATTGAGACGCAGTGCCTGGTTAAAGTCCTCAATCGCTGCCCTGTAATCGCTATAAGAGTCTCCGCTATATGGTGCAATTTCATAGCGGACATTACCCCGCTTGAGATAAGCTTCGGCATCCTGAGGATTGAGACGCAGTGCCTGGTTAAAGTCCTCAATCGCTGCCCTGTAATCGCTATAAGAGTCTCCGCTATATGGTGCAATTTCATAGCGAACCTCACCCCGCCTAACATAAGCTTTGGCATCATTGGGATTGAGGCGTAGTGCTTGGTTAAAGTCCTCAATCGCTGCCCTGTAGTCTCTATTACGAGTTCCGCTATGCTGCGCAATTTCATAGTAGGCATTACCCCGGTTCACATAAGCTTTAGCATCATTGGGATTGAGACGAAGTGCTTGGTTAAAGTTCTCAATTGCTCCCTCATAGTCTCGATGTTTGTAGTCAGTATAACGATGGTTGTAGTAAGCTACGGAACCGTTACTGCTATTGGTTGTTGAGTTAGGCGAAGCAATATCACTAGTTGTTGGCTTATAGGTAGCGCTGGAATCAGTTGTCAGGTCAATAACCCTAACAATAAACAGTATGTCCAACAAACCCAATACTGCAACACCAAGCCAGCCAAGAACAAAAGGGCTAAACCTCTTCTTTACCGGAGTTGTGGCGAGTAGAGGCACTTGTGTAGATAGGTTGCGAGGAGGGACGAGTTGCAAACCCGCCTCTACTAGCGGGGTCATTCGCTTTGGCTTGATCGGCTGCAGGTGTTCCCTTCTTTGCACTGCCTGCAGTGACGGGAAGGGGTCGCGCCCGCCCAGTGCTAGAGTGCGTTCACACCACGGGCAGGCTTTCAGATGGTTGCCGTAGCGATGCTGGTTGTTGGCAGAACAGATAACCAGGGCATTTTCCGCTTCATTTAGTGCACTTTGCCAGGTCTTTGCACTAGGGCGCATTTGCGGGTTGTCGTGTCCCGACTCGAAACAACTCAGAAACAGTTGCCGTAGTTTGGGATGCAGAATTTCAAACGGTGGTGCAATCAGAGTTGAGCGATAGGGCACCTGACGCCCTATGCTGTAGGAAAAATGCCCGGCTTTAATGCGTGCTTCGTAAGAAGGTGGGTCACCTATACCTTGAAAAATGCCTGAAAAAGGGTGGGTCCCTTCCATCAGCAGTTGAAAAATCAGCACTGCCAACCCAAAGAGGTCATGTTCAGGCAAACGGTCTAGCTGCCCGAAACTCTTGCCCTGGAGTTCAGGTGGGGTAAACTCAGGCTTACCAACTCCGCAGCGGTAAATGACACCACTATCTGGTTCGCGCACCTGAAACGAATCGGTGTCCACCAGTGTCACCAGTGCAGTGTCACTGACGAGTATATTGGACTCGTTCACATCTCCAATACAATATCCGCGCGCGTGTAAGGCACCCACGGCAGCAGCGAGATTGCTTGCAGTCCGATGCAGGTAGTGATAGTTGAAGAACGGACACTTTTGGCGACGGGTCTTGGGGTTGTAAAAGTCAAGGATGGAGTGCATCCCTTTTACACGCGGCATCAGGAAGCCGACGACGCGCTGGCTACCATCCACCGTCCGTAGCAGGTCAACAGGCCAGGCGATCGCCATCTGCCATTCCTCTGCCATCGGGTTTTCCGGTGAATTGGCGAGCATGGCGGCGAGTTTTTGCGCCTGCGCTTCAGTAGGGTTGTGATAAACCTTCGCCACCAGTCTCTGATCTTGCGGCACTGCATATACCCGCGCCTCACCACCATGCCCCAGAGTCGAGGTCAGGTTCAAGGTAATAATTTGTTTGTTGGATTGGCGTTGCAAGCGCATGGTACAATCAACTAACCCTGTCTTGTTGCTAGCTGATGGTTACAGGGTGTGAATTTCCCACAGTGGGGACGAGGCCCTTACCTAGCTTGGTACTTTTACATCTACACGAAGTATTGTTTTTTATTTATCTAGAGTAAGAGGTTTATGGGGAAAAGTTGGTATATAGATATACATTTTTTCGATAAAGATCAAAACTGAGATTTGAACCACAAGTCTTGTTCCACCAGCGTGTGAACTTGCCAGGTGGGGTCTGGCTGGGGATAGTCTAGCCGATAGTGTCCGCCCCGGCTTTCGGTGCGAAACGCAGCACTTTTAAGAATTAAGTACGCCACATCAAGCAGGTTGCGAGTTTCTCCCCATAGCCGCAATTGCTGCTCAGCATCTGCTAGTTTGAAGCCAGCTGGCTGAGCTGGGGGCAAATTTAGCAGGAATTGACTTAGGGGCAGGGCGGCAAACTCTTGTTGCCAGGTTTCTACCTGAGCGATCGCAGTCTCCAACCCTGACTGCTTCCGGCAGATTCCAGCACACTGCCATACCAGACGTGGTAACTCTTGGCGCAGCGCTTTTAGCAAGGCTAGCTGAGTCGGCTCATCGCTGCCAAAAAAAGTCGGGAATTCCAAAGACTGCTGAATCGGTTTGTCTTCAGACTCTGAATTGCCGTCAAGCTCTATATAAGCCATTTGTGCACCAAACACAATACATTCCAGCAGGGAATTACTTGCCAAACGATTGGCACCATGCACTCCGGTACTAGCTGTTTCCCCTACCGCGTACAAACCGGGGATAGAGGTGCGATTCATCGTATCTGTGACAATCCCACCCATCCAGTAATGGGCAGCTGGGGAAACGGGAATTGGTTCGGAGAATACGTCAATGCCCCAGCGTTGACAGACTTGAATGATATTGGGAAACCGGTGGCGAATCTTCTCGTCTGGGAGCGGTCGCAAATCCAACCAAACATGGGCCGTCGCTGGATCATCTGAGGTATGTTGCAAGTGGCTGAAAATGGCGCGGCTAACGACATCTCTGGGGGCGAGTTCCCCAGCGCTGTGGTAATCGAAGGTGAAGCGACGCCCTTGGGAATCGATTAGGTGGGCACCCTCGCCGCGTACCGCTTCACTAATCAGAAAGCGGTCAGCACCAGGTTTGGTCAGGGCGGTGGGGTGAAACTGGACAAATTCCAAGTCCCGCAGCAGGGCACCGGCGCGCCAAGCGATCGCCACTCCATCTCCTGTACTTACAGATGGGTTGGTAGTCTGGGCAAACACCTGACCACCGCCGCCAGTTGCCAGAACCACTGCACCTGCTCGTATCCAGCTGACTTGACCTTGATGAACCAGACTAATGCCTTGGCAGCGTTTGGTTTGGGGGTGGAGCCAAAGACTCAACGCGAAAGCTTGCGGGATCACCTGAATATTCTGGCGTTGCAGTACTTGCGCCGTCAAAGTTGTGATCACTTCCCGACCAGTGGTGTCGGCGGCGTGGAGGACGCGACTGTGAGAATGGGCAGCCTCCAACGTTAAAGCCAACTCGCTACCATGACGGTCAAAAGCCACCCCCATTTTAACCAGCGACTGGATGCAACTGGGCGCATGCAGGGCGAGAAACGTCACGGCTTCGCGATCGCACAAACCCGCTCCCGCCCGCATTGTGTCTTCAATATGCAGCTTCGGCGAATCTTCTTTGGCGATCGCAGCGGCAATGCCACCCTGCGCCCAATCACTGGCGGAAAGGGAGAGGGTTTCTTTGGTAATCAAGCCGACCCGCAGGGTGTCTGGAAGACAAAGCGCCGTGTACATACCTGCGGCTCCCGCTCCCACCACTAAGACATCAAACTGGCAGAGGTTGTTTATCTGGGGCAAGGAATTAAGAAGTGTCTTTTTTCAACGCTAACAGCTGTGATAAAAATAACCCACTCTGTTCGGAGTGGGTTTAACAGCTTGATTAGCAGTGAAGGCGGTTATCTATAGATGCCGTTGTTATAGCGGTCGGCTCCCTCATTGAAGGCGCCTTCCACGTCCGTCACGGTGAATTTATCCAAGTTTGCTTGCAGGAGTTGTTTCTGGCGATCACTCAGTCCTGGAATTTCCAGCACATCTTCCACCTTTTCATAGGGGGCATTTCGAACAATCTTCGTAGCGATGTTGGGATACAACCCTGGATACTGTGTAAAGGCTCGCACGTTCGTGTTGTTCAAATCAATTTTTTTGCCAAATTCCGTTCCCAGCTTATCATCCGCCCGGTTCCGCAGGGGCGTCTCTGCTTCAACTGCCAAGACTGGTACTGAGCGGAAGGCAACACTGCTCAAGTCGGCAGCGATCGCCTGTTGCGACACACCGAGCCATCCTAAGCAGCCCACCAACAAACTCAAAATTGTTAATAAGCGCATTAATCGTTTCACTGTCTCTCTACCTCTTTGCATTAAACTTTGATCAACACAAAGCCCTCATCAGACTCTAATATATAGCGTTATTGATTTCAGTTGCTAGCACCAATACTTGCTTTGGCACTGCTGTTGCAAAAATTTATCTAGAGGCATATCAGGGTGCAAACAAGGCACCAACTAGGAACAAGCTATCGACCAAAATTGTACTCAACACTGCTCCACTAAAGGCGTACCAGTGTCGCTGCTGATAGCGTAAGGGGAAAATGCCGAGTGTTAAGAGAGTAAGAGTAAGAATTAGCGCCCAGCCCTGTCCCCAAGGCGTCTGTACTTGCTCAAGAGCACTTTGCAATATCGGTGACGCCAATGCGGGGTCGACTTGCATCAACTGCCGCCATTGAGGAATTAGATCCACTAAGTAGAAATACACGTCCGTCAGCACTGTACCCAGTAGGGAACCCAGATAAAAAAAGTTACCTACCTTGCCCCAATCTCGCTTCAGACACACCAGGGCAAACGGTACACCGATTGCTTCCACTGGCAAATGTAATAAAGGTTCCCAACGCAGCCAGCCCCAGTAGAGCGACCCCGCCAACCAGCTCCAGCTGAATCCTACCAACAGGTCTCCCCACAGTTGGGTTGAAGGACGATCCAGCAATACCCAACTCAACCACACCCAGCCAGCTGTCATCGCTAAACTCAGCAGCGGTAGCGATCGCACCAGTGGGGCTTCAATAAACACTGGCACTGATACCAGAAAAACAGCTGCCGCGAAAACCATCCAAGCTTGCCGAGAACCAAGTCGCCACAAAAAAGGCATAGCAGAGCTTATACCAGACTCGGCTGAGTTGATAGATGGGGCAGAAGCAGGATAGGAAGACAATGTATTGTTCACCAGCGGTTTATTAAGATTATTTACTTAACTTAATCTTATTCAATATATCACAACAATATATCCCCCCCAGGGGCATATTTATACTAGCTTAAATTAAAGATACTGCCCCCCTGCCTCCCCTTAGCTGGTCGCCTAGAGAATTGAGAAACGTGACGAGACAAACCGACTAGCACTGCCGTTTCCCGGTAGGCTATATCAAGAAAGATTATCTACAGCCTGAAAATCCCTATGATGATCTCTTTTGTCTTAGCTGCCTCGGCTTGTCCTAGTGAAGTGGACTTTGGGTTTGTGCAGTTGGGTTGGTTTAGGGTGATAATTTTGGGCATTGTCCAAGGCATCACAGAATTACTGCCGATCAGTAGTACCGCCCATATACGAGTGGTACCTGCTTTATTAGGATGGCCAGACCCTGGCTCTGCTTTTTCTGCGGCGATGCAACTTGCCAGTCTAATAGCCGTCATTAGTTACTTTTGGCAAGACATCAAGGGATTGACAGGAGCGACGGTGAGGGCGATCGCCCAGAAAAACTACCAGTCAGAATCGTTTCGATTAGTGCTGGGGCTGTTGCTAGGTACGCTTCCCATCATCGTGGCGGGTCTTTTTGTCAAGAAGATCCTGAACACCTGCAATTCCCCCCTGCGGAGTTTAGTCGTGATTGGGCTGGCCTCCATTGTGATGTCTCTCCTGCTAGCTTTGGCAGAAAGACAGGGCAAGCACAATCGCGACTTCGACAAGCTTTCGCTGCGGGATGGCATCTGGGTAGGAATCGCTCAAGCATTTGCCCTGATTCCAGGGGTTTCCCGCTCCGGTTCGACATTAACAGCCGGACTATTTCTGAGAATGCAGCGAGAGACAGCAGCTAGATTCTCATTTTTACTAGGCTTACCAGCCGTTCTGTTAGCAGGAGCCGTGGAACTTCACGCCCTCTTCAAAGCGGGTCTCGATGCAAATGGTTGGCTGATTCTGTTCATTGGCTTGACATCTGCCAGTATTTCAGCATTCCTGGCGATTTATGGTCTTCTGCACTACTTGGAAAACCGCAGCACCTGGATATTTGTCTGGTATCGCTTGGCATTAGGCGTATTTTTGTTGGTTGGTGTGGGAATGGGATTTCTGCATAATTAGTTCTAATTAGATCAGTATGAACTGATGATTCAGATGGTATGAGTGAGCTTTCGATTCGTCCTGCCCTAATCACCACGGTTCTCCCCGACTCAATTGCAGCTGAGATTGGTTTTGAGCCGGGCGATCGCCTTGTTGCCATCAACGGCAACCGACCTCGTGACTTAATCGACTACCAATTCTTATGCGCTGATGAAGTGCTAGAACTGGAAGTCTTAGACACCGCTGGTAAAACCCATCAAATCGAAATTGAGAAAGACTACGACGAAGACTTAGGGCTGGAATTTGACACCGCCCTCTTCGATGGCTTAATTCAGTGCAATAACCGCTGTCCATTTTGTTTTATCGACCAGCAGCCACCTGGCAAACGGCAGAGCTTGTATCTGAAAGACGACGACTACCGTCTAAGCTTTCTCTATGGCTCCTACCTCACCCTGACTAATCTCAGTCAACGAGAATGGGAGCGCATAGAAAAACTGCGGTTGTCTCCCTTGTATGTTTCCGTCCATGCCACCGAGCCTGAAATACGAATCCGGCTGCTGAAAAACCCTCGTGCTGGTCAAATCTTGCAACATCTGGAGTGGTTTCAAGAACGGCGACTACAAATTCATGCCCAAGTGGTTGTATGTCCTGGTATCAACGATGCCGTTCATCTGGAACGTACTCTGCTGGATTTGGCATCGTTCCACACTGGGGAAGTGCCAGCTGTGGCATCAGTGGCAGTTGTGCCAGTGGGGTTGACCCGCTTTCGTCCAACAGCAGACGAGCTGACGCCCGTGAGCCGAGAGAAAGCAGTTGAGGTGATAAGCCAAGTCCAGGCTCTCCAAAGCGCATTTCGACAACAGATGAAGTCAACATTTGCCTGGTTAGCCGACGAGTGGTTTCTGATTGCAGGTGCGCAGTTGCCTCCAGAATCCCACTACGAGGAATATCCCCAAATTGACAACGGCGTGGGTTCCATTCGCTCTTTCCTCAAGCAATTTCAGGACGCCGCCCTTTCTCTGCCGCCTCGACTATGTCACCCAAGAAAATTCACTTGGGTAGTGGGCAACGCGGTTGAAAAAGCCTTTCAGCCGATCCTGCATCAGCTGAATCAGGTTGAAGGTCTAGAAGTGAACATGGTAGCGCTATGTAGCAACTACTGGGGACAGAGCATCACCGTCACCGGATTGTTGACTGGTCAAGATTTACTCCAGGGATTACAAGGAAAATACTTAGGTGATGCTATCTTGATACCTGACATAATGCTGAAGAATGGGGAATCTCGGTTTTTAGATGACATGACGGTTGAAGAACTAGCCTGTAAAATTGATACACCCATCTTGCCAGTTCGGGGAGTTGAAGAGCTAATCGAGACGTGTATTAACTAATCAACCGAATAGATACAAGTACAGCGCTCTTGTGCTAAGCCGACTTTCGTGTAATATAATCGTGAGCCTGGGAATGAAACTCACCAAAAGCGTGCATATTTTAGCGCTAATCATCCATGAAGGTAGACAATAAATAGAAAATTTACCAATTACGTTGTCTATCAGAACGAAATTGAACCTTACTGGTTAATTCACAGCCAAAAAGCAGGTGAATTAACTGGTCGGTTTCTAGGATTATTCACAGTAATGCAGGCGCGGAAGTCGGAGTTATTTGTGTATTTTCCCTTACCATCTAACGTGAAATCAAGAAAACAATGAGCGGAAATTGGCAAGATATTACCCAACTGATGGGCGCTAGTATGCTGCCTCGAGTGCAGCAAGTTTTGGCGCAGACGACAGCGGCTGGAGCCGGTACACCAGTTCAACCAGGGGTGGCTGTTCAATCTGGGGTGAACTATGTGCAAGGACTTTTGCAAAATTTGATTCAGTTTATTCCCAACTTGCTGGCGGCACTACTAATTCTGGTAGTCGGGTTGGTAATAGCAGCGATCGCCAGAGGCGTGACGCGAGGCATCCTCAACCGCACAGATATAGATAACCGGATAGCTGCCGGGGTGATGGGTGGTCGTGCGGATAATAGCAATCTGCCCCGGGTAGAGAACGTGATCTCCGGTTTGGTGTTTTGGATCATTGTCCTGTTCACCATAGTGGCGGTGTTACAGGCACTAAATTTAGAGGCAGTCTCGCGGCCGCTGAATATTTTTCTGAATCAGGTGATCGGCTTCTTACCGAAGTTGGTAGGTGCGGCAATCCTGCTAGCAGTCGCCTGGTTAGTAGCATCGCTCGTGAAGCTGGTGGCAACGCGTGGACTGCACGCCTTAAGGCTAGATGAGCGTGTGAATCAGCAACCAGCAGGCACTACTCGCCAGCCAAACCAGTTGTCGTTGAGCGAGACGGTTGGCACTGCCCTGTATTGGTTCATATTTTTACTGTTTCTGCTACCGATCCTGAATGCTCTGGATTTGAATCAGGCACTACAACCAGTACAAAGTCTGATCTCACAGATTTTATCAATTGTGCCGAATATCCTGGCAGCAGTGCTGATTGCAGCTGTGGGCTGGTTTTTCGCGACGATAGTGCAGCGGATTGTGACGAACTTGCTGACGACAACTGGAATCGACCAGTTGGGAACTCGGGTGGGACTGCGTCAAACCACCAGTGGGCAAACGCTGTCCGGGATTGTTGGCACGATTGTCTACGTCCTGATTTTGATTCCAATTGCCATTGCCGCGCTCAATGCCCTGAGAATTGACGCGATCAGTCTGCCAGCGATCGCAATGCTGCAACAGATCCTCAATGCCCTACCAGGAATCTTCACAGCGGCGTTGGTTTTGATTGTGGCTTACTTCCTGGGGCAGTTTGTGTCGGAGCTGGTAACCAGTATTCTTACTAGCTTAGGGTTCAATAACATCTTTTCGGCGCTGGGACTGCCATCGACCCCAAGACGGCGCGTATCCCCCCCGCCAGCAACCAGAGCGCCAGAAACTGGATTCAGTGTGCCTCAAACGGAACAACGAACCGTAATTCCGCCGCAGATGAGCACGGGAACACCACTGACATCCCGAACCCCGGAACAACGAACCGTACTTCAGCCTGAGACTAGTACAGCAGCGCCACTGACACCCCGAACCCCCTCGGAAATTGTCGGCATCATCAGCTTCGTCGGCATCATGCTGTTTGCTACAGTCGCAGCGGTCAATATCCTGAATATTGCGGCGCTGACACTACTAGTGACGGGAATTGTCGTGGTATTGGGGCGGATTTTGGCGGGATTGGTGGTGTTTGGGATTGGTTTATTCCTGGCGAATCTAGCTTTTAACATCATTACCAGCTCTGGCGATACTCAGGCACAGATTTTGGGTCAGATTGCCCGGATTGCGATCATTGCCCTGGTGTCAGCCATGGCACTGCAACAGATCGGGATTGCCAGCGACATCGTCAATTTAGCCTTTGGACTGCTACTAGGCGCTTTAGCTGTCGCCATTGCCCTAGCCTTTGGTTTAGGAAGCCGCGATATTGCTGCCCAGCAAGTAAGAGAATTGCTGGACTCGTTCAAGCAACAACGAAACAAGCCGCCTGTTTAGCCCAGTTACCAAAATGACAAATTTGCCTCCCCCTGATCCACGGTCATCTCAAAGAGCTGCCCTAGGGTTTGATGAATTTATTGGCATCCTTGTTGCCTTCAGCACTATTGGCGGCATTTTATTTTGGTCGAGTTCCCACAGGGATCAGGGCTTCAACATAACCAGCATTCTGTCGCCGTCCCCCTCTCCTTCTGCTCAACCAACTCAGACCCCAACGCCAGAGGCAACAGCGAGTTCTGTGCCGGTGTTGCCAGTGCCAACGGTAGCCCCAACAGAGTCACCACAGGCGCTAACGCCAGTGCCATCTCCAGCCCAAATTCGACCAGGAATCCCACTCCTAATTCCCCTGCCAGCCACAACTCCAGTCCCGAGCGCATCACCGACTCCAACGGCTGCATCACCAACTCCAGCCCCGGCACCACCGAGTCCAGCCCCAGCAAAACCGATTAACTTCGTGGATGTTCCCCAAGACTTCTGGGCTCGTCCTTTTATTGATGCTCTCTCCGCTCGTGGCATTGTTAATGGCTTGACCACTGGCTACTTTCAACCCGATAAACCTGTGAGCCGCGCGGAATTTGCCGCAATGCTGCAACAAGCCTTTGACAAAACCCCAGGTCAGACTACAACGGCATTTAAGGACGTACCGTCGAATTTCTGGGCTGCTCCAGCGATTGACAAAGCAACAAAAACCGGATTCTTAAATGGATATCCTGGAAATATCTTCCAACCACAGCAACAAATTCCAAGAGCGCAAGTCCTCGTTGCCCTTGCCACTGGCTTGAACCTTACAGCCAAGTCCTCACCGAGTCAAACTTTACAAACGTACCAGGATGCTGCTCAGATTCCTAACTATGCAACTGAAAAGATAGCAGCCGCAACAGAAGCTGGGTTGGTGGTTAATTACCCAAATCAAAAGGTTCTAAACCCCAACCAAGATGCTACCCGTGCTGAGGTTGCTGCCATGATTTATCAAGCCTTAGTTCATGCAGGAAAGGCGCAACCAATTCAATCTCAATACGTTGCGGGGCGCTAAAACAGTAGTCAGTAGGAGCCAGCGCTGTAGGCGGGTTTCCCGCCGTAGGCGACTGGCGTTCAGTAGTCAGTAGTCAGTAGGTACTCTTCTACTGGCTGTTGGCTAATAAAGCTAGAGACACTTTGTAAATCAAGTAGGATTGCTATATAAAAACAGCCTTTTTAAGGAGGCTGTTTTTATTGATTAATTTTGAGTTCGGTGAACCTTAGAAAGCGATACCGGTTACGGCTAAAGCTCCTGCGACTACCGAGGCAGCCAGAGAGGTGAGAGCCGTACTAAATAGCCACCAGGCAGCACCGGCTGCGGCTTTTTTGGTTTCTTCTGCTTGCTTTTGAGTTTGCTGCTTAAGCACTGTGAGCCGTTTTTGAGTTTCCTGCTGGATGCGCTCGGCTCGTTGCAACACACTATCACGCGTTGCTTCAATTTGGTCAATGATCCGATTGGCATCCGCCTCAGAGATATCCTCACGGGAACTTAGGACGGCGACTAGGGTGTCACGATCAAATTCACCAAGGCGACTGCGCAGAGCCTCAAACCCAGCTTGGGGGTCATCAAATACTTTGCTGAAGTCTTGCTTGATGCCTTCATAGTTGAGTTCGGGACGCTCCAGAGAGTTGAGGTAGTCGCGGATTTTCCCAAAAATCCCATCAATCACCGATTGGAATTTTTGCTGAATTTGCTGAATTTGTTCCACAAAAGAGTTGCGAACAGACTCGATTTGATCAGCAATCCGGTTCGCTTCTTCCTCGCTGATATCCTCCCGTTGTGACAGGAGTGCCACAAGGGTGGAACGGTCAAAGTGCGAGAGGCGATCGCCCAGATTCCCCAACCCGGCTCCTGGATCTTGAAGCAACAATTGCAAATCTCGCTTGATGCCTTCCGGGTTGAGTTCTTCTTTATTCGTGTTACGCAAGTAGCTTTCGAGATTGGCTCCAAAATCCTGAGCCTGTTTTTGAGCGCGGCTTGCCAAGCGTTGGGGCGCTTTGACAATGCTACCAATACCTTCTTGCACTTGATCAATGAGCTGATTAACTTGCTCTTCGCTCAAGTCTTCCCTTGTTCCAAGTAGTTTGACTAAGGTTTCACGATCCACCTGAGAAAGTCGGTCGCGTAGAGCAACGGCTCCCTCTTTGGGGTCATCAAGTAGTTTAGCCAAATCTTGCTTGATGCCTTCTGGGTTGAGTTCTTCCAGGTTTGTTTTACGGAGATATTCAGCAATCGTGGTTGTGGTCTTGTCGTACTGCTCCTTGGCTTTATCCGCTAATTTTTGCGGTGCCTGTAGGATGTTATCCCGTACTGCTTCAATCTGATCTATGACTTGATTTACCTGCTCCTCACTCAGATCTTGACGCTGACTCAGCAGTTGCACCAGCGTATCGCGGTCAAATTGAGATAGCCGTGTCCGTAGCGCACTTAGTCCTGCCTGCGGATCTTCTAGGAGAGTTTGCACCTCCCGCTTGATGCCTTCGGGATTAAGCTCTTCTTTGTTGGTATCGCGCAGATAGGCTTCTACCTTTTGCCGCACCTCTTGTGCTTTAGATTTTGCCTGTTCTTGAAGTTCAGTAGCTCCACTCAAGACAGAATCGCGGGTACTTTCGAGCTGACTAATGATCTGATCTGCTTCCTCAGAGCTAATGTCTTGGCGTTCCTTGAGCAGTTGCACGAAGGTGTCGCGGTCAAACTGCTTGAAGCGATCGCCTAATGCTTCAACGCCAGCCTCTGGATCTTGTAGAAGCGTTTTGAAGTCACGCTGAATGCCTTCTGGATTCAGTTCTTCTTTCCCAGTCGAGCGCAGATAATTTTCCACCCCACTGCGGAGGTCTTGTGAGTGTTGTTGAGACTCAGCATTCTGGACAGTACTCAAAACTTCCATCCGAATCTCTTCAAGCTGATCGGCTATGTCCGTGACCTGAGCGGGGAGCAAATCACCCCGAGAAGTCAGCTTTTGGATAACATACTCCCGATTTAGTTGCTCTAGTTGTCGTCGAACAGTTCCTGAATCAGCTTCAGGATCGTAGATGACGTCTTTGAACTCCTTCTTGATCGTTTCTCGGTTCAGGTGCCAACGGTAAGATTTAAGCAGGTAGTCATCTAAATCTGTCTGAATAGTGTTAGAGGGTAGCGCTGGTACCTTCTCAGCGACCTGACTACCAAGCTTGTTCGCTTGCTCGGTCGCTTTATCTCTGAGCTTTTGCAACTGCTCGGTAATTTTCTTTACATCGAAATCCGGCGCTTTATCTGTGAGCTTTTGCAACTGCTCTGAAATTTTCTCAACATCTAACTTTGAGAAGTCTACCTTTTGTAGCGCTGTCCCCATCAGCGCTTCGAAGCCAAACTGGAGCGCTTGGTTCATCAAGCCACTGCCTTTCTTCCCTTTGTCTTGTCCGCCCCCAATCAGCCCAGCCAGTTGTTCACTTAGCTGATTCGACTGCAGATCCTCTGGAGTGGCAGATTTTAAAAGGTTGAGCAATTGAGCATTCGGATCTTGCTGTTCTTGTTGACCTACCACTTTTTGCCAAACGCCTTCAAGTTGGTCAGCAATTCGATTGATATCTTGTTTAGAGAAGTCCGTGCGACTGGTGACTAAATCTACAAACGTCTGGCGATCAATGTTTTTCAGCAGGTCGCTCCCAGCGAGCGATTGCAAGTCTGAACCACTGAGTAGCTTTTCAAATTGACCCCGAATTTCATCTGTATCTAGCTTAGGCAGCTGCAGAGAACCTAAGGAACTCTGTAGCGTTTCGCGGATACTGTTAGGGTCAAAACCAGAAGTCAATTCCCGGCGGACTGCGGCTGTGATTTCCTCAGCGGTAGAAACGACCTGATTTTTGGCAACATTAGCGCCAAGGGCTGCGGTGGCTGTCCCCATAATTCCTTGAAAGCCTGAAGTGGCAGTGCTCACGACAGAACCAATTAAGGACCCTACTGCCGTCGAACCGATCCACACTAGTAGCGAGAAGTAAGTCGACCAGATAACTACGGCAGTAATTGCCCCCAGAACCTTACTATCAACCAAACTAAGTTTCACCGCTAGAAAACAAGCGATGAATAAGGCAATGCTGACAGTCACTAAAGTCCAAATTCCTACTGCGGCCGAAACTTTGCGGATTGTGCCGCCCAAGCTCTCTGATTCATCACTATCAGAACTTGATTGACTCCCTCCTAAGGATGAAATTCCAAAGGCAACAGAGAAGTTTGTTAATAGTAATTGGAAAGCAAAGGCCATCGTCACGCCCGCGAGCAAGGCCACTAAAAATTGAGGACCTGAAAACACAAGCGATGCCTCTTCTGGAGTAACAACTCCCTGCGCCACTGGAATTGGGGTTAATCCAAGTTGGGTATACCACAATCCCAGCATAATTTCCGCACTTTGAAACATGATATTTCCCTCATTCAAGCTTATGTAAAAACTGCTACCTTGTCTTCAAAGCTACAGGCAATGAAGTACAGGCAGCGCCTATGATGAGCCCTGCCTGTACTATATTTTATGTAGGGCCAGGTTTCAAACCTACTTCTACTAGCTCAATTGCGCTCCGGCTTAAATGTAGCTTAAAGATGGTGAGCTTAGATTTTATCAGGGCTATCCACAACTGGACGACCTTGAGTATTAACATCCAACTCTTCTCGACGAAGTGTCTCTTGTGCTTCAACCGTTTCCTTGTCTACGACTTTCGTGACTTTGACTTCTTCACGTACAAAGGCTTCTTTGTGAATGTCAGGAGTCTCTTCGTAGATTTCCATACGTGCCACTTCCCCTTCGCCGAAGTTGACAGTACCAGGATCAACGGCCTTTCCAGCGTCTGGTGAAGTAACTCGCTCAACCACTACTCGCTCTTTCTCGATTGGAACCGAAACTTTTGCGGTTTGGGTTTCAACACGCTTACCAACCGCTACTTCCCCTGTCTTAGCACGGTTTTTGTTGGCAATTAGCCGTTCTTCGTACAGTTTGATGTTTTGGTGATCCCGATCATTCAAATCGTACAAAGATGCATGGCTAGCCTGAGCAGCGGTAGCGCCTGTTGTAGAAGCAGTAGGGCTATACACCCCTCTCACCTGCTGTTCTTGATTGTCATCAACCGCCATATTCTCGTTGTACTCAGGCAAAGCTTCCGCTTGCTCTTTAGTCAAACTAACAGTGACGCGGCGGGCGTTGTGATCGTGTTGGGCACGACCAATTGGCAGTAAGACTTTCTTGCCAAAAACCCAGAAGCCAATTTCCAGCACCAGATACCGGAAATGACCGTCATGATCTACTAGCACATCGCTGATTGTGCCAATCTTATCATTCGTTCCTTGTGTATATACATCCAGCCCATTGAGGTCATCGCCCCCAAAAGTTTCACGGTAGTTTGGATCAAAGTCCTTGAGTTTTAAAAGAGCCATGGTATCCTTCCTCGAATTGTTGATATTGTTTACGAACTTAGCTTATGGCTGTGTAGCGATCGCCGAATAGCGTGAATCACAGCAAGTTTTTGGTTCTATTACAACTCTAGACGTTCCCCAACCTACCTACCTATCGCCCTAATTAGTACTTTCACTTCTTCTTAAGATGTAAGTTCCAGCTTACAATCCTTGGCTGTAAAGGTTTTACAAAAATAAGTGTGCCTAGTTCCTAGCGGTTTTGTGACTGATTTCTAGCGGTTTTGTGACTAGGTTCTAGCGTTATTTGTAAGGTTAGAAAAACAATTTACAGCAAGGTTTGTAGGCAAATTTATTTTACTTTTTTAGACCTTACACATAATCTCTTTTTAACCACGGGGCGACTCAGTCAAAGTTACAGGATCTTCAGGTATAATTGGGGAAACGTGTTTTCTAGTATAAACCTTTGTAAACTCGGCACCTAAAAAGAGGATCTGGGCGGAATAGTAAACCCAAGCCAGGATGATTATCGGTGAGCCAGCTGCGCCGTAGGTGGAGGTAAAACTGCTGTTACCCAGATATATTCCGAAAACAGATTTGCCAATTGAGAATAGCAGTGAAGTGATGGCGGCACCAACCCAGACATTACTCCAGGCAATTTTGACATCTGGGAGAACTTTGTAAATTAGGGCGAACAGTAGCGTAATGACGACAAAAGAGAATATTAAGTTTGCCATCTCCCACCAAAGGTGGATACCCGGAATCAAATTCCCCAAAAACTTAAACAGCGCCGTCAACGCAGCGCTAAACACCAGGGACACGAGCAGTAAAAAACCAATCCCCAGCACCATGGTGAACGACAAAAAGCGGCTTTGAATAAGTTTGATTACACCGATTCCGGGCTTTGGCGGTACAGACCAAATCGTGTTGAGGGTATCTTGAAGCTGGGCGAAAACACTGGAGGCACCAAATAGGAGAATGACGAGGCTGATGATGGAGGCGGTAGTTCCGGTAGTTGGCTTGTTGGCATTTTCAATCGCCGTCTCAATGAATTGTGCGCCATCTGTACCGACTAACCCTTGAATTTGCCCAACGATTTCGCCCTTTGCCGCTTCTTCTCCAAATACTGAGCTAGCGATCGCAATCACAATAATTAGCAACGGTGCTAGGGAGAACACGGTGTAATATGCCAACGCTGCCGCCAGCCGCGACGCCTTATCCTTGTTCCATTCGGAAACTGTCTCTTTTAGCAGCCCCCAAACAGTCTTTAAATTCATCTACGAGTCTCCTTCCCCTGCTGCACTTACACCTTTATGATAATTTCCCAAGTATGTACCTTAGGGTATATAACGACTATGCTAGTCTTTGATAAATTGTGTACGTAAGAGTTCAAATCGCCATAGCACCGAAGGAGCTCGGCATCCAAGGACTCTGCGATTAACAAAAATTTCACTCGTAAATAGGCAGACGCCTTCTGTTACTTCCCCAACGCTGCCAACGACGTATGTCAGTTGTAACGTTAGCACTTTGTACGCCCCCCAGCCGCTTGGTTGTTCAAGTCGGCGTCAGGCAGTTTCATAGTTTCAAATGCCAAGTTTCTCGGTATACCCATCGATGCCATTGACATCGGACGCCTACGCTCATGAGAGTGACTTATAAGGAACTGCAGACCAACGAAGTTAGAGATAAGACTATTGTTGTGGCAATAAAGCTTTTAGATTGTGAAATAAAAAACTTGGATGCTGATGAACTTATAAAGCGTTATCCAAAGGAGAGTAGATAGACCATGTCATACATGAAACGACCGGAACACAACAATATTACTGAATCTGTTGTCGTCAATCAAGCTGCTGATTACCATGACCGCGTCCGGTGGGGTCCGATTATTTCAGGTCTTGTGATTGCCTTAGCCACTCAACTAATTTTAAGTGCGCTGGGTGCTGCTATAGGAGCTAGCAGCATTGCCAATTCAGGTGCCCCCAGAACAAATGCAGGCGGCGTTGGCACCAGCGTGGGGATTTGGGCAATCATCAGTTTGTTCATTTCCCTATTCGTCGCTGGTTGGGTGACAGCCCGTGCTTGTGGACCAATGAACCGCAGTACAGCCCTGATGAATGGTGCAATTCTCTGGGCGACGACTTTGGCAATAGGATCTTGGCTGTTGGCTAGTGGGATATCAGGCGCGTTCGGCGTGGCGGCATCCAACGCCGGGGCAGTTGTCAATCAAGTCCAACAGGGTGCAGCCAATCTACCGAACAACGTGCCAAATATATCGGCACAGCAAGCTCGTGACGTTGCTGGCAACACTGCCAAGGCAAGCTGGTATTTTGTATTCGGCTCCTTACTGGGTTTAGTTGCGTCGATGATTGGAGCCTCTGCTGGAGCTCGCACCCATCGAACGCGAGTGATAGAAACGTGAAATATGGTTTGGCGAGCTGGCAACAGCTGCGATATCTGCCTCCTTTTGATCGCAAGCAAGGGCGCACCCGTAGCACGAACCACAGGTTAGTTCCGTAGCGCAGCCATCTCGCCTGCAAGTGCAGTTCAAAACTCAAATCGGATTGCTATATCCGAATGAAGCCTATGTAAAAAATGAAGGGGCAGGGTCTAAAAAAAATGGCATGTTGCCACAAATAAGTAAGGTATACACTCAGCTACTTAGTTTTATAAGTAGCTGACTTAACACTTTTTGTTTTTGTCAAATTTTCCATATTAGGGATGTCTAGAAGAGCTAGAACTGAGGCACTGTTTGAGTACACTTGTACCTCGAATATTCAGTATGTATCACCTCGCAAGGATAATTTTTGTGGCGCTAAGCCTATAGAAAGATATTAAAAAAGATAGTAGTAATATCGTTTAAATTGTAGAATAAAAGTTCTATACTATAGATAGGTTACACAAATCAACTCAAACCACTTCTAAATTATGATCGAGCAAAATAACCTAGTTACCACCAACATGGAAACCTTAAGTTTCGATAGTTTTGATCGCAATCCCCAGTTGGATATTATATGCGTTTCTCCAGTACGCACAGTTGTCAGACGTGAAGAGGAAATCTTACTGATTCGGAGAGTTAGAAAGGTTGAAGAAATAGATGCAAGTCCAGCTTGCCCCATAAATTCCGTTCAACTTTCGCAAGAGCAGCAAGTGAAACCAGCGACTTGGCAAGCTAGCGATAATGAGGAAAAAAAAAGCGCGGTACTATAATTGAACGACGGAGGGAAAAAAATTCTCCAAGTAATCGACAACAGGAAACCTTCCCTCCCGTCGCTTTTGTGGTGGTGACTGACACCAGTCCTTCAATGAAAGATGAAGCAGAAGGTGTCAGTCAGGCAGCAGAACCTGCAATTGACGCCGCTAAAGCTAGGCGTCCAGAGGAGGTGAGAGCCGGTGCGGCAGCTGTTGGAGAGGTTTCTGCTGCCGGAAGCGTTGCTGGTCTAAGTGCCGCTGAAATCACCTCCGAAGTGACTGAGGTGAGCGTCACAGTCGGAAATGGCATGGTTGCGGGTGCAGCTATTACAGCTGCCGCAGCAGCGGTGGTTGGATATGGTGCCTACCGCTTATGGAAATGGTTATCAGAGTAGCCAGCATCCAAGTTTTTTATTCCACAATCTAAAAGCTTTAATGCCACAACAATAGTTTTATCTCCCACTTCGGTGATTTATAGTCTCTAAGCAAATTCGCAATTTGCAATTAAAGACTCAATTGCAAATTGCGAATTGGATTGTCCCGGAGGTTAATTGCGGATTGCGAGGCGAAAACCTGCTGAAAGTGTTCTACTGGTCGGCGGGGTCGCCGTAGGGATCTTCGCTGGCTGGGCGGACGTTGCCGAACTGCCCCTGCCCCTGCTCCTGATCGGCGGGGTCGCCGTATGGGTCCTCGCTGGCTGGGCGGACGTTGCCGAACTGCCCCTGAGCGTTGTCAGACATTTGTTTTTCATCGTCGCTGGGTCCGACTATAGCATCCTTCGCCTTGCGCAAAAAATCTTCTACCATGATGTGTCACCTTCTTATATTGGTACTATCCGGCAGGCGTTGCAGATTTGCAACGCCTTTTGTGAGAAGTTGTTACTGTGCCGACGATGTCCCCAGGCCACTTAGGTCGCGGCCTGTGGTTCTTCCGTTATAGCCTTGAAAGTCACGGTACTGTTGCGCCTCTGATGCCGGAACTTGAACGCCACCTGCTGGCGGCGTTACATAGTGAGCCCGGTGCTGAGCATCGCGGTAGTAAACGCGCCCGTTCTTAGAAAGGTAGTACTGCCCATTCCGTCCCTGCCCTTGGGCGTTCTTATGTCTATTATAGAGGTAGTAAAGGGCGGCGGCTCCGCCTAAGAGCACCAATTTCTGCTTGTTCGTTAATTCCTTATCCAACTGGGGTGAGTTGGCACTTGGAGGATTGTATACGGTTGCACCAGGCGTATCGTTACCCGGAGGGAACACCACACTACTATTGGCACTTCCTGAGCCAGTAAAGACCGTAAGCGTTAGGATTGGTGTCAGCAACAGCGCCGTTGGTCGCCAAAGTCTTCCAGGCTTTTGGAATATAGTTTTCATTGTTTTTCCTATTTGGCAAATGGTATATCCCACTTTTCCCTTGTTACTCCCCAAGTTATGTGGGCTGGTTCTATTGATGCTGTGCGGTTTTGTCTAGTTCCAGCTTGTTGACCACCTTGGGTAGGTCCTTCTGGGAGACATTACGGTGACCAGTCTCGACTGAATCAACCCAGGATATACTTTTCCCCATTGTTGCGGCAAAAAATGCCCTGGACCAGCCTTTAGCTTTTCTAGCTTCTCTGATTACAGTGCCTCCTGGAGGCTGTTTTTGGCTCTGCTTTTTCTGGCTAGTGATTGCTCTAGGCTTGCTTTCGGGGAAGGTCAAGCTACCTTGAGCTTCGCTTGGTAGATTAAAACGCCATTTAGTATTTAGTAGCCCAGTCCAGAAGCCTATAGGTCTTTTGGTGCCATGATTACCTGTCAACCAAGCGGGTCCAGTTTCAAGTTGTACTTCCCATCCAGCTTCTTTAACTACTTTCAAGTCAGTTTCAAAGTCATCAGCTAGTTGCCGCCTTAGCTGCCTGTCAGCTTTCGCTTTTGCCATTCGCTCCGAGCCGTAAGCGATCTCCATCAAGGTTTTTCCGAGCAGACAGTCACAGAATCCAGGTTTGATCTGGAAGGTGAGCCAAATCAGCATTCTAGCGGCACCAACGTTTTGTTTGCCAATGCTGAATAGTTTTTGGACGGTTTTCTTGGTGATAATTCCCGTGTGGCGGTAGTACTCAGATTTGTTGAGGAAGTATTTTGTCCACGCTCCAGGCTTGCCGATTACTCTTAAACCAACCAGCTTGCTATTGCCAGCCTGATCAGTATCAAAGTCTCGGAGTACAGTGATGTCCCAGATCTTTAGATCGGCGACGGTAAAGGCTCCTACTTTACCATATTTAGGCCATGCAATAGAGGCCAGTACCTGGGCTGGTTGCCGTAAGAGGGTATACAAGATTTCCAGTTGTTCTTGCCTACATAGATCTCTGCGTTTGACAAGCCCTGTGTATTCAAGTAGTTGCCTGTCATCAAGCATAAAATCGCTATTCCAGGGTTGCTCAAGATTCGCTGCCTGTGCACAGTAAATCAAATGAATAGCGCCCGCCCTCGGGTCAAATTTGTCGATAATAGCCTTGGCTGCTTCTTCAGTCAGGGTTTCTGGATGCGGGTTTTCTGGATTGTCCGTCACGTAGTAACAGATTTTTCCTTTACCGCTAGAGACTTGTTTTTCGTAGCTCAGAGTGCTGCCGGAGTCAGCTTTCCAGGGTAGATCCATTTTTTGAGATAAGACTTCAGCAGCGCCACGCAAAACTAGCGACAACGCTGCAAAGTTAGTCTGACCGTCAGCAAACAAGGAGGCTTTCTTGAATGGTTGGGTTTTTGCTACACGCTGCTGGTGATTTAATCGTAACTTTTGGACAATTTGAGCAAGTATGCCGTTATTTTGATTTGGCTCTTCTAGTTTCTCCGTCTGTTGTTCAAGGAGTTCTGCTTGATCACAAGCAAGATCAGCCCCGCTTGGATTCGACCTTTGGAAAATGGCTATTTTTCCTCCTATCTGCTGAAATAGAGGCCGAAGTTTCTGGCTTAACGCTTTTGCTAAATGTTTCATTTTTCTAAAACACGCCGCTCAATGGTGAGAGAGTAAGGCGATTCCCGACTCACGTATAATTGTTATATGCTGGCATTTGTCTAGATGGATTGATGCACGAGTTCAGGATTGTTAGGCACCTGCACTAGAGAGATTCAAATCTTGGTTGAGCTTAATTTTGAAGGTTGTTCCTCGACGCAGCACAACCTCGCCGCCAGGACTATTAAACACGTAAGCAGAAGCCGCTGCTGCTCCTGCCGCAGTACCCATGGGTAAGCCTGTCCTGTTGTGCAAATAGTGACCTGCGACGGCTCCACCCAGGAGTACAGCAGCGTTACGCAGACCATGCCCTTGGGTTTTCGTTTCTAGCCGAGTGTTGACTAGAGCAGCATCAATCGGAAGACGCGTGCCATTGTTGAGGATAATATCGTCAAACACGATGTGCATACTAGCCTTTGTTCCTCTAGCAGCCTTAGTAACATCCTCAACATGTCCCTCGACCTGAGCGCCCTTCAGAAGTCGATTACCACCAACCAGGGGGTTTTGCTCTCGCAACGTGAAGCGATCTTGGCTATTGTTTTTCGCGCTAGAGAGGTCTTCAAGGAGCTTCGCTTCAAAGACGGTCCCAGCAGGTACAATGTTTGCCTGAGCCAGAGTACCCTGATTCTCTGCGGGTTGAAAAGAAGTTGTTAATGCCGTTAGTGAAGTGCTGCTATTTGGAGCCAACTCCTTTGGCTGAGCGTTAATACCACTATTGGAGACAGCTAGAAAAACCAATGTCAAAAGGGATGTAGTCCATCCCCGACCATATATGCGAACGTTCATTGAATTGCCGCTAAGGATAAAGGGTACACTCCAAATCTAATGGATTGTAGAACTGCTCCTAGTCGCTTGGCATCTACCAACAGGTAGTTTAGTTAACTGAATTCCTCAGCAAGCAAGGAATCTACTGTTCAGTAAATTATCTAGCCTAGTCGGTTCGCTTTGGTAACCAGTTAAGTTGACGGTAAATAATCGCAGCAATCAATGCACCTAAAATAGGTGCAACAATAAAGAGCCAGAGTTGGCTTAACGCCCATCCGCCAACAAAGATAGCAGGTCCAATGCTGCGGGCTGGGTTAACTGAGGTATTGGTCACAGGGATGCCAACCAAATGAATCAGTGTCAGTACTAGGCCAATCGGGATACCAGCAAAGCCAACAGGTGCTTTCACGTCGGTAGTGCTAAGAACTGTAAACACTAAAAAGAAGGTCAGGATGACTTCGACTAGGAACGCTGACATAACATTGTAGCCACCCGGCGAGTGTATACCGTAACCGTTCGCCGCAAAACCTTTCACGGCTGGGTCGTAACCGACCATGGCTCCTTTGGCAATGACCAAAAGCAAGCCAGCAGCCAGAACCGCACCTAGAACCTGCGCCACTATGTAACCTAACACGTCTTTAGCTTTCACTCGCCTACCGACTAGCAGACCCACACTAACCGCAGGATTGATATGGCAGCCAGAAACGGGTCCAATAGCATAGACCATTACGAGTAGAGAGAAACCGAAGGCGATGGATATACCAAGCTGTCCAATCTTTTCACCTGCTAGAACAGCACTACCACAACCACCAAAGACAAGAACAAAGGTTCCGAGCATTTCTGCCAAGTACTTTTTCATTTCCATTCCTAAGAAGAAATTTTGGTTTGCTTTTTTAGCATACTGAGCATCTGAGAAACCCGGTTGATTGGTAGGACTTGGTCGGATAAACCTCGAGGGAAACCACATCCTAAGTTAGGCAGCCAACATCTGTATGAATGTCTAAGCGCTTAACAGGGGTTGGGTTTAAAGGTGCACCTTTGTTTGGATAACTTTGTTGTAGCCATCGATTTTTGGCATCAACCGGGTTTCCAGGCGTACGTCCTATTTTATACAAGCTGGAAGCTCTGCTAAACCAAACCTTCATGTAAGTTTGGTATAGTATAATAGGGACTAGTTTAATGCAAGAGGTTGTCCCAAGAGGAAACCGCATCCATTGTGGGTCAAGTCTTATACTACGTAAGTTATGTAGGGATGCATCTGGTTGATCTCAACCGGCGAGTGAACACTTTGGATAACCTTTTTGTAACCCACTCGACGAATCAAGGAGGGGCATTATGGAGCAAGACTTGGGAGTCAAACATTCACGTCATAATCAGCACGAAGAGCGCCACTCAAACCAAGAGCATAGATATCGTGCTGAAGCGTGGTCAGATCGTGAGCGCAATAAACCGCAGGAAGATAGACATCGCAATGAAGAAGGGGATACCAGATCTCGTGACTCTGACCAAGAGCATAGATATCGTGCTGAAGCGTGGTCAGAACGCGATCGCAATAAACCGCAGGAAGATAGATTTCATCGTGAAGCTTAGAAGTTTGTAAACTAAGTCACAAAAGCCTTACAGAAATTCTTCTAGTCGCGCCTAGTCAATCCCAATAAATAACATATTCCCCGCCACATGCAAAAAACCGCCGTGTAGGAACTGCGATGTGCGGGATGGTTTAGGCTGCTCAGATTGTCGCGTCCATGGAGGCATCAAGTGCCGCGCACAACTGCTGGCAAGGATGCCGGTCCTTCTCAATCAGAAATTGGTTAAGGTTTAAGTTGACACGGATGAGCAAGTATTTAGAAAAGGCAGGAGCGTTGTTTGAGTAAATCAAAAAGATTGATAGGTGATTTGACTAACAATCGGATCGAGGCGTTCAGTGATGGGATTTTTGCGATCGCAATGACCTTGCTGGTACTGCAAATAAGTGTACCAGAGATACCTCAAGCGTTGGTAGCGATAGAACTACCGCGCAAGCTGCTCTCTCTGTGGCCTGGTAAATTGTTGAGCTATGCGGTGAGTTTTGTGCTCATAGGTATCTACTGGGTGACTCATCACATTACGTTCCATCACATTAAACGCTCTGATCCTGTGCTGCTCTGGCTCAACATTTTATTTTTAATGTGCGTCTCATTTATACCTTTTCCCACATCTCTGATTGGGCAATACGCACGCCAACAGCTGACCGTGATAATTTACAGCAGCACTCTGGGTGTGACTGGACTTGTGTCCCAACTGCTGTGGTGGTACGCCACGAGCGATCATCGCCTAGTGGACAGTGATATAAACCCACGTGTGGTCAGCTTGATAACGAGAAGAAACCTTACCCCAGTATTCATCTATCTACTTTCAATCGGCGTCTCGTTTTTCAGCGTTGATCTGAGCACTGCCCTCTTGTTCGTTGTCCCTGTGCTATACATCCTGCCGAGCCCCATTAACCGTTACTAAACTCACTCCCATAGCCGAAATCTGAGGTCGAGTTTTATTGAGCATTTTTCTTAATTTTATATTCATATAAATCTATCTTTTTGCAGAGGTTTAAGACTGCTTTGTTAGAGAAGCTAGATGCTATTACGCATACTTTGGAGTATGCTGTTATCGAATTTGAGGAAACACTATGATTGTCAGCTTTTTAACCGTAATAACTACTGCTCTCAGCCTGCTTCTTGTTGACTTGGCTGTCCCAGGGGTAGACATCGCCACTTTCCCGGTTGCGTTGATAGCCGCCATTTCTATTGGGGTTGTCAATGCAGTTATTAAACCAACGCTATTACAGTTGTCACTCCCACTGAATTACTCAACCTTGGGACTGTCTTCAATAGTTGTTAATGGTGTGTGTTTCTGGTTGGCCGCAATCCTAGTACCTGGATTCAGGTTACACGGAATTTTAGCTGCTATACTTGGTCCAATTGTATTATCGTTTGTTAATACTTTTCTGAGTAATTATTTGGCAGAAAGGTATCCGCAGTTAAAGGCTCAGTCAAAGATTTCCTTACCTGAACAAACAAATGAGCCAGGTGTTCAGCAGTAGGAGCGGATTGAATAAAAAGGGGCGAAACCTCGCCCCTGTGAACAGAAGCTCTCAAATCATATCTGTCTAGACAGATTTTCTATTAGCAGGAGGTTCCTTGTCCCGCACTACTTCGGCGGCTAATATTAGCAAGTCGCTCAAAACTTGTCGAATACCTCGTTCTTTCTTAGCTACTGCAGCACCAGCGTCACCTAACTTTTCTTCCAACTGCTCTCGCTTTTGCAATGCCTGCTCCACTACTGGTTCAACTTGAGTACGAGTTTTGTTGTACCAAGTCGTAGCCTGATCCAAATGCTCCTTAATCTCCTCGTGTCTTCCGCCATAGCGTGCAGCCAAGTTTGCTCTTAGGATCGCTAATTGACCCTGAAGTTGAGCATATTGCCTTTGCATCAATGCCACTTCTTCACTATTCTTGAGTGCATTAATTGCTGAGGCAATTGAGTCTTTAGTAACAGGATTAACCTTATTGTCCTGTTCGATGTCAGTTAACAGACCATCAATTTCCTGCTGAAGTTCATTTTCTTCAATGTCTATTCTGGCTTGCAGCCGCTGGACTTCCTCTTGAGATTTGGCAATTGATTTTCGTCGCCAATTGGTAATTCCTTCAATTGCTCCCTCAATCGAGGCAGTAATTTCTTCTTTAACTTCGCCACCCTTTTGTTGCAAGTTATCGACGGCTGCGGAAACAGCATCTTTAACTACCAGACGGACGTCGCTAGTACCGTACTTAAATTCTGAAGCTACCTGAAATACTGCTGATTCTACAATTTCTCGAATTCGATCAGTTCTTAACTGTCCTATTTCCTTAGCCTGATTGATATCACTATTAATGCGCTCCTTGAGCTGGTTATACATTCCCGCATCGGTTTCAGCTGAAGGCTGATTCAATAATTGCCCCAGTTCACCTTGATGGGAGCGCTGAGCAAAATCATCAAAGTTTTGGTAATCCTTAGGATCATTTTGGTCATTCAGTACGAAATTTGGTTTTTGTTTTTGAACAGGAAGGTCAGGATTACCACGACCCAGATCCTCCATAATTTTGCGTTTCTCATCATCGCTAATAGACATTTTAGCCATCTCCTAGTTTTAATTGAATTGTCTAAAAAACTGAGCTAGCATTTGATTACTTTTATGTGATTGGCATACCTTGCCATCCATCTGAGCTAGTTACTCAAAGCTTACATCAAAGCCATAAATTTACAGATGGTAGATGCAGAGTTAAAATGCAACAAAGCCAAAGGTGTAACAGCGTTTCTTCGTGAGTTCAAAGCTAGCTAGGTATACTAAAGCTCTTTTAATTATACTAATGTTTCCTTAAATTAGAGTCAATCTCCAGGTATAAACATTACTAGCTCTAAAGTATTACTGAAGAGAGAGAAACTAGTTGGCGTGAAGCCGGGAATACTACTAGAGATTTAGATGTTCCAGGCACACAACTTTGGATAAGCTCCTTATAACCCCATGAGATTTTGCCGCAAACTTCAGAAGCATTCATCTACCTGGCAAACATTCGGATCCAAACTTGCAAGGATGCCGTACCCTGAATGAGTCACATTGATGATAATTTTAATATTTCTCAAAAGATAGTTGTTAATTTAAAATTTTAAGGGTTTAATTAAATTTGTCTTTTACTAACTGAGGACATAAGTCTATGCCTGACATTGATCCGAACATATTGGCACAAGTTCCTGATTATAACAACGATAACAAGAAGGATATTGTCTGGCACGACTCGATTACGGGCAGGAATACGATGTGGCTGATGAATGGCACCAGGATCGCTGCTGCCGCTAACCTGCCTACATTGGCTACAACTTGGGAGAATAATGGCTTCGGTGACTTCAACGGTGATGGCAGAACAGACCTGCTGTGGCGCAACACGGCAACGGGCGACAATACGATGTGGCAGATGAATGGCAGCAGTATCGATCCTGCCGCTAACCTGCCTACATTGCCTACAACTTGGGAGACTGATTTGATCGGTGACTTCAACGCTGATGGCAGATCAGACCTGCTGTGGCACAACACAGCAACGGGCGAAAATACGATGTGGCTGATGAATGGCACCAATATCGCTGCTGCCGCTAACCTGCCTACATTGCCTACAACTTGGCACACTACATCTGTCGGTGACTTCAACGGTGATGGCAGAACAGACCTACTGTGGCGCAACACGGCAACGGGCGAAAATACAGTGTGGCAGATGAATGGCAGCAGTATCGATACTGCCGCCAACCTGCCTACAGTGTCTACAACTTGGCAAACGGCAGCTGTTAATGACTTCGACGGCGATGGAAAGTCGGACATTCTTTTGCGCAACACGACAACGGGCGACAATACTGGGTGATGAATGGCACCAGTATCGCTGGTGCCACTAACCTGCCTGGATTAGATCCCGCGAGTTGGCAGCTTGCAGCCCAGGGTGACTACAACAATGATGGAAAAACAGACCTTGTCTGGCACAACCAGAATACGGGTGCGGATGTGATGTGGTTGATGAATGGCGGTACGGTCACTGCATCCGCTGCCCTGCCTTCATTGGACAATAATTGGCAATTCTCAAGCGGGAGGACTGACTACAACGGCGATAACACTTCGGACATTTTCTTGCACAACCAAAATACAGGCGATAATGCGGTATGGCTGATGAATGGCAGCACGATCACTGCCGCCGCTAACCTGCCTAGCCTGCCTCCAGGATCGTCTCAGTTGTGGCAACCAATAGCTTAGTGAACTAGTTCGGTACATTCACTGCACCCTGCTGTAGTTGATTGATCCTTCTGCAGGAAGAAGTGGAGTAAATCATCTGCAGCTACCTTATTAAAAAGTAGTGTAACAAAAAGGATTCTGCCGAAATGGACGCCATTAAGTTGTTAGAAAAGGATCATGGCAGGATTAGAAGCCTCTTCTGTGATCTTGAGGGTACTAATGAACCCCAGGAACTAGAGGATTATTTCGACAAACTTGACAACATTCTAACCATACATGCTCGGGCCGAAGAACTAGTCCTCTACCCGCAAGCGCTCAATTGCGAAGATACTGTGGAACTGATTGATAAAGGCCATAAGGAGCATACTAAAGGCGATCAAATGGTCTTGGCAATTAAGTCCCTAAGCCCTGAATCACCTGAATTCAAGCAAAAAGTTAGTGAATTGCAGGAGTTTATGCTGAATCATTTGGATGAAGAAGAAAACGAGCTGTTCCCCAAAGTACGTCAGTGTTTGAACGATGAAACACTGGAGCAACTTGGGACTCAGCTTACGGAAACCAAAAGCAGTCTCGTGGACAAGGTAGTAGATTAACCAATACTTCTCGGATAAGTCCCGAGGCTTTAGGGCAACGGCACACTAACCGAGAAGTATTGCCAACAGTCGCTGGTTATTCTGTTAGTTACTTCGATTCAAACTGATCTTTTGTAACTCCGCAAACAGGACACACCCAGTCATCTGGTATGTCTTCAAAGGGGGTACCTGGTTCTATTCCAGAATCGGGATCACCTTTCTCTGGGTCATATACATAACCGCAGACCGTACATGTAGACTCCTGCATCCTTGCTATCTCCTAATTGATTGCCTAATTGCCTTACTTTTGTGGGGCGCTGCCACTTATGAGTCAGCAAGCATCAGATTTTGAATTAAGTGTCAGGCGATCGTGACATCTGGTGACAGGTAAACGTCCTGGATGGCGTGAAATAGCTTCACCCCCTCTTCGAAGGGACGCTGGAAGGTCTTGCGACCTGAGATCAGCCCGGTACCACCGGCTCGTTTGTTAATCACAGCGGTGCGAATCGCTTCGGCAAAGTCATTTTTACCAGACGCTCCACCAGAGTTAATCAGCCCAGCGCGACCACAGTAGCAATTCAGCACTTGGTAGCGGGTTAGATCAATTGGGTGGTCGGTTACCAAGTCTGTGTAAATCCGGTCATTGGTTTTGCCGTAGCTCTCACCAGTGGCCTTGGCAACCGCTTCATAGCCGTGGTTATATTCGGGCAGCTTCTGTTTAATGATGTCGGCTTCAATCGTGACGCCCAAGTGATTCGCCTGACCAGTCAGGTCGCCTGCCAGGTGATAGTCCTTGTCTTGCTTGAAAGCGTTGTTACGCAGATAGCACCAGAGGATGGTTGCCATCCCCAGTTCATGGGCGCGAGCAAAAGCGCGGCTCACTTCCTGAATCTGACGGGTGGATTGCTCTGAGCCGAAGTAAATCGTTGCCCCCACAGCAACAGCCCCTAAATTCCAGGCTTGCTCCACAGAGGCAAACATTACCTGGTCATATTGATTGGGGAAAGTTAGTAGTTCATTGTGGTTGATTTTGGCAATGAACGGGATTTTGTGAGCATACTTACGCGCAACGCTGCCTAATACTCCCAGCGTAGTGGCGACGCTATTGCAACCTGCTGCTAGAGCCAGCTTAATAATATTGGACGAGTCGAAATACATCGGGTTGGGTGCAAACGAAGCCCCATCTGAGTGTTCAATGCCCTGGTCTACAGGGAGGATGGAGATATAGCCAGTATTGGCGAGACGACCAAATGAATACAACTGCTGGAGACTACGTAGCACTTGGGGGGAGCGATCGCTTATCGACCAAATCCGCTCTATGAAGTCAGACCCCGGTAGATGCAGTAGCTCTTTGGAAACTTTCGCTTTGTATGTGAGGAGGTCTTCTCCTTCTTTACCTAGCCAAGACTCAATGGATTGGGGTGCAGATAGCGTTGCGGTCATACAGTTTCCCTCAAAACTTCACTCTCAAAATGTTGCCCGCAATAACTATTTAAACGGGCGACAACTGCTTGATCTTCTCTTCTAACGATTCCATCAACGAGTTGAAGGGCTGAACAAACTTGTCAATGCCTTCTATAAGCAGTTCATCCATCACTTCATCCAGATTGATGTTGATGTCTGGATCTTTGAGACTTTCGATTAGCTGGTAAGCTTCTTCCACTCCAGTCTCAATCCGGGGTTGGGCATTGCAGTGGTCGGCGCAGGCTTCAATTGTACTTGGCGGCATGGTGTTAACCGTATCGGGACCGACTAGCTCATCGACATACATGACATCGCTGTAGCTGGGGTCTTTGGTGCTGGTACTAGCCCACAATAGCCGCTGGACGTTAGCACCTTTTGCGGACAATGCTTTCCAGCGATCAGTTTGGATAATTTCTTTGTACTTTTGGTAAGCAATTTTCGCATTTGCGATCGCTACTTTGCCCTTAACAACCCTGAGCTTTGCTTCTAGGCTGATATCATCAACGCCCTGCTTCAGTTTTTCGTCAATGCGTTTATCAATGTTGCTATCAATCCGGCTCAGGAAGAAACTCGCCACCGAAGAGATTTTGCTAATGTCCTCGCCTGAGTCTGCTAATTTTTCCAAGCCCCGAATATAAGTCCACGCCGCCTCTACGTAGCTGTTAACAGAGAACAGCAGGGTGACATTGACATTAATCCCTTCGCTGATTACCTGCTCCACCGCTGGCAAGCCCTCAGTCGTGCCGGGAATCTTAATCATCACATTTTCCCGACCAATCTCCTGGTAGTAGCGTCGGGCTTCCTTAATTGTTGCCTCTGTATCATGAGCGATTGTCGGCGGTACTTCAATGCTGACGTAACCATCCAGCCCATCGGACTGTTCATACACAGGTCTAAGGAGATCGCAGGCATGGCGGATATCTTCAAAAACTAGTGATTCGTAAATCTTGTAAGTCGGTAACCCGGCTCGAACACCGGCTTCAATATCCGCGTCATAGATCGCATTACCCATGATCGCCTTTTCGAAGATAGATGGGTTAGAGGTGATCCCACAGATCCCCCCATTCTCGATCAGCTGTTTAAGTTCACCGGACTGAATCATGTCACGGGTCAAATTATCCATCCAGATACTCTGACCGTATTGTTTGATCTCTATGAGATGATTGGTTGGTTTGGTTGCCTTGTCTGTCATTTTTGCCTCCTTTTTTCCCTCAACAGTCACCCTGTTGCTGGAAATTTTAAAATTCTCTATTACTTTCAGTCTACTACAACAAAATCAGATTGCCGGATTCCTCAACTCGCGCTTGCCGAACATTGGAGATGTCATTAGCATCCTTCACATGGTGGAGTACCTTTTTTTCACTTTTGTAAGTCAGCCTATGAGGATGAATCCAACCAGCGCAATTTGTTGCTAATTATACAGCTAAAAAAGCCTTAAAGATTTTTTTTAGTTGCGTCTATTCAACCCCAATAGTGGATGAAATAGGCGGGAACTCGCACGGTAGTTATGAAAAATCCCACAGGAAGTAAGGTCAGAATCTCGGCGCGTGGAAAGCGGAGAATGTAAGCACCCATGACCCCGGCGATCGCGCCACTGGCACATAAGGAATCCCAGAATTCTGGGAGAAAAACCACTGACTCAACGCTGCCAAAACACCACAGGTGAGATAAAACAACAAATATTTGACATGACCAATCATTAATCTTCAGCCGTGAATTGAGTTATTAGTGGTTAGAATCGCACCTAGAAACTAACCACTAAAACTAGTGACTGAGGGCTAATAGTTCTTGCCTGAAAATTAACCTTACGTCGTAGAAACCTAGCCAGCCTCCATCACCTGCTTGAAGCGGTTCAGATCCTCATCGAGCTGCTGTTCAGGGTTTTCTCCGAAGAGTTTTGCGACGACTGCCCCGACCGCGCCACCCGGCGGTTTGTATTCCATCGTCACCTTGACTTCAGTGCCGCTGCCATCATCCGCTTTGGTAAAAGCCACAGAGCCGACGCTTTCAACATCCGCTCCTTCAAGCGATCGCCAGACAATTGTCTTGGGTTCGTCCTCTTTTATGATCTCCGCGTCCCATTCTACCTTTGTACCCAAGGGGGCTTTAGCGACCCAGTGTGAACGCTTGTCATCCAGTGTCTTCACTGATTCGATATGGTTCATGAAGCGCGGTAGGTTCTCGAAGTTGCGCCAGAAGCGATACAATTCTGATGCCGATTTGTTGATCGTCACGCTCTTTTTAACATCAATGCTCATTGCTTTTTCCGTCCTTATGAGGAACCTTTTACTTTTGTTTGTTAAAAGTTTCCTTGATTTTCTACTTGTAACTGCTAGAGTAACTGCTTGTGTTTTGCCCAACTTCTTGCTAAAGACGGATTTTGTATTAAGCTTAAATGCAAAGCACAAGAGGCAGTTTTGAACCCCCCTTACTCGTGAGAAAAGGTGCAGAGTGAAGCGCCCCTCAATGAAATGCAATTAGACGCTGAGCTGGACAAGTTTAAGCGACCTGAAAACTCCGAAGGAGCTATATCAGGCATTGAGGATCTGTTGCAGCATTGCGAACGCTGGCACACTGATCGCGTCAATTCTCAGGGCATTGAGCGCGGCAATGGCAATTGGAATCAAAATCAGGATGTAGACAATCGTGCCAACAATCCCGGACAGCGTTTGCCCACTGGTGGTTTGACGCAGTCCCACCCGAGTTCCCAACTGGTCATACGACCAACTCTTTAAATGAAACCACTATACCTCAACTATACGACGACAGGTAATGTACAAGTAAGCGTTGCCGAAGGGTAGGTTTGCGGTTTATTAGTACTGATTTAAAACGCAATATTAAGCTGGAAGTCCTTTATTCTAAGACTTTTAATAAAATAGTTGTGACTAGTGTCTAGCATTTTGTGACTAGGTTCTAGCTTGGTTTGTAAAGGCTTAAAAGCAATACGCCCCAAAGGATTTATGCCAATTTATCCTACTTTTTTAAGCCTTACATTTATCTGCGCTGCTTCTATTCAGCATTCTCGCGGCACCAGAGGAGGCTTTAAGAGCATCGCGTTTAAAGACGCTCATAATATAGGGCGAGGATGCTTGCGGTTAAGACTAAACTATTGGTTGCCAACTGGTAGACAATCCAGGCAGGTTAGACGCTGTAGTGATCGTGCTGCCATTCATTAACCACATCACATTATCGCCTGTGACATAGTTGTTCAAGGCAATATCCGACTTGCCATTGCCGTTATAGTCAGTCGCGTTTGAGAAGCCCCAATTATTGTCCACTGGAGGGAGGGCAGCGGCTCCAGCGATCGCACCGCCATTCATCTGCCACATCACATTATCACCCGTTGCCGCGTTGTGCCAAACAATGTCTGTTTTTCCATCCCCGTTGTAGTCACCATCGCTTAAAGCATACCAATTCTGCGACAATCCAGACACGTTAGCGGCTCCAGCGATCGCACCGCCATTCATTTGCCATATCGTATTGTCGCCTGTTGCCCTGTTGCGCCACAGAATGTCGGTTTTTCCATCACCGTTATAGTCCCCGACGTCAGCTGTGTTCCAACTCGTAGACACTGTAGGCAGGTTAGCGGCTCCAGCGACCGCACCGCCATTCATCTGCCACGCTACATTCTCGCCCGTTTGATTGTTGCGCCAGAGAATGTCTGTCTTGCCGTCGCCGTTGAAGTCACCGATAGCATTAATGTTCCAACTCGTAGACACTGTAGGCAGGTTAGCGGCTCCAGCGACTGCACCGCCATTCATCTGCCACGCTACATTCTCGCCCGTTTGATTGTTGCGCCAGAGAATGTCTGTCTTGCCGTCGCCGTTGAAGTCACCGATGGCATTGCCCCAACTCGTAGACACTGTAGGCAGGTTAGCGGCTCCAGCGACCACACTGCCATTCATCTGCCACGCTACATTGTCGCCCGTTTGATTGTTGCGCCAGAAAACGTCTGTCTTGCCATCACCGTTGTAGTCACCGAGACTTGCAACGCGCCAACTCGTAGACACTGTAGGCAGGTTAGCGGCTCCAGCGATCGCACCGCCATTCATCTGCCACGCTACATTCTCGCCCGTTTGATTGTTGCGCCAGAGAAAGTCTGTCTTTCCATCACCGTTGAAGTCACCAAGTCTTGCCAAGAATTTATCATCATAACCGCCGGGCATAAACTTATTTCCTTACTGACTATGAACTAAAACTTCCGGCGTTTGAGCAGCAAACCACCACCTATAACAGCACCAAATGCTAATGTATTCACTAAAGAAGAATTAGGCTCAGGAACACCTTGAACGTTGGAAGCAGGAAATTGATTAGAGTAGGTTCCCGTACCCCCAGGGTTTGTGTAGCTTCCATTTACGCTTCCCTGTGAAGTATTTGGATTGTATGTAACCGTTCCAGAGTTTTGAACTGAGCTGTTTGGAACACTTATAAGGTAATTAATTTTATTACTGGTAGCATCGTAAGTTACAATTCCATATCCTTTTGGCGCATTCCCATCCTGCGTGGATGGTGCTGCAAAACTTGGTGATACATAGGACATTGTTCCAATCGCCATCAGCAAACCAACAGTTAACCGAGAGAATTGTGATTTTATAACCAAACTCCTTATTTGCTTTTAACTTACTATATTTTATTATGTCTTTAAAATCCTTAATTTATCTGTGATTTTTATGTATGATTTATGTAGAAGTAAAGCAACTCCTTAACCTTTGTGCATCATTTAATACATAAACAATACCCACCCAGGAGGGTGGGTATTTGGGTTGAGTTTTGAATTCTGATTTAAATCCTGATTCAAAACTCTAAACTTTGCTTTCTTGTTTTAGCTCTTAGTTTTTGCCGCGACGGTTGCCTTATTAACCACGCTCTTGACACCTTTAATCTGCGTTGCCAAAGGTTCAATCTTACCCAAATCTGTCTGATTAGGAACAGTTCCTGATACGGTCACAGTTCCATCTTTTGCTTGAACTGCTAGCAGACCTTTTTGGATATTAGCCTCTAACTTACTGCGGACTTCGCTTGCCAGGGCATTGTCGTTTCTGTTTGTACCGCCCCCGCCGAGAGCATTATTTCGCTGTTCATGAGCTCGAATGTCAGAATTGAGCTGATTTTTGCGGATTTGGTTTTGGGCGTCATTTTGGGTAGCCTGAGTCGCCTGTGCATCCGGCGCTTTGGGGCTTTCACTAGTGTTGCTGGGGGCGTCAGCACTCGTCTTAGCCGCGTTTTGGCAACCAACCGCACCAACAAGCAGGACGCTGCTGAGTAGAAAGGTAATGAGTTTCATCAGTCGCTCCAGGGTGTGCCCTTACTTGTGACCGCCAAACCATTTAGACGCGATCGCTCCCAAAGCTGCTCCTACTACCGGGTTGCTGAGAAACTTCACAATAGCCGGTTGCTCCGCTAATACATCTCGGAAAATGTCGGGGTGGCTGTGATAGGCAAATGCCGCAAGTTTGCTGACATCATCAGCACTCATGTGATTGGGGTTATGGGTGGAAAGACCGAGCTGTTGCTCCAGATGGCGCTCATCTAGCCCTCTTTGCTTCAGGTGCTTGAAAAACGCGCGAGCCACATCATTGCGTTGATTTGGCTTAATTTGGGCGATCGCTTTTTGAAGTTCTGGCTCCATCTGGCTGGTGGGAATTTTGTCTGGATGTAAAGCATGACCAAACAAATGGCGACGTTCATCATGGGATGAGCGTTGGGCAAAATCGTCAAAGTTTTCGTATGACTGCGTTGTTGCCGCTGGAGCATCGTCGAGGGATTCGGTATTACCCCCAGCCAAATCGTTCATGATTTGACGCTTGTACTGTTCGCTGCTACTCATCTTACTTCTCTCCTTAAACTTGGCGGGAAAAATTCTGGTTTTAGCTGATTCAACAACAGGTGGCTATCCTGACTCAGAGGCAGCAGATTGGACACATCATCAAGAATTATTCGTACTCAATCTTGTTTGACTGAGTGTCATACTTAGCTGTCAAAATCAGTTTTTTGTCAGGCGCGTACATCAAAACTGTTAAGTCCTGATTCGGGAAATTCCGGCGAAAACCTTGGGCTAGGGATTTCGCTAGGGGCTGTACTTCATTTGGCTTAACTTGAGGCGTAATCACCACACCTAACTTGTTTTGGTCACGCACATAAGCATCCTGAACCATTCCCTGAGCTGTTTGGACAACCCAATTTCCAAAATCCTGTCCAGTTGTGGTGTTGCCGCGTTCCAACTGGGCATACCCTGGGTTAAGACTAATTGCCGGTAGATTGGGCGGTTGTTTTGCTTGAACAGTACCGCTACAGGCAGCAGTCGTAGTCAGGACTAAAATCAAAACGAAAGCAGTCAGAATTTTGCGAAACTGCTGAACTAAACTCACTTTGGCCTCCTAATATAAAGCAAATTGGGTGAACGCAATGTCAGGTTATAGCAACCAGTGCCGCTAGGCTTGCATGCCTGCGCTACGGATTAAACACGGTCGTTTGGCAACCTACCAGTTTTGTCCTCAACTGTACCACCCTGAGCATCGATATCTATCTCTTCTCGACGAATCGTGTCTTGTGCTTGAACCGTTTCGTGTTCCACCACTTTCTTGACTTGGACTTCTTCACGTACAAAGGCTTCTTTGTGAATGTCAGGAGTCTCTTCGTAGACTTCCATGCGTGCCACTTCACCTTCGCCGAAGTTAACAGTGCCAGGAGCAACTGCTCTTCCCGCGTCTGCTGGAGTAACTCGCTCAATCACAACTCGTTCTTTCTCGATTGGCACTGAAACTTGTTTAGTTTCAGTTTCAACATGCTTGCCAATCGCTACTTCCCCTGTCTTGACGCGTTTTTTGTTCGCAATCAACCGTTCTTCGTACAGTTTCAGGGTTTGATGATCCTGATCATTCATCCCGTACAGAGACGCATCTTGCTGGTAGTTGTAGGTATCGCGGTTGTAAGTGGGAGTGCTAGGCACAGCGGCTGTTGATGCTTGAGTGCGATAAACTCCCCGCACCTGCTCTTCATGGTCGTAATCCACAGCCGTGCGATCGTTGAACTCAGGTAAAGATTCCGCTTGCGCTCTTGTAAGCCCAACTGCATAGACACGATTTGCCTTCTGGTCAATCTGGGAACGCCCAATTGGCAGCAATACTTTCTTGCCAGAAATCCAAGAGCCTATGTCAATCACCAGATAGCGAAACTGACCCTGCTCATCTACTAGAACATCGCTGACTGTGCCGAGCTTCTCATTAGTTGTTTTGGCATAGACATCCATTCCCTTGATGTCGTTACCCTGAGAAGACTCACGGTGGTGCGGATCAAATTGAGCTATTTTTTGAAGTGGCATGATACTTGACCTCAATTTCTTTGCCTTTCACTTAGTTATATCCGCTAACAAGCTAATGTTTATCTCTTTCCAAAGGATGACTTAACTCCCTTGCCAAAACCATATATTAAGGATGTACAATTAGGCTGTAAGTCCCTTATTCTAAGATTCTCACAAAAACAGTTGTGACTATGTTCTAGCATTTTGTGACTAGATGCTAGCGTTAGTTGTAAACTTGCAAAATCGATATAGAGCAAGGCTTTTATGCCAAGCCGTCATAGGTTTTAAAACCTTACATTGCTGAAGTAGACCTGGTTGACAAGAAGCGGAGGAGCAGGGGGAGAGAAAGACAGACTCCCATGAACTGGATTTTCTCGCCCACTCTCTTCTGCTAGATTATGTCTTTAGGAAGACACTAAAAAATAACAAATTGAGCCAAAGACTGATGCTATTTTTGTTAAGCATCACTTATCTTAGTGTGAATACAGGAAACCCCAACAGGAACCTAACGATGAAAAGCTTTAATTTATCCAAAATAGTTGGAGCTGGTACCCTGATCGCAAGCTTGTCGATTCTACCTTTAGCTCTGCGCGCTTCTGCACAGAGTTCCAATGGTGGAACTGTTAGCGGTGAGACTACTCAGAAAACTACTACTACTACTACTACTACTACTGCAAGTCCCAAAACTAGTCCTAATACTTCTGATAGTACTACTACTGTAAGTCCTACAACTAGTCCTACTACTTCTGACACTACTACTACAACTTCCACAACTAGTCCTGATAGTGCTGCTGTAAACAGCACCTCTAGCCAAAACAATGCTCATCCAACAGAAGATCGTGGTTTTGATTGGGGTTGGTTAGGATTGCTTGGTCTGGCTGGTCTGGCTGGTCTAGCCCCCCAGCGTAAAGAAGCAGTTTACACGGAGTCTAACGAAATTCCCTCCCCTGCTACTACTGAAGCACCAGTACGTTACTCTGAGCCTAATGCAACGAATCTCCCTGGTACTACTGAAGAAGCAGCACGTTATAAGGAGCCTAACGAAACAAATATTTTTGGTACTACTGAACAAGCGGCACGTTTCAGAGATCCTAGTGCAACGAATATCCCTGGTACTACTGAAGAAACAGCACGTTTCAGAGACCCGAATGAAATGAATCGCCCTGGTACTACTGAAGAAGCAGCACGTTTCAGAGACCCGAATGAAAATAATCTTCCTGATAATAATGGCAAGAGAAACAGATATTAGATAAATGAATCTGAGTTGAGGGATCGGTCTGCGGGAAGATGGCGCAGAGCAGATAGAACTTTAAACTCATTATAACCCTAGATCAACATAACTCAAGGAGAAACAGCATGGCACTTGTGAAACTGCACGACTTTGATCCGAACTACCGTGACACATTGGGTGGCAATGGTGTCAAAGGGGATGATGTCTACACCCAAGGAACTGAGGAAAAGATTGGCACAGTTGACGATATTCTTGTTGATGAGCATAGTGGCGAGATCCGCTATTTACTTGTTGGTCTAGGTATCGGAGCTACCGGCAAGAAAGTACTACTACCAGTGGGTCGTTGCCGGATGCCCGCTAATTCAGATCGAGTTTATGCCAGTCTGACCAAAGAGCAAGCAAATAGATTACCTGAACTCGAGCCAGACGCGTCAGTTGATTACGATTATGAAGAGCAGGTAAGAGGTGTTTATCGCTCTGACGCTACTGCGTCTAGTGTCAGCCCCATGGGATCTCCAGCGACATCAGCATCCCTGGAGACATCAGCGCCCCTGGAGGCAGCAACTGCGGCTTCTATGACAGGCGCGATGGCAGCTGTGCCCAGCATGCCCACTTACAACCGCGATACCTACACCCACCAACAAGAGCCTTCTTTGTATGGGACGAACGATCAGGATCATCAACGTCTCAAACTGTACGAAGAGCGGTTGATTGCGGGCAAAAAACGCATGAAGACAGGGGATGTAGCGATTGGTAAGCATGTTGAAACTGAAACTAAACAAGTTTCAGTGCCAATTGAGAAAGAGCGAGTTGTGATTGAGCGAGTGACTCCAGCAGACGCTGGAAGGGCAGTTTCACCCGGTAGTGTTAACTTCGGGCAAGGGGAAGTGGCACACGTAGATATCTATGAAGAGACTGCTGACATTCATAAAGAAGCCTTTGTGCGTGAAGAAGTCAGAGTCAGTAAAGTGGTGGAACACGAAACGGTTCAGGCTCAAGAAACGATTCGTCGAGAAGAGTTAGATGTTAAAACTGACGGTACCTCGGTTGTAGAGGGTTCTGATCGGCTGCCAAAGAATCGTATTTAAGCCACAGCCAATTAACTGAGTATAGGGGCGCTCGATAAATTTCCCCTACTTACAAACAGTACAGGCATTCATTTTAGATGCCTGTACTTTTAGTTAGCAGATATATTTGGTACAGCTACGCAAATAAACCCGGTTTCTGATACAAGCGTGCTAGGGTCCTGTGAAATTGAACGCACCTTGATATCAAACTAGCCTGCTGGCAAGATGGAAGTCCGCTTCACTAGGAGAACCGGGATAATTCACTCAACAACTCACTCCTTCTCAACTGGGACTAAAATGTAAGTTTTTTGCGTTTCAACCGACGCGCCTTTGCCAACCGAAGCAGTCTGAACCTGCTGCGGCTTGTCTGCACTCATCTGCTCTCCAGATACCGCGTCTGCTGTACCTTTTACAGTATGTTTAACATCCTCAGCTGCACCTTTAAGTGCGTCCACTGTACCTTCTACAGTGTGGCTAACATCCTCAGCTGTACCGCTGACTGCGTCCACTGTAACTGTTACAGTTTTGGTAACACCCTCAGCTGCACCTTTGACTGCATCACCTACATCTTTTACAGTGTAGTTAACATTTTCAGCTACAGTCTTTACTGCATCCCCTACATCTTTTACAGTCTGATTGACACCCTCAGCTACAGTCTTTACTGAGTCCCCTACATTTTTTACAGTGTTGTTAATATTCTGGGCTGTTCTCTTATTAGCCAAAGCGCCAACTACTGCACCCAATAAAGCACCAACGACTGTTCCAATCGCTACTTTAGCTAAAGCATCACGTCTGCCTGTGTCTGCTAGCTGAGCATCGGGTTGAGCGATACTGGGGTCAAGCTTTTCGTCAGGCTTTTCCAAGAGCTGCTGGTTCTCACTCATAATCATCGTCTCCTTTGTACTAAAACTAAATTAATGCCCATCTGGTTGTACGACGAAAAAGTAACATTTAGACCTTGTTTTCCGGCATTTGACAGGGTCTAAGCCTTAGTTTTATCGATGACGTCAGGGCTTTGGGAATCAAGGTATAACTCTTCTTTGCGGACTTTATCTTCGACTTCAACAGTATTGTGATCCACTTCTTTACGAACACTGACTTCTTCACGCACGAAAGCAAGCTTGTGAACGTCAGCTTTCTCTTCATAAACTTCCATCCGTGCAATTTCCCCTTCATGGAAGTTCGCTTCACCAGGAGCTGCTAGCGTTACAGCGTTTACAGGGGTAGTTTGCTCAACAACAAGTCGCTCCTTTTTCAGTGGGACTGAAATGTAAGCTGTCTGCGTTTCAACGTGCTTTCTAATGCTGACCTCAGCAGTCTTAACCTGCTTCTTGTCTGCAACCAGCCGCTCTTCATATAGCTTGAAGCTTTGATTATCAGATGGCTTGACGCTCTGATTACCAGCTGGCTTGGCATCCTCAACTGTATCCTGTCCCTGGTCCACTCCAGCTTTGACAGCGTCGTTAATACCCTCAGCTACACCCTTTACCTGGTCTACTCCACCTTTAACAGCGTCGTTAATACCCTCAGATGTACCCTTCGCTGCGTCCACTCCACCTTTAACAGCGTTGTTAATACCCGACGCTACACCCTCAGCTGCACCCTTGACTGCGTCCCCTACACCTTTGACAGTGCGGTTAATACTCTCGGCTGTTTTCTTATTAGTCAAAGCGCCAGCTACTGCGCCCAACGTAGCACCAATGAGTCCTGCGATCGCTGCTTTAGCTAACCCATTACTGATGCCTGTGCCTACTGGTTGAGCATCGGCTTGACCCGGAATGGCGTCAACCTTTTTGTCATACTTCTTTAAAGGCTGCGGAGGCTCACTTATAATAGTCGTCTTTTTTCCGCCAATTGCTGCTTTAGCTAACTCATCATCCATGCCTGTGGCTACTGGTTGAGCATAGGCTTGACTCCTAATAGGGTCAACCTTTTCTTCATACTTATCCAAAAGCTGCTTGTTCTCACTCATAATCATCGTCTCCTTGGTTCCAAAACTAATTGGTAGTCCTAAAGCTGTAAGGATAGCGTCTACGTGCCTCAAGGAAAGGAACTGCGGTTTATCCAAAGCTATTTAGGACTACCTTTTTGCATTCATCGCAGGCTTAAGGGCAAGTAAGGTCTTACTGCCCGAGTACCTTACCCTTGATAGAAGTCCGCTTCACCAGGAGCTACTGGCGTTTCAGCGTCTGTAGGGATAGCTATAGCAACAATAAGTCCCTCTTCCTCCACTAGGAATGGAATGTCGGCTGTCGCGGTTTCAACCTGCGATCCAATGCCTACCGAACCAGTCGTGACCTGCTTGTTGCCTGTAACCACCCGCTCTTGATCTAGCTTGAAGCTCTGATTATTATATGGCTTGGCACCCTCAGATGTATCCTTGACTGCATCCACTGCACCTGTTACAGATTGCTTGGCACCCTCAGCCGTATCCTTGACTGCATCCACTGCACCTGTTACAGATTGCTTAACACCCTCAGCTGTATCCTTGACTGCATCCACTGCACCTCCGATTACAGCGTGGTTAACACCCTCAGCCACACTCTTTACCGCGACTCCTACACCTTTTGTAGCCTGGTTAATACCCTCAGCTACACTCTTTACCGCGATCCCTACACCTTTTGCAGCGTGGTTAACACCCTCAGCTGTTCTCTTATTAGCCAAAGCGCCAACTAATGTGCCCAACGTAGCACCAATGAGTCCTCCCACCAGCGCTCTACCTAACCCAGGACTCATGCCTTTGTCTGCTGCATGAGCATCCGGTTGAGGCGTAATCGTAGCACCAGCTGTTGGACCATCGGGTTGAGGCTTAATCGTAGGACCATTTTCCTCTGTAGCTAAGCTAGCACCTATGCTTGTGCCTGCTGAACGAGCATAGGGTTGACCCGTCGTCATGGGTTCAGTATTTTTGTCCTGCTTATCCCAAGGTTGCTTGTTCTCAGTCATAATAATTGTCTCCTTTGTACCAAAACGCCCAGCATGTTTGATCACCATTGTAGACGTTCCAAAATTTATATTCCTGGGGCGCTGCTCAGGGAGCTTTCAATACTATAAGACATGTAATGGCAAGCTGAAATCCCTTTTGTATAAGGTTTTTAATCAAATAAATCTGACTATCTTTATTGCAGTTTTGTGACTAGTTTCTAGGGTTAGTTGTAAGATGATAAAACTAAGACACAGCAACGTTCTTAGGCGATTTTTCTGTATTTTTTAAAACCATCCATTGCTGAAATATAGCAATCGGTTGTGAGTTGTGAAATCTTGTGTGGAGTCAGTAGTCAATCTAAGTCTTAAGTCGTAAGTCGTAAGTAAGACCCCACAAGCCAAATTTTTGGTCGGGAGCATCCCATTTATGCAAAAACATCAGATAGCAAGTTGACCATTGAGATAGGCACAGCGAAGTTGTAGCATGGGTGTCACATTTTCCGGCTGCCACTGAGCGCCAGAAAGTTTCAACCTGA
>JAABUZ0100001552.1_pt1 | contig 42953 bp, 38 predicted proteins | sample 5562091 | NCBI WGS metagenome assembly JAABUZ01 (sample SAMN12813069, study PRJNA571459) | rock metagenome | isolation source: Antarctica rocks | place: Antarctica: Victoria Land, Linnaeus Terrace sud | collected 2015-12-21
CCGCAAGGGATTGTCGCTACGCGGGTGGGTGCCTAGAGAGCCTCCACCAACTCTCTGAGGAAGAGTTCTGCATCTGTCACAAGTCCGGCTGCCTGAAAGCTGCCACGATCCGCTAGCTTGGTGACGACTGCTGGATTGATATCGACGACGACGGTGCGGACGCGTGCGGGGAGCAGGTTTCCGGTGGCGATCGCGTGGAGCATAGAGCCGATCATCAGGGCCATGTCGAGACCCTGTACCTCTTTTCGCATCAGCTTCTGCGCCTCTTGCATATCGGAGATGACGCTGGGCATGGGGCCATCGTCGCGTATAGAGCCCGCCAGGACCATAGGAATGTTACGCTTAATCGCCTCGTAAGTGATGCCTTCGCGTAAGAGTCCGACCTCGATGGCCTTTTCGAGCGATCCTACTTCGCGGATGGCGTTGATGGCCCTCAGATGGTTGCGATGCCCACCTTCAACCTGCTCGCCCGAATCGAGGTTGACTCCCAGCGAGGTTCGGTAGAGCGCGGATTCAACGTCGTGGGTGACGATGGCGTTGCCGCCGAAGATGACCTGGACATAGCCACGTCGTAATAGCTCGGCGACGTAGCGGCCCGCACCTGTGTGAATGACGGCTGGTCCTAGCACAAAGAGGATGCGACCGTTGCGCGCGCGTATCTCTTTCATCTCGCGCGCAATCTGATGGATGATCATGACCTTAGTCTTTTCCGATGAGACATCGCTCTGCATAAACGCAAACGTCTCGTGCTCGCGGTTGCGCTCGTAGGGGCGGACGCGAATCCCTCCATGTCCGATCACCACCTCGTCGCCTCTGCGTACGTCGTGCATCGGTATACAGTACGCTCTCTCCTTAATCTGATCAACCACCACTGCAACGTCCATCTCGATATCTTCAACATCTATCCACTGCCCGTGTATGCGCACCTGCGTTGGTAGATTCGTCGTCGAGTAGAATTTGGCCGGTAGGACGCCATCCTGCTCGACTATCGCTGTCTGCACTTCGCCTGCATCTTTAATGCTCGCACCAAACTGCTGCAGCTCTGAGAGGATGAGATCAAGCGTCTCTGCAGTGGGAGCCTTGACGTTGAGCCGCACGTAGCTGGCCTCCGTCTTCGTTTTTCCCACGCTCATCTCCTCAATATCAAAATTTCCACCGCGATCCATAATCGTATCCATCGTGCGTGGCAGCGACCACGAGTCGATAATATGACCTCGAAGTTCAATCATTTCGTGAAATGTATTCATCTGTTGCTCTCGCTTTGCTTCAAGTATGTATGACTGCTATAATAATGCTGCTAGTGTAGACCTGCCACGTTGGAATGTCAATTGGAGTTGTCGCTTGCTATCTCAGTGTAAGAGGAGAGGTGTCTAAACATGCCAAAACAACGCTATGCCCTTGTGGGCACCGGTTCACGCGCGAGTATGTTTATCGATGCTCTGACAACCTCTTATCGTGATAGAGCTGAGCTAGTGGCGCTGTGCGATCTGAGTCAGACGCGTATGGACTGGCACAATCAGCGTATACAAAGCCATATAGGATTATCTGTGCCAACCTACCTTGCCGACCAGTTTGATGCTATGCTTGCGGAGACGTATCCTGATACAGTTATCGTCACGACTGTCGATTCTACCCATCATCTTTATATCATCAGGGCTCTGGAACTGGGTTATGATGTAATCACAGAAAAGCCTATGACCACCCACCTGGAGAAGATGAAAGCGATCATGCAGGCAGTCGAGCGCGCTGGCAAGTCCTTGCGTGTGACTTTTAATGCTCGCTATGGACCCGCCAATACGCTCCTCCGAAAATTGATCGTGCAAGGCGTGATAGGGAAACCACTGGCGGTCAATTACTCCTGGATGCTTGATGGTAGTCACGGTGCGGACTACTTTCGCCGCTGGCACCGTGAGAAGCAGTACAGCGGCGGCCTGCTCGTGCACAAAGCCACACATCAATTTGACCTGGTAAACTGGTGGATCGACTCGTATCCTCAAGATGTCTTTGCTATGGGCGCGCTACAGTTCTACGGTGAAAAGAATGCTGAGGAGCGCGGCGAACACTATTCCTATGACCGCTATACTCATAATCCAGCCGCCTCACAGGACCCATTCGCGCTGAACCTCAACGCAAACAAAGAACTGAGCGGTCTATATCTAGCGGCCGAGGAAGAGACGGGCTATATACGCGACCGCAACGTATTCGGCGGACCCATTACAATTGAAGATACTATGAACGTTCTGGTGCGCTATCGCAACGGCGTTCTCTTGACATATTCTTTAATTGCCTACGGGCCGTGGGAAGGGTTGCATCTAGCCATTACAGGAACGAAGGGCCGCATCGAGATGGACGTAATGGAGAGCATACCTATTATGCAAGAGGGGAAAGAAACTCTCGTGAACGCTCTCAAAGAGCCATACCGGCGTATTCGTGTCTATCCCCTCTTTGGTATACCCTATGATGTCGAGATTGAGCGAGTCGAAGGAGGACACGGCGGTGCTGATTCTCTCCTGCTTGAAGATCTATTCTCATTTCATTCTGCATCCGATCCTCTCTTACGCGCTGCTTCTCACATTGACGGTGCTGCCTCGATCCTGGTTGGTATCGCAGCGAACGAGTCTATACGCACAAACAAAATGATCTCTATCGACGACCTCTTCTTACTGCTCAATAGAGAGAGCATGTAAAGTTCTAATTGAATAAATACGGTTTTACGTGAAGGTATCTCGGTTCTGACTGCACCTTTTGTAATCCATCGCTTCAGCAATGTACTCTTCTTGAGGAAGACGATGTCGTGACGGTCTTCCATCACAGGAACAATGTATTACCATCAGAGTTAAATATTGATATAGGTGATTGAGATGAGGTATGATAGAAGATATTAGAGGAGCAGTAGGAAGTAGGAGACCCCTATGAAGCAGTTGGTTGAGTACGAACTTGAGGATGGTAGCACAATCCTTATTGAGGTGGATCTACCGGAGGCGGGCATTGAGCGGGCGAGCCGTGACGATCAGATTGTCAAAGCAAAAGAGGGGTTCGTAGATGCATTGAAGTATGTAAAACCCATACCCCATCATCCTGACCGGCAGGAAAACCGAAGGCGCGGAAAGAGTGCTCCCAGAAATCCTCAGCTTGTGCGAAACGAGGTGACTCAGCTTCTTCCGGTAGGTCATCTTGCAATTGCAGAACAGCTATATCACCGCTCTCGTCTTCTTGCCTGGGTTGCCAATAGACAACCTTTGCAGTGAGGAGCTTTTTAGGTGCAATGAGTGGAAAATCGAGACTAATCAGGTCGTGCGGAGCGTCCGGTGTATCTTCAAACAGACCAAGCGACGCTGTCACAACATGAGCGCAAGTGAAGATATGTTGCTCACCATCAAACAGAAAGCCTGCCCCTACTACCAACCCATTCTCTTTCCGATTCCGAATACGTACCAGACAAGAGTCGTATGAATTGATCAACTTATGGCCTCCAGTATCATAACGACAGGTAATAGACAGCACAATGCCTAATTGCCATCCTACAAAAATCCCCGGAGCTCTGAAATGAGACCACCTACTTGGAGGTTAAAGTACTTGAGAACCCCAATTGTTCGAGGCGGCAAATATAGTGTTGCTGAAGACGTTTGATGTCCAACTTGTCAAGATAGTCTGTTCCCAGCTCAGTATAGAGTTATTTTGTGCTCAAGATATGGTAAATAATACGTATCTGAATGTCTGAGATGCAAAAACGATACAGCCTAATATATAACTTGGTTCATGTTCAATTTCACCTTTTCATCAAATGAACATGAACCAAGTTATACGTCGGGGCCAAACGAGCGCAACTGTGAGCCAATCCACTCTAAAGGAACCTGAAAAACACCTCTAAGCCTAATTTGCACCTTTTTTATAATTAAAAGCGATTATTTTATCATCACTCTTTATCTAATTTAAAATTGTATCATGCGTCCCTATTTGTTGTCAATATTAGGGCAATACTCGAATGGAATACTCTAGCCCAAATGGCATAGGCAAGTCAAATACGATAAACGTGCTTATAGGAATCATCGCACCAGATTCTTAAGATGTTCGTGTTGCCCAGTCGGTTCCCTTTTGCCCCATATTCTGCACTACTTTCCCTGACCCACTGGACAGATCGGCTGAAAGATACACGCCCGGCACTTCGTCGCTTTTTGCTTTTGCAGCGGTGGGGGCTGCTGCTCATTGCAGAGGGCCATCTCTTCCAGTGTTCGGATGACTTTCTTGCGTAGTGCTGGCGTGTACTCGACCTCGAACTCGCGGTCGCTGTATCTCACGATTCCGTAGAGGGGTGGGAGCTCGGCGTAGTCTTCGAGGATGAGGCAGTAGGCGGCGATCTGGAGGACGTGCTGGCTGGCGGGCTTGAGCTCGTTTAGTTCTGTGTTCTTGACTTCGATGGGGGTGAGCCGGCCGTCGGCTTGCTTTACGACATAAGTAGGTTTGCCGAGTAGGGGTACCTGGTCGGAGGTGAGTGCCTCGCCCAGCCCGTCTATATCTTCGTAGACAAGCTCGCCCTCGGGCAGGTCTAGAGCACGCTCGTGTTCTTCAATCAAGCGTCTCACCTGGGCACGCCGCTCATTCCAGAGCATGAGAAAGAGTGTGAGTGAGATCAGGAGCAGGCCGATCCCGATGGGCAGCACTATCTCTGCTATACTGGCTATACCAGCCATCGCTGCACCCTATCCTCTTGTCTTATGTGTTCTCGCATCGGTCTCGCCAGCTCTCTTTTCTACCGTAGAAATACTATGCTGAGAAATGATACTACGAGGAGTATGACTGCGATTGCCAAGGTGATCAGGGCGAAGGATTGGAGCTTGCGCATCTTGTTGCTTGCAGAGGAGAGATCGGTGCGCTCGGCCTCCATCTCGGCCGCGGTCTCGTCCTGCTCGGCGTACTGAGCACGGTGCTGCCCATCGGCCTCGAATGCGCCACGCCTCACCAGGAGCTGCTCAATCACCTGATATTCTGGCATGGCGATCGCCTGCGCCCCCTGTTCGTGCTCCATGTCGACTAGATGGGCAAAGAGTTCCTCTGTTCCAGCCTCAACCAGGGGATCATACTTTTCATACCACCAGACAAGCGGGCAATACTCGTATTCCGCCACCTCGCTCGCGGTAAATATCGGCACTGCCTTGTCTCGCTTGACCTTATGCCTCTGCTGCATCTCTTCGTCCCGCTCTATCTGCCTGTCTATCTGCTATGCTACTACTGGTTTGTGCTCACCTGATGTTGACGTACGTTGAGAACTGATACTAACTTTGTTTAGCTTACTGCTTCCTGTTTGGCTTCAGGCGTGCCAGCTAGACCGAGCGTCTCCGCGACACTGCTCATAGCTTCGATGACGTTTGCAATATGCTCGTTGAGATCTATGCCCAGTCCTTCTGCGCCCTGGACCAGATCCTCGCGGTTGACGCCGGCGGCGAAGCCCTTTGCCTTCATCTTCTTGCGGACCGACGAGACTTCGAGGCCCAGAATACTCTTGTTAGGCCGTACCAGGGCCGTTGCGGTAACCATCCCCGTTACTTCGTCGTTAGCGTAAAGGGCTTTGGAGAGGAGATCGTTGCGCGGATTCGTCGCAAGGTTTAGATCGTTGTGAGCTAAGATCGCGTAAATAATTCTCTCATCATAGCCCGCGTCACGCAGCCATTGTGCCGCCACCTGTGTATGCTGGTGCAGGTCGGGATATTCTTCATAGTCCATATCGTGCAACAGGCCAGCCATTCCCCACAGCTCCTCATCCTCGCCGTATTTGCGAGCATAGAAGCGCATCGCAGCCTCTACTGAAAGCATATGCTTCTGCAAACTCTCATTCTTGACATGGCTTGTCATCAGCTTATAAGCATCGTCGCGTGTTGGCATTCTTTCCCTCTTACTTCCTACAAATTCTGCGGAACTTGCCGCCGTGGCCTCCATTATAACACACGCAAATCCAGCATTTTATCCTGTATTTTCAACCTTTTTATGCGGCTTACCAGCACCTTGCGAACTGCTCTACTCATTTTTAAGTATTGCCCGATATGCTATGCTTACTATCAGATATTCTGCTTTTAAGAAAAATTCTTATAGCCAAATTGTACGTTAAGCAAAAGCCTCTTTCTGGGTAGGAAATAGTGATTACGGAAGGTAGCTATAAAAATGATGACAGTCGAGAAATTATCCGTGGTAACTCCTGCCGATTGGATTCCTGGTCCTGAGCAGGGGAAGTGGACGTACAATGAGTATGCAGCCGTATCGGAAGATGGGCAATTTGAGGTTGTGAATGGAGTGCTGTATATGTCACCTTCTCCTAGTTGGGATCACCAGTCGATTCTTGGCGAGATTTTCGCGCACTTACGGAGCTTTGTGCGAGTTGCAGATTTGGGGATCGTGGGTACGGCCCCCTTTGATATAGAATTAAGCTTTCATACTATTGTTCAGCCGGATGTGTTTGTTCTGTTAAAGGAGCATCGGAATCGCCTCACAAAAGCTCGAATGCTTGGTGCTCCCGATCTAGTTGTTGAGATTGCTTCGCCTAGTACAGCTCGCCATGACCTTCACGCGAAGCAAGATGCCTATGCTCAGGCTGGTGTGCCAGAGTATTGGGTGGTTAATCCCGATGCTCATATGATTGAGCTATTGATCCTGAAAAACAATGTGTATCGCTCTCTCGGCCTTTTCTCGGGTGACGTGACCATCCCTTCTGTCGTCCTTCCTGGCTTTCCTGTACAGGTAAGTCAGTTTTTTGTCGCACTATAATCTTTTAGGAAGGCAGGTAGACGATGGTCACGACCGAGGCGTTGTCCGTGGTGCTTCCTGCCGACTGGATTCCTGGTCCTGAGCAGGGCCAGTGGTCGTACGACGATTATGCAGCTCTATCGGAAGAAGGGCAGTATGAGGTTGTGGATGGAGTGCTGTATATGTCACCTTCTCCAAACGTAGATCATCAAGAGATCATTGGCGAAATTTTTGCTCATCTGCGTAGCTTCACTCGTACCACTGGACTGGGCAAGGTGTTTATCGCGCCCCTCGATGTCGAGTTGAACTACAAGAATGTTGTCCAGCCAGACGTATTCGTCCTCTTACATGAACATCTCGATCGTGCCATCCACTCTCACGTCCTTGGTGCTCCCGATCTGGTCGTCGAAGTTACTTCACCGAGTACAGCTCGCCACGACTTTCGCGAGAAGCAGGATGCTTATGCCCGCGCGGGTGTATCAGAATATTGGATCGTGAATCCCGATGCGCACACGGTCGAGCTATTGATCCTGAAAAACAATGTGTATCGTTCTCTTGGTCTCTTCTCAGGCGATGCAATACTCCCTTCTGCCGTAATTCCTGGTTTTCCTGTACAAGTTGGTCTGTTCTTCGTAGCAGTGTAGTTTCTACAAATACTTTTTGTTATACCAGGGTTCTCATTTTTTAAAAAAAGTATGACTAAGTTCCATACATTTTTACTGTAAACATACAATAGTATTAATACATATTGACTTGCAAGGTAAATGATGTTATAAATGCAAAGAATGAAAAGTAAGTGTCGCACAAGAAAATGGTGGTGATAGAGCTAAAAACGCTACTAATAATTCTTAAACGTAGAATCGAGCATTCTTCGATTTAAATTTCCTTGAAGAAATTAAGTAGTAGATATATTATGAGAAGATGACAAACTCTTCTTGCAGCACTTATCACAGCTACTGCAACGGTCGTGGCGGCTTTAATTGTAGTGAACCATTCGACTACTACGGCACCTCCCGACGTTGTTACTACGGTTACTAGCAATACGCGCGTCCCGGTTGCGACAGTCTCAACAGGAGGGGACACAAGTATCGGTACTACTTCAACAGCTACAAATGAAGGCAATGGCGGGGCTGTACCTGGATCAGTCTCATCTTCTATAACAAATGTTAGTGGTAGCTATAGTGGCACTTTGTATAATGCAACACATAATACACCAGCACGTATAACATCAATTATTCAACAAAGTCAAAATTTGCTTAGTGGCTCTATTACCGTCTATCCCCCTTTAGATCCTGGAGTAGGTCTAATTTCGGGAAGTGTTAGCACGGACTCTCAAGGGCATACTATTGTTCGGTTTACTCCAACAAGTATAGGCCAGGTTGATCGACGAAACCTTACATTCAAATTTGCAGGGACGCTCTATCAGGATGGTAGTTTACGCGGAAATTATGCTGTTGTGCAGACTGGAGAAACCGGTACCTGGGCTTTAGGTAAGCAAAATTGAGCTATTTACTCCTTACCCTCGCTAGAAACGCCATTGTTTACGAGCGATCTTTTAAGTGGGAGTTAGAGTTAGCTATTTAAGTATTGGTACGTTCTCGCACGCCCAGCCCTGGCTCGTCCGGTAATACCAACTTGCCGTTCTCGACTCTTACCCCTGTAAATGGATCATTCTCAATCAGCAGGTGTCCATCGAGGTCGGCGTAGTCAACCAGGGGTGTGAGGTGGGCGGCAGCGGTGATTGCTAGTGAGCTCTCTATCATACAGCCGAGCATGATGCGCAGGTTGTGGGCGCGTGCAACGTGGATCATTTTTAGGGCAGAATATATTCCTCCACATTTCATAAGCTTGATATTGATTCCGTCTACGCACTCGCTGATTCTGGGAATGTCCTCAACCGTGATGGCGCTTTCATCAGCGATGATTGGAAGTGGGACGTTGTCGCGAATCAATTTTAAGCCGGCCAGATCTTGTGCGGGAAGAGGCTGCTCAACGAACTCGATGTTATATGGGGCGAGAGCGTTGATGGTTTTGATGGCCTCCTTTGGCGTCCAGCCGGCGTTTGCATCAACGCGGATAGTTGCTGAGGAGACATCGCGAATGGCTTTGAGGATCTCTATGTCGTGCCGGGTCCCTACTTTGATCTTGAGGATTGGATAGTCTTTGGCGAGCAGTGCTTTCTTTGCCATCTGCGCTGGACTATCCAGGCCGATGGTGAAGGATGTATAGGGCGTGCGCGCTGGATTGAGTCCGAGCAGTTTGTAAACGGGAACGCCGAGCGCTTTGCCGATGATGTCGTAGAGTGCCATGCCAACGGCCGCTTTGGCTGCTGGGTTGAGCCGGATGATAGTGTCGAGACGGCGCATGATATCGTCGATGGTGAAAGGATCATCGCCCAGGTTGCCAGCGAACATCGTGATGCAGGCCAGCACGGTCTCGACGCTCTCGCCGTAGTATTCAGCCGGTGAGGCTTCTCCGTATCCAATATATTCGTTATACTTGACTTCGATAATAGCGTTGGGCGAGGTGTGCTGCACTCCTCTTGAGATACGAAATGGAGTGCTGAGCTTTAGATCAATGGGCTTGGCGTTGATGTGGAGCATATGCTACTTCCTTACTATCTACTTTGTACTGAGACCCTATTGAGCTACGCAAGATGCTTGCTTAATGCGTCCATCAATTTGTCTGTGCCAAAGCGAAAGGGGTCGGTCGCCGGTAAGCCAGTTTCGTTCTCCACCTGCTGAATCGCTTCAATTGCAGCCTGTTCGCTGAGATGATTGGTGATGATTGAGAGGCCCACGACTTTGCTGCTCCGGTCGGGGCGTAGCCAGCTTACTGCCTCTTCGTTCATTTCGATGAGCCGATTCAGAGTCGGGAAGAGGCAGTTTTCGTAGCTGTCGATGGCTGTCTGTCCAGCTTTGTGGCTGAAAATCATCGCGTCGGGCATCGATCCATGAAGAAGGCCGAGCGTGACGGGCGAGTAGGCGGGGTGATTGAGTGCTCCCTGCCCTTCTACAAAGACCCAATCGTGCTTCTCTGTGTAGCGAAGTACGATCTCTTCTACTAGCCCGGCCGTAAAGTCGCTGATGAGCCGGTCTACAGGCAAGCCATCCCCTGCTATAAGGATGCCCGTCTGCCCAGTCGCGACGAAGCCACTGTTAAATCCTCGCCTCTCTGCTTCCTGATTAAGCTCCAGAGCCGTTGACATCTTGCCGGTTGCGCAATCTGAGCCGACCATCAGGATCGTGTGGCTTCCCTGACGATGGGGAGTGAAATCGGCCACGCGCTGCTTGTCGGGCGGACGTCGCACATCCCAGATTTTGACTCCTCTCCTGTCCGCCGCCGTGCGTAGTTCCTCGTCATCAGAAAGAAAGAAGTGCAATCCACTGACGATGTCCAGCCCTGCATCGATGGCTTTGAGAAGCTGCCAGCGCCATGCTTCTGGTAATGCACCACCTCTGGGAGCGATGCCGATGAGCAGGACATTGGGCTGATAGTTCAGGGCCTCATTGATATCTTTAATCACAGGAATGCCCGCGCCCACAGGTCCGCCCAGAGCTTGCGCAACGTCCTGTCCTACCTTTGTACTGTCAATAACCGCCACCACAGGATCTTTCCCGTAACGTATAACGCCAGTCGCCGTCTTCGCTGCGTGCCAACCAAGCGTGCCCTCTGCCAGAATAGCTATTCGTCGCATATGTATCCTCTTCTTCAGTCAGTGACAAGCCGCTATAAAATATTTTCTATTATACACTGAAGGCAAACTCTCATCCTCAACTTGTCTTGGTTTCTTGAGCAGTCTTTGAGATATTCACTCCTTTCTCTTAAGTTTTCTTGATCTCCTTTGCTGTAAACTGAAATGGTCGGGTTGCCAGCCTGGGCTGGAGGAGAAAAAAGCTATGCCAACCGTTTACCGCTTAGGGCAGAAGATAGATCATTATGAGCTTGTCGAGAGACTGAATCAGGGAAGCGCTGGTAGTGTCTACCTTGCCTGCGATCTTGATTCGCTGCAACAGGTCGTTCTCAAATTTCCTTCTGATGATCTGATCGATGGGGCGGCGATTTTCGCGCGCTATAGACGTGAGGCGAAAATCGGCCGATACCTGGACCATCCACTGATCCAGCGCCATCTGAATCTGGATGAGACGAGGAGTCGCGACTATCTGGTCTTAGAGTATATTCCTGGCCGAAATTTGCGTTCTCTGATGAGAGAGCGTGCTCCTTTATTGTTCTCCACTCAAGAAATCTTGAATTATATACTTCCTATCTGCAAAGTACTTGTCTATGTCCATAGCCAGGGGGTTATTCATCAGGATATAAAACCGGAGAATGTTTTGGTTCTCGATAATGGTGAGATCAGGCTAATTGATTTTGGCATCGCGCTGGAGAAAAAAGAGCGTAGACTTTTCACTCATGGATATTCAAAATTTATCGGTACTCCTGACTACATGGCTCCTGAGCGCCTGCTGGGTAGGTCAGGCGATGAGAGTACCGATGTTTACGCGGTTGGAGTGATGCTCTACGAGATGTTTTGCGGCAATACGCCATTCGAAGCCTTAGATGGCTCTACTGCACTTATAAGTCAGAATGTCTCCGATGACCCACCTGATGTTCTTCGTTTTAATCCTGATCTCCCACCCGCCTTAGCAACAATCATTATGCATGCTGTGCGTCGTGATACTCAGCATCGCTATGCCTCAATCTCCGATCTGCTCTCCGACCTGCGTCACCTTGATACGGCGATTCCTGTTGACTATGTTCCTACTCCACCCAAACCTGTACGGCGCTATTGGCCAATTTTACGTGTCATTTTCATTATCGTCAGTATTTTTCTTATGATGCTAGCATTCGGTGTGTTTGCTCAACTTGCTCATCACGTGCATTAGCATGCAGAGATTGATAGATACTTCTTGTTTTGTAATCTCGAACGGAGATTGTTTCTATGCAGAAAATCGAGAGTATTCCATCGCTTGGGACAAATACTCAAATCCCCTGGTCCCATGTTCTGCTTCAGAGCATTCTTGCTTGTGGAAGCACTTTGGCAATAACTGGCTTTATCAGCATCTTTAACCTCTATCCGCGCATTCCAAATATCTCGATCATCTACCTGTTGTCTATTTTGGCACTGGCAAGTATCTCTGGTCGTTATGCAGCTCTCCTCGCCTGCCTGGTCGCCTCGCTTTCGTTCGATTACTTTATCGTGCCTCCTCTCTATACCTTTACGATGGATCGCTGGGAAGAATGGATTGCGCTGAGTATTTTCCTGATCACTGCTCTTCTCACCAGTCAGTTAACTCTGATAATGCGGAAGCGTACTGCCCTGGCTCAACTCCGTGAGCGTGAAGCGCGCATTCTTTATGAATTGATTCGGCTCACTAATTCTCGCGAGCGCGTTGAGGATAAGTTAGAAATCATTATGTTATCCTTTCTGCGTGTGTTCGCGTCCTGGGGAATATACTCTTGTGCGCTCTTATTGCCCGATGCTCATGGCTCCCTCACGCAACTACTCGATGTCTCGTCTGATCGCTCTGGCTTTTTACTTACCAATGAGGAGCGATTGTTAGCACTTAAGGTTATGCTTCAAGGCGTTGTAATAGAGCAGCGCTATGCTCCTCGGCCCGCTGAACAGGACATGTTGAATAAGATCTCGCTCTACACTCGCGTCGGCTCGGTCGATATTTTGCGCCTGCTTCCTCTAAAAATAGGTGAGCACGTCTATGGAGTGCTCTGTCTCCGTGTAACAAATCCAGTTCCCTGGTTTGCAAGTGCGAAACGTATGCAGGAGGAACAAACACGACCTGATGCTCGGGTTGCTTTCTTCTGGACCTTCCTTGAGCAAGCGACATCTCTTCTCGAACGTGCTCACTGACAGTACTACAGTACTTCCATTTCGGTATCCCCAAAGCTGACCGTCGATCGTTCATGTCTTCTTGCTTCCGCAACATCAGGTTGCGTGGTATCATACATGATAAAATTGAGAAGGTCTAGTGATTTTGTATGAGGGGAAAGAGTGCAGGCTGCTGATGAATGAGATTGAGAAGCAGGTTTTTCGTGAGGAAGAGGTACCAGAGCAGAGTACACAACCTCTGCCCGTGCCGCTTCGTTCGGAGAAGGTGGAGGCGGTCGTGGCGGGTCATATTTGCCTGGATATTATTCCTACGCTGGTGGGAGGGACGGTGACGCTAGCCCCCGGCCGCCTGCTTGAGGCCGGTAAGGCTGTTATCTCGACGGGTGGCTCCGTCTCAAATACGGGTCTTGCGCTCCATAAGCTTGGTTTATCTACACGCCTCATGGGCAAGATCGGTATTGATCTTTTTGGGCAGGCTATCGTTCAGGTTCTTGAGTCGTTTGACGCTGGTCTAGCGCGAGGGATGGTGGTGGTGCCCGGAGAATCTAGCTCCTATTCTGTGATTATTAGCCCACCTCAGACTGATCGCGTTATCATTCATTCACCCGGCTGCAATGATACATTTGGATATGAAGATATACGTTATGATATGCTAGAGAAGGCGGGACTTTTTCACTTTGGCTATCCTCCGCTTATGGCGCGGATGTATCATGATAATGGGACTGAACTGGTGGAGATTTTTAAGCGCGCAAAAGCCAGTGGAGTGACGACTTCACTTGATTTCTCGATGCCCGATCCCGCTAGCTCGTCTGGTAAAGCCGATTGGCGTGCGATCCTGTCCGCCGTTCTGCCCTATGTAGATGTCTTTTCTCCCAGCGTGGAAGAACTTTTGCTGGTCTTGCGCCGCCCGTTGTTCGAGAAGCTCTCTCATAAGTCGGGCTCTTTCCTGGATTTGCTGCTTCCCGATGTTGTATCTGAGCTCGGCTCTGAACTGCTTGAGATGGGGGCAAAGGTTGTTGGCCTTAAAGCTGGACACCGTGGTCTGTACCTGCGTACAGCAGATATTGCGCTTCTGGAAAAGATGGGACGTGTGCAGCCGGGGAAGCTTAGCGGGTGGGCGAACCGCGAACTGTGGGCTCCATGTTTCTTAACTCAGGTGGTGGGTACAACCGGCTCGGGTGATGCAACTATTGCTGGTTTTCTCTTTGGGCTGATGCGTGGAATGTCCGCTGAGGCCGCCCTTTCAGCGGCATGCGCGGTCGGTGCCTGTAGTGTGGAGGCGGCAGATGCCCTGAGCGGAATCACAAGCTGGCCCACTGTCCTTGAGCGGATCGCTGCTGGTTGGCCGCGTCTACTCTTGAAGGAAAAACATAAATCGCCTCTCGATATGCAGCATTTTGGTTGGCAGTGGCACGAGTTTCAGGAGGTTTGGATGGGTCCGAAGGACCTGCAACAGGCCCTTCGTTAGCGATGCTGAGATCTTTTGCCACCCGCGTAGCGACAATCCCTTGCGGTTGTCGTGGTAGTAAACGAAAAACGAGCATCAATGACAACCGCAAGGGATTGTCGCTACGCGGGTGGGTGTAGACGCTAGCCTTTATCCATGCTATCATTATCTGCAATTCTTACTGTGGATATATCTGAAGAAGGGAGTTGTGCTATATGCACTTCGATCTGTTTCAATGGCTCTTTACTGATCCGATTACGGCGGGATCAAATGGGAATCTTCCGGGTGCGGAGCCATTCCATTTTTTGTGGCCCTGGCTGATTGCCTGTATTGTGGGCCTGCTCATTCCTTTTTATTATTCTGTTGAAGGTCGCAAACGCTTTGTGAAGAGCAAGCCGCTTATCAAATATATGCTGGACCGCTATCTGGGCTGGTTGGCGGTGATCGCTTTCATCGGACTGCCATTGCTCGCTGCTCGCCTCTATCTGGATGGCTACTTCTTCGCCTGGCGTTTCTGGCGCTATGCTTGGTTGTTGAGCCTGGTTGTCTGGGCTGTACTGTGGATTGTGTACCTGACTCGCAAATATCCAGCCGAGCGCGCAAATTTCATTGCCTATCAGAAGCGTCAGCAATACATTCCCAAAGGTACGAAACGTCAAAAGGCTAGAACTGTAGCGCGGTAGTCTCAACGCAAGGACGAGCTATGCAGAGCGCCGCAGGTATTATTCTCGCTGGGGGGCAGAGCAGGCGTATGGGCAGGGACAAAGCCCTCCTGCCACTTCCTGGCTCTGAACATTCATCTTTTGTTGCACACCTCGCGGCCCTGTTATCAGGGCTGTGTGGCGAGGTTGTGCTCGTTACCCGCGATGCTGCTCAGGCTGCAATTTACGCCCCTTATCTGCCCTCGTCCATTCACCTGGTTTCTGACCAGGCTCCGGCTATTGGACCATTGATGGGTCTGGCCAGTGGTCTGCGTGCGATACAGTCCTCTCATGCTCTGGTGACTGCGGTGGATATGCCCTTTCTACAGCCAGACCTGGTCACGTTTTTGCTCTCGCAGCCGCTCGACGACCAGTTGCTCGTTCCACTGGTGAGTGCTACTCCCCAGGTCTTACTGGCCGTCTATCCACGCAGCGTGCTTCCTCTTATAGAAGCAAGACTGTTCGCTGGTCGCCGCGACCCTCGCTCACTTTTAGAGGTTGCGCATGTACGTTATCTAGAAGAGACACTGTTGCGTCAGGTCGATCCTGATCTGCGCTCGTTCGTCAATATAAACACGCCTGATGAGCTGGCTCAAACCTGCGATGGTTCATTCACCAATGAGAGTTGACATGTGCTCTCAGCCTGCATTCTGCGCCAACGCCGCTGTGCCATGCCCTTCAGTTCCTCATCAAATCCACGCAGTGTCAGCCATTCGCGCGTGTATCCAGTGACAACGAGGTCTGCTCCATGCAATTGTGCGAGGTTTGAAGCTCCACTGAGCTGCATCGCGACCTCTAGCTCGGTGATGATGCCTTCTACGACTTCGCAGACTTTTTCGTAGCTCTGGCTGGCGGCCTTCAGGAAAGGAAAGCCAATGCCTACCAGGGTGGCTCCTAGTGCGAGAGCACGTGCTGCGTCAAGTCCGCTACGCACTCCTCCTGTAGCGATGACGGGCAGGCGAGCCTGACCTGCCTCTACCACTGCAATGGGAGTAGCGATGCCCCAATCTCGATAGAGGATGCCGATGTTCATCGTCTGCTCGTCTCCGTGTGATTGAGAGCGTGCCGCTTCTAATGCAGACATGCTGCTGCCACCCGCGCCGCCTACGTCGATAGCGCTGACTCCACAGGCTTTTAAGAGTAGCGCCTGTTCGCGGCACACTCCCGCCCCGGTCTCTTTGCCGATGATGGGAATTTCAATCTGCTGGGCGAGTGCTTTGAGTGCTGCCGCCCCTCCAAATGCACGTCTATCTCCCTCTGGTTGCGCGGCTTCCTGCAGACTGTTCATATGGACCGCAAGGGCATTAGCTTCGATCATGTCGATAGCGCTGCGTACCTGCTGTAAGGTAAATGGGTCGTGGCGGCTCTGGGCAATAAGCTGTGGCGCGCCGATGTTGGCGATGAGAAATGCGTGTGGTGCGTTTTCTCGTGTGACTGCATAGGTTGATGCTAGATCGGGATTGACTATAGCAGCCCTTTGACTGCCAACGCCCAGGGCGAGTCCGTAGCGTTCAGCCGCTCGTGCCAGATTGCGGTTGATGGCCACGACATCTGGATGTCCACCGGTGAGCGAGGACATGAAGATGGGGTAGCGCAGCGTGTGTCCCAGGAAGTTGACCGAGGTGTCAATGCCATCTCTATCAACTTCGGGTAGAGCCTGATGTACCAGGCCGATATCGTTCCAGTTGGCGCGTTGCGGTACTGATATGCCTTGCTCTAGCGCGATATTCACATGTTCAATTTTTCGTTGTTTGACTTCTTCCGCCATATGTATTCACGATCCTTTCTGCGTGTCTCTGTCTCCTTCTGACGACCAGAAGGTACACAAGAGGTATACCGAATATAATGGCCGACTGATAAGTGGCGAGAGGTGTACTGGTAAAGCCCACAAAGGCGTAGATGAACAAGGCAGTGCCTGCGAGGACCAGTATGGCCGAAGAGAAGGTATTGAAACGCCATAGCACAAAGGGCCAGAGCATCCACAGAATATACCAGGGCCAGAACCAGCCAGATATAAGAATCAGATACCAGAAAACGGCTGTGCCGCTGCAACTAAGCAACACGTCAAATCCCGGTACTTGAATCTGGTCCGCAGTCAGACTCTTGCGCATCTCTTCTAACGTCGTAGGTGCCGAACGCACTTTGCTAAAGAGATTGGCATAGAGCACAACAAAAATGAGTGCCGCTGATGCCCGTATTGTTACGTTAGCCGCCAGATCGGGATTAAGGACAACTGATAAGCCATGTGGGGTAAAGGCTCGGTACAGTGAATGGAGCGGTGTGGCCAGGATGCCTACGGGTGCATGCACAAAGTGGTCCATATCGACCGACGATGTAAGGTTAAAGAACGTTTCGGCCCCCGTCCAAAATGACGCTATAAGCAGCACTTCCGGAAGCAGGACAATCAGGATCTGCCAGCAGAAGTTGAGAGACACACGTGCTATGCTCCGCTCAGCACGCAGATCAAACCAGATATAAAGCGGCACGACGAGCAATGCGATGAGATTGATGCTGAGTGCTAGCCCGAACAGCAGCAGTGTTCCCAGGTGAAGAACGTCTACGCCAGGATCATGCGAAAATCGCCGCGTAGCGACAGCGGCTTCTCCCTGTCGTCGATAGCCCTGTAATCTTGTCCACCACGATAACCACAAGGGATTGTCGCGACGCGGAGCTGGGAACGACAACCGCGAGCGGCGTTGTTGGAGCTTGACGTAGCAGAAGGTTGCCAGTAAGAGGAGACTGAGCAGTGCCCCCTCACTATGCCCGCTGCCGGCCAGCTCTATAAGAGCGAGTGGAGACCAGGCGTACAGAAGTGTTCCGAGTGCACGGCGCTCTGGAGCGATCTGAGTCAAGATGCTCCAGACGAGCAGGCTGTTGAACAGATGGGTGAGAAGGATGAAGCCCTTGAAGATAAAAAGCGAGATGATGGGGTTGGAGCTGAGAGCACTCAATCCAGCCGTGATATCGAGCCAGAGAGGCCCAAAAACATTAAAGGTTGCCCTACCCGAGACGACCCAGACCAGATAAGGATCGTGGGGAATGCTAGCTGGTATGGTCGTCCAGGGATTGAGGTGATAGATGCTCAGGAGACGCCCTGTAAACATGAATGTAAAGACATCATCGGAGAAGAGCATGGGCTGAAAGAGTAACGTAACTCCAAAGAGGAATGTGGCTCCTACAAGAAAATAGAGCCAGACGCTAGCTCTCTCGGCCAATGTTATACGAGAGAGCGCGAAGCTGGCAACAATATAAATTCCGATGAGTCCTACAAACGTCGCAGCTAGCAACAGTGATGAAAGCCATGCTTGCTGCAAAAACGCATGCTCAATGACAGCAAAGACAGGAATACGCGACCAACCAGCAGCGAGCGGAGTACTACTGAGATGCAGGCCGGGTAGTAATGAGCAGGTAATGAGTGAGAGATAGCAAACTTCCAACAGGCACGCGCAGGAGAGCAGCAAGCGAAAAGTACCCTCCACTTTTCGATCTACCCGGCTTGCGAGCGTTATAAAACGTTGAAATGGGGTCAATGCAAGTTCCATCCTCCATTTTCGGAATTGTTAGCATAGTCAGACATTGGGCTGCTCCTCCCTCATCCGCTGCAATCAACCACCGCGTAGTGACCACCCGTGTGGTTGTCGTGTGTCCACCCGCTTGAGAAGACCATTGAGAGGTGTGCCCACCACGATAACCACACGGGTGGTCGCTACGCGGTACCTGCCAAACGGGCTATACTAGAGTCCCACGCGTTTAAAAGATGTGTCGATATACTTAACATAGTAAGCCGTATTTGTTAGCTCTTGTAGTTCCTCGCGCGAAAGATAGCCAGCAACCTCTGCGTCATCGTTTAGAGCATCGATAAACGCTGAACTCTGAATTGCACCAGAACTGGACTGTGTCCAGGCCTTCCTGGCATTGCGCTGCACCATCTTATATGCCTCTTGCCGCCCGACACCCTTATCGATCAACGCAAGCAGGATGCGTTGTGAGAAGATCAACCCACCGGTCATGTGAAGGTTGGTCAGCATGCGCTCTTCGTCCACTTCCAATCCACTCACGATGTTTGTGAAGGTATGCAGCATGTAGTGCAGTAGTGTGCAACCATCGGGAAGAATGATGCGTTCGGTGGAGGAATGGCTGATGTCGCGCTCGTGCCATAGGGCGACGTTCTCCATCGCCGTGACTGCGAAGCCGCGCAGGACACGTGCAAGGCCGCAGATGCGCTCGCAGAGCTCTGGATTGCGCTTATGTGGCATGGCCGACGAGCCCTGCTGACCAGCACCAAACGGTTCAAAAGCTTCGCTGACCTCTGTGCGCTGCAGATGCCGGATCTCCTGTGCCATCTTCTCTAGCGACGAGCCAAGTAGTGCAAGCTCACTCATAAAGTGTGCGTGGCGGTCGCGCTGCACAATCTGGTTTGAGATAGGGGCAACGCCGAGACCCATTTTCTCGCAGACATACTCCTCAATCTGCGGCGGAATCGAAGCGTGTGTTCCCACTGGACCTGAAATTTTCCCTACAGTCATCTGCTCCAGCGCAGCCGCCAGCCTCTGCTGATGTCTGCGCAGTTCATCGAACCAGAGTGCCAGCTTCAGCCCAAAGGTCATCGGCTCGGCATGAATACCATGTGAGCGTCCTACAATCAACGTATATTTGTGTTGTACTGCCTGCTGTCCAACCGCTTCAGCCAGCTTGCTCAATGCTTCCGCGAGTATCTGGCCTGCCTCTTTGATCTGTGCGGCCAGTCCTGTGTCTAGAACATCTGAGGAGGTCATTCCCAGGTGGATAAAGCGCCCTTCGGGACCCAGTTGCTCTTGCACCGAGCGCAGAAACGAAATGACATCGTGATGCGTCTCTTTTTCTATATCATGCATGCGTTGAATGTTGTATTGCGCGGAACGGATCTTCTCAAGCTCGTCTGCTGTAATCACTCCTTCTCGCGCCCACCCTTCGCAGGCCAGCAACTCTACCTGTAGCCATGTATCTATCTTGTGTTGCTCGGACCAGATGGCTGCCATCTCTGGCAGCGAGTAACGTTCTATCATTACAATGCGTATCCTTTAGTGTTGGTGTTGGTGTTCTTATTCTGATTTTTATTCCAAAAGTATGCTAGCTTTGTGTATCGTACTCCGCTGTAGTTTATCACAAGTCAGTATCTTTTAAAGCGGGCATAAATGAGCGGTTGATGGTGTTATCTATACTAGAAGTGAGCAAACTAGAAAGCGTGATCATAGATGCAAGGTCTTCCAGCACTATAAAACGTTGGCGGAAAACATCTTGACGAACGTGTACCTTGCATGTACAATCATGCTTGTATTGCTATGAGCTTTCGTGGGTGTCGGAGGCAGTGGTTCATATTCAGCCTTCCAGTCAACTCTAAGCCATAAGTTTCGATATACGAGGAGTAAAATGAAACAGGGAATCCATCCAAATTATGTGAAGTCTACGGTGAGTTGCGCTTGTGGCAACACATTCGAGACGATGAGCACGAAACCTGTGCTGAAGGTTGATGTTTGTTCAAAATGCCATCCATTCTTCACGGGCCAGCAGCGCATTCTTGACTCAGCCGGACGTGTGGAGCGCTTCCGCAAGCGTTTCAACTTGAAGGACGAGTAGGTTTGGCGCATTTCGGAACGATGGGGATAAAGGTGAGTGTTCATACGCCTTTATCCCTATTTCCTTATTTGGATCATTATCGATGAACTAAATAGAATGATTAAGATATGGATTTGAACAAATGGGGGTGAGTCAACTGGGTGATGCGACACAAAGAACAATACTCTTTTTAATTGCTGATACAGGAGCGGGCCATCGGAGCGCCGCTAATGCTATTAGTAATGCTCTCCGCCTGATCTCGCAGCGTGAGCAAGAAGCATGGCTGGCTCGTCAAGATGAGAAGCGTGCTGGCGATTCTACTATACATTCCGATAATCGATCTCTTGCACATACTCTGACTCAAGATCCAGCTTCTGAATTTCAGCCTCCAACATATCGTCTGGAAATTGTCGATGTGTTCGAGGAATACAGCCGTTTTCCCTTGCGAGAGGCCGTGAAGCTCTATGGACCCGCAATTCGCTATAATCCTAAGTTATATGGTGAGGTCTACCGTCGTACAAACAAGGAAGTCACAGTCAAAACTGCTAGTTACTTCGCCTCTCCTCTTATTTTGAATGGACTTCTGCGCCTCTTTACGACACTTCAGCCCGACGTCGTGGTCTCAATTCATCCAATGATCAATCTTGTAACTATTCGTGCGCTTCAACAGCTTGATATGCATATTCCTTTTATCACTGTTGTGACAGATCTGGTAAGCCTGCATTATTCATGGTTTGCGCCGGGTGCCGACACGTATATTGTGCCAACAGAGCAGGCGAAGCAGTTATACTTAAGACGTGGGCTCGATCCCAGGCGTGTTCAGATGCTGGGTATGCCGATCGATCCAAAGTTTACTGTTCCTGTGGAGGAGAAGTCTGCTCTGCAGAGTAAGTTTGGCTTGAAGCCGGGACTGCCTGTGGTGCTACTGGTCGGCGGAGGCGATGGAGCTGGTGGGCTTCATGCTTCTGTGCGTGCTATCTCTCAGGCTCATTTACCCGTTCAATTGCTGGTTGTGACGGGCCGCAATCGCAGACTTTATGCACAGCTCCAGCGTACTCATGCAAAGCTGCACGTGCCTGCTAAGATCTTTGGCTTTGTGCACAATATGCCAGAACTTATGCATGCTTCAGACGTAATTATTACGAAGGCAGGTCCTGGAACGATCTGTGAGGCGCTGGCCTGTAACTTGCCCCTTATTCTGAGCGGCTATGTTCCTGGTCAGGAGGAGGGGAATGTGGATTACGTGGTGCATAATAATGTGGGAGCGCTTGCCCTTGACCCTTCAACCCTGATAGATGCATTGCGTCGCCTGATTAAGCCCGGTTCTCCCGACCTGCGTAAATATTTGGAGAATGCAAAAAGGATTAGCCGTCCTGCGGCTTCTTTTGATATCGCGGCTAGCATCCTGCATCATCTGCCGCCAGTAGGTGAGCCGGGTATCTGGCAGTCTCTCCACTCGCAGCATGTGCAGCGTCGTATGTCGGGGCGCTTGAAGTCTGCGATTCGTATCCGTCGTTTGCGAGGTCGTTTTTCTAAGACTATTCTACCCAGCCCTGTGAGGCGGCGTCTTGCCCGGCTGGGTTCTCGGACACACGATCTCTCGAAAAATATCAAGTAGTCTGTTGAGTGCGTTTTTGGGGCTCCTCTTGATATGTGAAGGGGAAGCGAAAGGTTTTTGAGAAGCGATGGCGAAGTTTTACTATGGTGGTCAGGCAGTAATGGAAGGTGTGATGATGCGCGGCCGCAAGTCGATTGCGGTCGCTGTTCGGCGGGCGGAGGGTGATCTCTATCTCTATGAAGAGAGTCTAAGCCCAAAGCTGTACCAGAATAAGCTGTTCCGCTTGCCTTTTTTGCGCGGCATGTTGTTGTTATGGGAAATGTTGGTGCTGGGAACGCGTATGATGACGCTGTCCGCGAATGTTGCTTCCGGCGCTTTAGAACCTTCTTCGCCCTTGTCATCCTCTACCCTGGACGAGCCTGGAGCCGTTCCCTCTTTTGCAACAGATGCTGAAGAGAAGCCGGCCGGACTCGGCGGAGCCTCTCTTGTGCTTACCCTGCTTGTCTCGCTCGGCTTCGCGGTCGCTATCTTCTTTGTTGGACCTCTGTTGCTGACCAGTCTGCTGCACAATCAGATTGGACAGGGCTGGGTGAGCCTGTTGGTTGAGGGCGTAATTCGCCTGGCGCTCTTGTTAGGGTATCTCTATCTGATCGGTCGCTTGCCCGATATTCAGCGCGTCTTTGGCTATCATGGAGCGGAACACAAGGCCATTAATACGCTGGAGCATGGTGAGCCACTCGATGTGACGCATGTGCGTCAGGCTTCGCGTGTGCATATTCGCTGTGGAACTGGTTTCCTCTTGCTGGTTATGGTGGTCTCTATCTTTGTCTTTGCTTTGATCGGCTCTCACGCCCTTGTCATTAACGTGCTGGCGCGTATTCTTCTGATTCCGGTGGTTGCTGGAATCGCCTACGAGCTTATGCGCCTGGGAGCTGCCAATTATCGCTTTCGGGTAGTACGCTGGCTACTCGCTCCCGGCCTGGCCTTGCAAGGTCTGACGACTCGCGAGCCCGATGATAGTATGATTGAGTGTGCCATTGCCTCTCTTCAACGCGTGCTGGCTCAAGATATTGAGGCTGTTCCGCTTGCGGAAAACGAGCCAGCCAGCGCATCTTCTCTGGTCATTTCTTAGTAGCAAGAGGAACATATTATTATGTCATTGGATTCAATAACTCCGCCTCCACCGGAGGAGCAGGATGATATTCATATTGTCGCTGCCCCTAGCTCTACCGAAGAAGCGGAGATTCCCGTGGTGCTTCATCCGCCTGTAAAATTCTCGTATATCCGCTGGGCTGTCACTGGCTTTGTGCGGCTCCTCTACCGCAGTTGGACGCGCGTTGCCGCCCGTCTCTTTCCTGAGAATTCTCGGGGTGAGCAGATTGCTCGTGTTCTGCATATTCCTTTGCCCGATAAGCTGAATATGAGCTGGATCAATAGTCAACTGGCGGTCGGTGGTCGCATTCGCCCTGAAGATATTCACGCTCTGGGTGAGGTCGGAATTACTCATGTAATCGATACCCGTTCTGAGTACTCCGATGATGAGCGGGCGCTGGCTCGTGAGCATATCGAGCTACTATATCTGCCCACGCCAGACACCTATCCGCTCTCGATTGAGCAGTTGATGGAAGGTGCAGCCTGGGCGAATGAGCGTATTCTGCATGGTGGCCGCGTGTTGATTCATTGCGAGCATGGTATAGGTCGCAGCGTCTTGCTCACATGCGCTACCCTTGTGTATGATGGTATGCAGGCGAGCGAGGCGCTGGAACTGGTGAAGGGGAAGCGCTGGCAGGCGGCTCCAAACAGCCGTCAGACTCAACGGTTAAGAGAGTTCGAGGTTGCCTTGCTGGCAAAACGTAGGGCATAGCGCTCGATTGCTACGGCGACTCCGTCTTCTGTGTTGCTGGTGGTGACTGCCTGAGCGCAAGCTTTAACATAATCTGTTGCTTGCCCCATAGCGACTCCCCAGCCCACGGCGCGCAGCATCTCGGTGTCGTTGTTGTTGTCTCCGATTGCCATAACCTGAGAAAGTTCGATGCCCAGCCGCTTTGCCAGCCGGGCAACTCCACTGGCTTTGGAACAGGTCTGATTCATAATGCTGACCTCTGCGCTGCCATAATTCCCCTCTTTGATGCTGTTCCAAGAGCAAGGAAGCTGTGGAATCTCTGCAATAATGCTCTCAATTGCTGCTTTCGACGCAAAGGCAACGACCCGCAACGGATCAGGTTGTCCCTGACAGAGCGTTGCATATGGCATGCGCCTCAGATGGGGAATGAGTTGGCTGTATACCTCTAGCTCTGGATTGTCGAACTCTGCAAGCCCAGTCCAGGTCTCCTCTACTCCTCCGTTGATATGCTGCACAACCGGCTGCACCCGTTTGCTTATCATGATTTCAGCCGCTTGCTGAGCTATCTCTACTGGGAGCAGATTCGTGTCTAATACTCTTCCATCTGGATGATTGATGACCAATGCACCATCACACGTAATCAATGGAATACTGATCCCCAACTCATCTGCATACTGTTTACTATTTCCATATCGCCGCGCCGTTGCCAGTGTGACGATGATTCCCTCTGCCTGTGCTCTATGAATCGCCGTTCGCGTCTTCTCGGAAATGCTCTTCTCCGGTGTAAGTAGTGTGCCATCTATATCTATCGCCAGAAGCTTAATCTCTGGCACCAATGTTGTCATCTTAACTCCACTTTTGAGGTATATTCCTATAATAAACTCATAGTATATCCTCTATTATATCCGAAAGGGTGCTTATATATATACACTCTGGCATAAATCACTCTGGCATAAATTTTAACGAATGCAGATGTATGGAGTAACATGATGGAATAGATGGAGAATGAGGGAAGACAGTCATAGAGGATGTACCCTTTGATGGAAAATGTCTTCTGAGAGAAGAATGAGTAGTAAGTCCGACTGCATAAACTCCGAATCAATTACCTGGAGCAGTTCACTTTGTTAGACATTTTCCTGATATACCTGATACAATTCTAGTATGAAGATGCGAGAAGAGCGCCCCAAAGGCGCGCGCGCTAAGCGCTCAACCACTACTGACCAGCCAATACTAGATGATACTCTGATTCAAGCTCCCGCACAATCCTATTGGACTGATTCGGCTGGCTATCCTTTATTACCTGATGAGCAACCTGTAGGTACCGTTCGCGATAGCCTTTATGATCTCATTCCGTTAGGTCCTCGTGAGTTGAAGCTAATTAATACGGCCGCCTTTCTCCGCCTTCAGCAGGTAAAACAGTTGGGCTTTGTCTATCGTATCTGGCCGGGCGCGACCCATTCTCGCTATGAACACAGTCTTGGCTGCTATCATTTGACGGTGCGTGCGCTGCGCTCGCTTTTACAACGCGGTACAGAGGGTGGCCTTGCTGGCATCTCGACGAGTAGTGTGCAGACCTTGATTGTGGCCGCTCTTTTGCACGATATTGGGCACTATCCGTTCTCGCATACTATCGAGGATCTTGGGCATCCAATTATGCATCATGAGAAGGTGGGCCGCACCATTATCGAGAGTGGTGAGATCTCTACCATCCTTGAACGAGATTATCATTTATCGCCCGAGCGCGTTGCCGATTTCATTGATCCTCCTGAGACAAAGTCTTTACCACCGGATGATGAACTCCTCGGTCATCTCTTAAGTGGTGCTCTGGATGTAGATAAGCTGGACTATTTGCCTCGTGATGCCCGCGCCTGTAACGTTCCGTACGGCGGTGTTGATGTTTCTCGTCTCTTGAGCTCTTTGCGTATAGGTGGAGATGTACAGGGTGAGCGACGGATCGTGGTGACGCACAAGGGAATTAGCGCGTTGCATTCTCTGCTCCACGCGCGTCAGGAGATGTTTGATAATATCTACTGGCACCATACCAGCCGGGCCTTTCAGGTGATGCTTGTGCGGGCCGTGCATGATGCACTGGTTGCGGGTGCCCTGACGGGTGAGCAGCTCACCGGACTGACCGATGCCGCCCTCTTATCTCTTCTCGCCGCCTCTTCAATGCCACAAAGCTCTCGTGCCCTGGCCGCTGATCTTGAATTGCGCCGTCCCTACAAAGTTGTGCTGGAGGTCAGCCCTCCTGCCGGTCGTCTCTTCCAACGCCTCGAAGCCCTTTTCTGGGATGCGGAGAAGCGCTGTCGGGTGGAGCGAGAGCTGGCTGCGGCTCTCTCTGCCGCCCTTGAACCTGATCTAGAGGTTGCAGACTACCAGGTCCTGTTCGATATTCCGCGACCGGAGAAGTGGGAGATGGATGTGTGGATCTCGTTTGCTCATCCGCCCATAGGTATGCAGCCTCTTATGAAATGGGTGGAGGTGACTGGCTTACAGCCCGACGATCTCGCCCGCTATGAGCAGCATCAGCGCCGCATCCGCATTGTGGTGGCCGAACATCTGCGCTCGGCCGTCCTAACAAAACAGGCTGAGGTTTTGCTGCCTACATTAGACCGACTGATCTAAATTCTCTTTCTGTCTTTTCTTTGATACATGAGCTTGAGCGCCTTCTCGTGAATTCTCAGAATCGGTAAGTAGTCGGGCGCAATCCTTTTAGTTCGCTCGGCCACGCTGACAGCTTCTCGATAGCGTTCTAATCTGTAGAGCGTATCGGCCTTGAACAGCCAGAACTGGACGTTTGAGCTATCCAGGGCTAAAAGCTGGTCGAGGGCCTCGTTAGCCTCCTCAAACTGGCCCAGGCCACGCAGGCTGCGCATGTAGTTCTCTCTCGCAAATACGTTCTCTGGCCTGAGCTTTATCAGGCGCTGCGATAATTCTTTGAGCCCCTCGTATCTCTCTAATGTACGTAGAGCGTGTATGCCCTGAATGAGTGCGGTTGCGTCGTTGGGATTGATCTGTAGTTCCTTGGTAACGACGGCTAGTAGTTCGTTCATTCGTCCAATGCGCTTGAGTATCTCACCTTTCATTTGCAGTGCAAACATCTGTTGTGGATCGAGTTCCAGACTCTGCTCAAACGCCTCCAGTGCCTCACCCAGACGATTATAATTGGTTAACGCGACTCCCTGATTGGCCCAGGCTCGTGGATCGTTGGGGGCAAGCTCGATTGCTCGTCGCGTGCTACGTAGTGCCTCCGGCAGTTTTCCTTGTAGCAGTTGCAGGCCACTACGGTTGATCCAGGCGAGCCCAAAGTGGGTATCCAGAAGCAGAGCCTGGTCATTGGCAATGGTCGCCTCTGAGATGCGTTCCATCTTTTGGAGTGCACGCGCCTTGTAGGCCAGGCCGGGCGCGGAGTTGGGATTGCTCTCTAGCATTCTTTGGGCCATTTTATGCAGAGACTCAAACTGGCCAACGCTGTCGAAAATAACGGCCATGCCCTGTAGGGCATCTTCATCCTGTGGCGCGTGGTCAAGCAATCTCAGGAAGTTGTCTCCTGCCTGAGTCCAACGGCGAGCTGCCAGGTGTTCGTGACCCTGGCGGCGTAACTCTTGTAGCTTATTCTGTATTTTTTGTGGGTGCTGTTCATTCAACGTTATTCTTCCCTATCCTATCTACTTTCTTCATTTCCAGGTTGGGCGCCCTTCAGATTCTCCTCAATTTTTCCCATTATCTCACTATTAGCTGAGATGGGCAATAGAGGGATTGTCTATCTTGTATAGCTGATTCTCATACAATTTCTTTACAAAAGTATCAAAGTTTCTTCATGCCAGTTTGTTACAGTATAACCAGACAAGATTACCGATGAATAGTTAAATATTGTAAGATGCATTGAGTGTATAGTATTGTGAAGTCGATGATGAATACTGTCAGCAGCCAACGAGGAGGCCACAACGATGCTGCATCCAGATACAAATAATTCACAGAATGATGAAACTGTTCCCTATCAGTCCAGCCGACCATATGACAATGCTCCATATTATCCGCCGCCTGCGCGTCAACCCGTTCCTGATGCTAATGCGCGACCTGCACAGGTGCCGCAGACGGATTCATATCGGGCCATGCCTACGTCTCCCCAACCCGGATCATATCAAACCGGTTCAACGCTCTATAATCCACCGCCATATACTCCGCCGTCCAATCCATCTGGCTCATCGACCTTCGTTACTGCTGGTGGTCCTCCTCCGGGAACTCCACTCGGCCAGCGTCCATCGGCTAGAGGTGGCCTGCGCACTGGCGCAATTCTCGCGTTAGCGCTGGTTCTCGCTGTCGTCTTCGGTGTCGGCCTCTTCGCAGGCTGGCAGTTTGGGCGTACCAGCACTATTACTCCCACCGGCCCTGGTCAGTTGCAACCCTCTGGTAATCAGCAGCAGGTGCCGATTCCAGCGCAGAACGGTAGTAACACCCAGGCGGTTCGTGAGGCTGTCATTGCCAATGTCCGCCCCGCCGTTGTGCAGATTAATATAACGACCGCCCAGGGCATAGCGCTTGGCTCCGGTGTGATTATTGATAAGCGCGGCTATATTGTCACTAATAACCACGTTGTCCAGGGTGCTCGTAATGGAACTATTGACGAAGTGGTGCTGTCCGATGGTACTCGTGTGCGTAACGCGCAAGTTGTCGGCGTCGATGCTGCCGATGATCTGGCGGTGATCAAGATCAATCCACCTGCTAATATGGTTGTTGCGCCTATTGCCGATTCATCTCAGCTGCGTGTGGGACAGGAAGTGCTGGCAATTGGTAACCCACTGGGCAATACACAGACTGTCACCAGTGGCATCATCAGTGCTCTTGGCCGCAATGTCTGTGAACAGCAGCAGACAGGGAGCCAGGGTGGCTGTAGTGGAGCCATCATCCCGAATGCCATTCAGACGGATGCGCCCATCAACCCTGGAAATAGCGGTGGTGCCCTCGTCGATCTCAACGGTCGCCTGGTCGGCATCCCCACGTTGACCGCGCTCGACCCAGAGTTCAATGCTCCGGCTAATGGTGTCGGTTTCGCCATCCCATCGAATCGCGTCCAGTTCATCGTGCCACAGATTATCCAGAGCGGCAAAGTCTCGCACACTGGTCGTGCAGCTATGGGCATCTATCCCGCCCCCGTCGATCAGATGACTCAGGCCCAGGACAATCTCTCAGTCAATCACGGCATCCTGCTCACGCAGGTCGTCAACGGCGGGGCGGCGGCGAGGGCCGGACTGCAAGCCGGCGATGTCATCGTCCAGATCGACACCAAAGCCATCGACACCATCCCGTCCTTAGAGGACGCCCTGATTTCAAAGAATCCTGGCGACCGCGTCACCGTCAAAGCCTACCGCGCCACTCAACAGCTTACCTTCACTGTAACGCTCGGCGAGCTTGCGGCTGGTCAGAACTAAGCATATACACATTTTTAGAGAACCAGGAAGGAGCATCTCTTCATAAGATGCTCCTTCCTGGTTCTCTACCTCATCATAATCATCTGCGAAGCAGAGGCGCCGACTTCATCGCGCGCAGACCGGCTTGAGCCGGAGACGTACTGACCCGTGTGCCCCGAAGCACTCTGTTTCCCGCAAATATTTTGTCATCCGTGACACTGCCTTTGTCGAGATCTACGAAGAAATATAGACACTTGCACAAGATAGCGGCTACCACATCTCTGATTTTTGACTGGTATTTTTTACCTATGATTGTCCCTCTTTCTCTTTCAACCCGCTATAATACAAATCACGCGTCAAAAAAATGCTTCAGGGCGTTTTCTCTAGATGTTGAGGTTTCTAGTTGACGACGTTTCTTTAGTGTACGTATAATGTTCTGCTTTAGAAAGTGATGTATATGGATATGGGAGTCGATGTATGCGTTCTCTCTTTCTCGTGACGCTTGGGCCTGTCCAAGATTTTATTGCCAGCGCTCGCCGCACCCGCGATCTGCAATTTGGGTCGTGGTTCCTCAGTGAAATCTCACGAGCTGCCGCACACGAGATTAGTGTTCGACAGCACGAGCTTTTAATTTTCCCCGCACCAGAAAACATGGAAGAGTTGGAACCCAGGCAGCACTTCAACGTCGCGAATAGAATTCTTGCCTTGATCGAGCAGAGACCCGAGAAATTGGCAGAACAGGTACGGAGGGCTGTTTATCAGCGCTTGCATGAAATAAGGGATCAAGCATATAGAGACATTCATCCTCCTCTTTCTGAACAACAGCGAATAGACGCAGATGCCCAGGTTGAGGATCTGGTCGAGCTCGTCTGGGTCGCACTTCCGCTTCCTGATGAGCAGCAATACCACAGCGTGCGTAGTCAGTTGGAGACGCTGATTGCCGCACGCAAGAATACGCACGCATTTGCGCAAGTCACATGGGGAAAACCTATTCCCAAATCGTCGCTCGATGGGCATCTTGAGAGCGTGATTCCAGAGTCTGAATATCCTTTAAGCGATGCAAGCCCGGACAAAAGGCGGGAAGTGCTTGAGAAACTTTATAAACGCTACAAGGTGGCAGGTCTCGGGGAACGCCTCTCGGGCGTAGATCTACTCAAGCGCTTCGGCCAGACTCCTTTTGGCGCTCATTTCCCAAGCACATCTCATCTAGCCGTGCTTCCCTTTCTCGAACGCATGAAGCGCATTGATGATGCCGGAACACGAACACTACGGATCGCCTGGGAAAACTATGTTACACAACTGGAAACGTTGGGAACTACCCCGATCAAAGAACAGCTTTCATCCTTTTATCCACAGCATCCTATTATAGCTCGCTACGATGGCTCGCTGCTCTTCGAGGGCCGACTTGTAGATGTACTTCTGCTTCCATCTATGGATGCGACCAACAATAAGCAGTTCAGGCAGGCAAGAGATGCCCAACAAGCCTTCTATAATGCACTCGATGAACAGTTTCGCAAAGGACGCCTGAGTAAAACGCGTCCCTCGACGTACTACGCGCTCCTACAAGCTGATGGTGATAGTATGGGTGACTTGATCGATGCAGTAGCGGAGCAAGGATACGAGCAGCATCGTGAGCTTTCACGGGCGCTCTCTCGCTTTGCGAAGAGTGTACGCACGATCGTCGTGAACGACAATCAAGGAGCATTGATCTACTCCGGTGGCGATGATGTGCTTGCCTTTCTTCCTCTGCATACCGTTCTTAGATGTGCAACGGCGCTGAAAGATCAATTTCAGGAGGTGCTCAAAGGCCTGGCAGGTCAAGTGGGTCGTACACCTCCAACCCTCTCGGTTGGGGTCGCGATTGTGCATCAGCTCGATTCTCTGCGTGAGGCCCGTCGTCTGGCTAGTGACGCCGAGAAGCTAGCCAAGCAGCAAGGTGACAAGAATGCGCTGGCGATCATAGTCAGCAAACGCAGTGGCGAGGACTATCGCGTTGTTGGGAAGTGGGACAATATCGATGTTCGTTTGTCACGGCTCATGAGATATTGCCGTACCGCGAGTATTCCCGCCGGGATGGCCTACGAATTGCGCGACATGACACTGCGTCTCTCCGTCCCCAGAACTGACCCGCGGTACGATGCCTTACAAAATATCATCCGCGTCGATGCGTTGCGAATCTTATTGCGCAAGTTAACTGTACCTGCGGGCAAAATACCGCAAAAATTGGTTGAGGAGATCGAAGCCTTTTTGCGCGTTCAGTTGGCTCTCCCACCGAAAGAGCAAGCAACGCAACAGAAGACAATTCAGAGCGCTAACACGTCGAACATCCAAGAGAAACCGAGCCTTCCTCCCGTTTCGATCGAGACGTTTATCAATGAACTGGTGATCGCGCAGATGCTGTCTAATGCGGCGGAATTAGCGCAAGTGAAGGAGTTAGTGCTATGACCATCTGGCTCATTGAGCCTCGCGATCCCTTGATTGTACGTGAGGGACGTCCCTTTGGTTCTGACCCGGGAGCGCAGGCTACATCGCTGCCTTTTCCGTTTCCTTCGACTCTGGCTGGAGGTGCTCGCGCGCGTTCAGCCCTTGATACAGATGGGACCTTCAAATATGATCGAAATGACGAGAAGAATCTAGCAGAGCTTAAAAAGATCCGTGTGCGTGGTCCATTGCTTGTGCAATTAGCGGACGAGGGTGATGCGATTGCGAAGTATCTGGATGAGGATGCTTGGCTAGTTCCTGTACCCAATGACGTTCAGTTCTTTGACAGTGGTTCTAGAGACAACGAAACGCAAGAAAAAAAGGTTCTGCTGCGACGCCTCGTTCCACTTGCCCTGCCGGACGAGGCACAGATCGATTTTCAGCAGCAAGAACGAGAAAAGACGTTGCACCTGGTCGGACTGCCACCCGCCGAGAGTCCATCAGGCTCACGCAAGCCATACTCACACAAACAGCGCTATTGGTATTGGCAGCACTTTCAAACCTGGCTCAGCAATCCTGTCCAGCTCACACAAGTGGAAGGCATACTCCTCTCCTCATTAGGGCACGAAGACCTCATTCGCGATCACCGCATGCATGTGAGCATGGATCCCGACAAGGAAATGGGGAAAGAAGGTCTGCTCTTTGGCACTTCTGGACTCGAATTTACCGCTCCAGGAGCAGGCAAGGAGCGGCTGCTCAAAGCTCAACGCCTGGCACTCGCGATCGATGTTGAGGATGAAACGACAGCTCATCAAGCGGGAGTTGCTGGTTTTGGGGGTGAGCGCCGTCTCGTCACCTGGCGTTCCAGTGACGCCCACTTCCCTTCGTGCCCCGATGCTATTAAGGATGAAATTCAGAGAACTGGATATTGCCGCCTCGTGCTCCTCACGCCAGCCTGTTTCGCGCAAGGCTATTATCCGACCTGGCTACAGAACACGCTGGCGGAAGAATGTGGCGTCAAAGTGGAGATCAAGGCCATCGCCGTTCGTCGTCCACAGGTAGTCTCCGGTTGGGATCTCGCACTCGGCAAGCCAAAATCCTCGCTCCGCCTCGCTCCCGCTGGAACGGTCCTCTTCCTCTCTCTACAGGGAAGCTCTGACCAGCGTGCTACATGGATTGAGAAGACCTGGATGCAGTGCGTCAGCGATAAGGAGCAGGATCGCTATGATGGCTTTGGACTGGCAGTCCTGGGCACCTGGTCCGGGCAACCTGTCGCGATGCAAGAAGGGAGAACATGATGAGAAAAATACCAGATGTGACGCCACCGGAAAATATTACTCCGCGAACGCTTGCCATCGTTGAACAGAAGCGCACCTATGAGCTGATCACGCCGCTCTATGGTGGTGGCGTCGAGGTGAACGAGGCCGATCCAGTGACGGTCGTGCGAGCAACAGAGATTCGCGGTCAGCTCCGCTTCTGGTGGCGCGTCATGCGTGGTGGGCAACTCGCAGACAATCCCACTATGAAAGAGCGGGAAGATGCTATCTGGGGCAAAGCGTACAAAAAAGGTGATGCAGGCATCCCATCCGATCGGATCATACAGATCGTGGTTGATGTAGTAAAGCAAGGTACACCGACGAAACCTTTTCGTATGAGGGGGAGAAATCCAGTAGGCTTCAACGAGATCCCTGAGTACGTGGCATTTCCGTTGCAACCTGATCAACATGAGCGGGAAAAACCGAACCCATCTATTCCAGATGTACGGCAAGGAGTGCAATTTACTCTGACCATTACGTATCCTACGCATTTGAGTGAGAAGATCGAGGAGGAGATCGAGGCGGCGCTCTGGGCCTGGGAAACGTTTGGTGGCCTGGGAGCACGCACTCGGCGTGGCTTCGGAGCGCTCCATCTTGTCGCGATCAACGGTGAGCCCTATCAATCACTTCCGACATCCCGTGACGTGGAACGCTGGATACGAGATCAGGTGAGCAAATATAGTAAGGGAGGCAGCTTTCCACCGGGAGTGCCTCATCTCAACAACACATTGCAACTTGCCGTGATGCCGCCGCCTTTACCAGATTCCAATCCTATGAAAGCATGGAATCGTCTCATCAGGAAGCTACAGAGCTTTCGACAGCAGAAGGACGCAAACAATCGAAGTGCGTGGCCCGAAGCCGATACGATTCGAGCCATTGGAAAAGATTCTGCACCACGTATACAAAAGTTTCCGCGTGCCGCTTTTGGACTCCCAATTATCTTCCACTTCACAGGCAAGGACGCGCCAGCCGGAAACTACACGCTGAACGAGGCAGAGACAGGGCGCGAGGATCGTCCCAACAAGGAGCGCTTCGCCAGTCCACTCATTCTGCGCCCCTTCCTGTGTTCTGATAATCGGGCGGTGGGCTTAGCCCTCTTACTCGAAGGCTCACGCGTCGATCTGAGAAATCTTGTACTGCAGGATGATAGAAAAGGCAAGGACCCGCAAAAGGTAAACAATACATCTACCCTGAATGGAGTGCTCTCACCGGGCGAGGCCAGAGCCCTCGCCCAAAAGAGTGCGGATGCGCGAGAAGGAACGGATGCCTTACGGGCCTTGCAGAACGAGACGGATGTCTTACATGCCTTTCTGAAATCAGTCAAGGGAGTTTAAATAGAAGATGAATACTATGACATATCTGGCCTTTGTGCATGCCCTCTCGCCACTTCATGCCGGGACGGGTCAGGGCGCGGGAATCATCGACCTGCCCATCGCACGCGAAAAGGCGACCGGACTACCCTACCTTCCAGGTTCCTCGCTTAAAGGCACGCTGCGCGCAAGTTGTAGCAATCCTACTGATCGCAACAAGGTCTTCGGGCCTGAGATGGAGGGCCGTCCAGCCGACGATCATCACGCCAGCTCTGCCCAGTTTTCCGATCAACGTCTGCTCCTGCTCCCCGTTCGTAGTCTCGCTGGAACCTTCGCGTGGGTCACATCGCCCTATATTCTGCGCCGCTTCGCGCGTGATATCAAAGACGCGCAACTTCCTCTTCCACAAGGAAATATTCCGACAATCCCCGATGAAAGTGTTTGTGCCGTTGCCAGTGAGACGAGCAAAAACAACATTGATGGCAGTGTGTATCTCGAAGACATTGCACTTCAACATGTCGAGGTCTCCTCCGCTGCAAACGCCTGGGCTGGATGGATTGCCGAACGTGTATTTTCAGGCGAGACAGACTGGCAGATAATGCTGATCGAGCGATTCTGCATCGTGCATGACGACGTCTTCAATTTTCTGATTGATGTTGCTACGGAGGTACGGGCGCGTATCAAACTAAAAGAAGGTGCCAAGACGGTGGAGGATGGTGGTCTCTGGTACGAAGAAGCTCTGCCAACTGAAACGATTCTCTCTGGAATCATCCTGGCGGTCCCTACCAAACAATCGGGAATTCCGGCGTCCAGAGTGTTCGAGGTGCTACAAGGATTGACAAATACCACCCTTCAGTTTGGTGGTAATGCAACCGTCGGGCGCGGCCTCTGTCGTGTTCGGCTCGAAGCAGTGGCGCGAGAGGAGGCGTAATTATGCAGACGCTCGATCAGCAATACGCGGCCAGCGCCTACGAGCTCGTGCTTCCCATAAGAAAAAATGTGGAGTATAAAAAATATGGTGCGATGGCCCACAAGCTGCCCATCCTGATCTACACAGCAGGGCTTGTACAGGCGCTGGAGTTTGTCAACTCACGTGGCAAGCCCATTCAGCAGGATCTGCTCGAACACCTGGCCATCACCATCGGGCTGAAAGATAAAGCGACGCTGCTGCAAACCGTCAAACGGGCATCACTGAGCGAGTATATTCGTCTGACACGACAGATACTAGCTGCACTGCTCTGGTACAAACGCTTCGCACAGTCTATTCTGAACGTGGATGTGACCGAAGCAGCTATGGAAGAGGATGGAGGAGCCAATGATTGATCTGGAGGATATCTATCAAAAGCTTCCCTTAGAAGTACGCAAAGCAAAGGGAACGCACGCGGGCCTGTGGCTGGACAAATATATACGTAACCAGCGGCGCGAGAAGGTCGAGAGTCGTCGCCAGCTTGTTCAAGATGTAGCAGAACTGCCTGAGCCGCCAGAATACACCGCTTATTTTAGGCGTTGGGAGGCAATGCTCCAGGCATATAGGGCGGAGACACGACGGGTGCAGGTCCGAGGGCGTATGATCGTCGGCCTGGGAAGCGAAAGTCTGCTGGAAGCCTCGATCTGTTTGCACCGTACCTATGGCGTGCCCTACATTCCGGGCAGTGCACTGAAAGGGCTAGCGGCCAGCTATGCCCACCAGCGTCTTGGCGAAGAATGGAGCCGGGGAAAAACATTTCATAACCTGGTCTTTGGCAAAGGCGATGAGGCAGGGTACATTACCTTCTTGGATGCCCTTCCTCTACCTGCGGTAAAGCAGTCTGGAAGTGCACTTGCACCCGATGTCATCACCGTTCATCATCAAAAATATTACCAGGATTTGGGAGCGCCAACCGATCGCGACGACCCCAATCCTGTCCCCTTTCTCAGCGCCACAGGACGGTACCTACTCGCGCTAGCCGCACCCGACTTTCAGAAGCCGACGCGCTGGGTTGATCTCACCTTCCAGATCCTCGCCGAGGCACTTGACAAGCTCGGCATCGGTGCCAAGACATCCAGCGGCTACGGGCGCATGACCTTTATCGATCCTCCCATCAAGCCAATTGATCCACAACTGAAAATGGCTGAGGGCTACAGGCGGGAAGTCATGGCACTCAGAAACGTGGCAGGAGAAATTAATGCCTACTATCAGAAATGGAAGGATTTAACCCTGGACGAGGCGCGCACAATTCTCGCCCAGGCCATTCTTGAGAAGATAGAGCTGGCCGGGCGCACAAAGGCATCGGCGGAGAAGACATGGTATAAAGAGCTACAAGCATTCCTCGATGAGCACTAATGTTTTCTGTGATATTGGACAAATTATGCAGATAGGAAGTAATGTAGAAAGGGAGGATGATTACGATGAGTGATATACAACAGTCTGGAGAGCGTCACGCGGAGGAACTGCCCATTCAACAACCGGCAAACGGCGTTCCGTCTACCAAAGAACTCGTGCGTCCCGCGAGCGTCTTTCTCAGCTATGCACGCAAGGATGCCGAGATAGTGAGAGAACTGCAACTTCGGCTAAAAGCTCGTGGCATCTTTTGCTGGCGTGACGTTGATAATTTGCCAGTTGGCAAAGTGTTCGAGGGTGAGATCGTCCATGAAATCGAGGAGGCTGCCGATGGAATTACGCTTCTCCTCACGCCTGATTTCCTGGCATCGAAGTTTATCTGGCAGGTTGAGATCCCCAGTGCGCTGAAACGCCATAAGTCTGACCCTCTTTTTCATATCACACCAATTCTCTATGGTGTTTCTATCGACGAACTAGAACAGCACTGTCTTAAACATAACCTCGAGAGTGATGCTCTGTCCCGCTTCAATGCCATTTTGTTTTTCGATGACCCGACTGCCAGCATTACAGAGGAGATTCAGCGAGCAAAATGGAACGATGCCGCCAATCGCATTCTACGAGCAGCCCTGGCTCAGCGTTTGCGGCATATCAAAGCTGGTCACAACTACGAACCTCCCATCTGCCTCAAAACCTTTGACTGGACGCCGCCAAAAACACACCTTGATCTCGATCTCGATTGGTCTCCACTCATACAAGGAAAAAAGCGTCTTTCCACGCAGCAGGAATGGGAACATATCTTCTTCCCAGCCTTGCTTGCTGTCAAACAGAGTATCAGCGAACAGGTACGTAGTCATCGTCTTCACGTCTTTATCAAAAGCATCCTCCCTGTCGCCATCGCGCTAGGTTTCGCTTTTCGTAAAAGCGCCGGGATCACATTGCTGCTTGAAGGAAAGGAGGAGATCTGGAGCACAGACACATTACCATCTAAGAGAGATTCGTTGAGCCGAGAATGGTTGAATATTGACCAGGAGGACCGACAAGTAGCCGTCGTAGAGGTTGGCACAAGCCGCTCCATCAAGCAATCAGTCGCTGGTGCACTACCGATGCTAGGTCTCACACCGGGCTATCATGTGCGCCTGGAATCACCCAGGCCGTCCGATACATCTGTCAAAAATGCTGCGCATGCACATGCGATCGCCAAACGAGTCAAGAGTATCTGCCAGGAGCTCTGTGATAAGCACGGAGTAACGCACATCCATCTCTTTGTAGCAGTTCCGGTTCAGTTAGCAGTTCTCATCGGTCAACAACTCAACGCGCTCTGTCCCATCACGCTCTACGAATATTCGCAAGGAGCCTATACGCCAGTCGGTCTACTTGTATCGGAGTGATGGATAGGGAAGCAAGCAGCTTCAGAGACGGAAGAATATCGCAAGGAAAGATCGATTAGACTACTAAATACACTTCCCAAACATACAATTCTCCCATATCTATGACGTTCGTACCCAAGTTCTCGCTGCCCACCGCTGTTTCCTCATCCCAATGGAGTTACCCGCACTCAGGAGCAATTCGAGAAGGCTCTCTCAAAGATCTTAATTGGGAGCCGGGAAGGTACTGGCGTATCACTCCCAATCATGAACGTCCGCTCTATCACGCCATTTACGCGCAACGCACCAGTTGCAAACGCATCAATAATTAAGCCAAAGAAGCGGGCACCGAGCGACCTAAAGTAAGTAACCAACACTCTGTTGCCAACCTCAATACCTCGACCTATCTAGTTATAAATGCATACACACTCGAACGAGCCAAATCTATCAATAGGGAAATTCTACAAATGAATTAGTTGCACCCCTCGATTGGGCTCCGCAGGTCATTTAGACTCTAATAGTGTTGTTGGGACTGGCGGCGGGGGTAGTAGTTTCAAACCCGATTGGGCTCCGCAGGTCATTTAGACAAGGAGGTCCTGCGCACGTGCGGCAGAGATTGTAGCGGTTTCAAACCCGATTGGGCTCCGCAGGTCATTTAGACTGCTGCCCTTATAGAATAGCACAGGAAGCCACTTTATGCAATGCTTTGCGCGAGGCTTTTTTGGGGGAGAGATTTTTGGTTCAAAACTGCCTCCGTAAAAGTGGCATTTTGCGTTCAAGTGGCCTCCAGAGCCAAGCGCGAGGCGCTGCACAAAGACGGCATCACTCCGCCTCGCGCTTGGCTGATCAATTTAAACAATAAAGAAGTGGTCGTCGGTGGGCGGTGGCCCACCGACCGTTTCTACTTTGCTGACACAATTGGCACAGAGAGGATAGAATCGCACGCTATCCTCTCTGGCTACCATATGTTCGGCAAGCTTTGTCTGTAAGAGGATGAAGTCTTTCTGGTTCAGAAAGCACTCGAAGAGCGAAAATTGCGTCCACTTCCCAAAACCTAGAAGCACTTTGTGGATTTTAGTGCGTCTCTTGTCATCAGGAATATCGTAAGCAACCACGTAACAGGTAATCAAGTTGCGATTGTTGATCCTGGCTTCAGTTCTCATGACTTCCTTATGAATGTGCAAGAAAGGGAGGATATTCCTCAATTTCGCCAGTGATACACTTCGTCAGGAGTTGTTCTTGCAGTTCAATTACGCCTGATTAATACTTCCTACAAAATTAAAGGCTTGCATCGGTGTTGCGTCATAACGTCCATCAAGCAAGTCGCGAAAACTTTTGATTGTCTCCTCAATCGTCAGATACGTCCCTGGAAGATCGGTATATGCTTCGGCGACGACAAAGGGTTGGGTGAAAAAGAGATCTATCCGCTCACCCCGTACTAGCAGACGTTGATCCTCCTCAGAAAGTGTATTGTTTCCCATATTCTTTCGTAAGTCGTAGTAGCGCCTCAGAACGTCACGCACCTGTTGGGCTACCTGTTGGTGCTCTGTACTTATTGCATCGCTTTCCGACAAACGAGAATGTGAGCCGACCGGGTCTATCGCTGGCCATAGGCTTTGTTTTGTTCTCGCCTGGCTAAACTCCAATTGCACGTCAAGTGCATTCAACGTATTGACGTTCATCGGCTGACTACTATCATTCATAGACACAAAGACAATGCTGGTAATACTTTTTGTGGTGGCGAAACGACGCAAATCGGCCATATTTTCGTGTGTCATAAGATGGTTATCAATGACCAGAAGAACCTCGTGTCCGGCGTCGTTAAAGTGTGCTGCTATGGTCATGGCAACGTATAGAAGGCGCTGATGTGCAGAGAGTACCTCGGTTGTTTGCTCGAATAGCATAACGACACGGTCCTCAGCCTCGATTTCGCGTACCATCTCACGCAGATTGCTGGCGTCATAGGCTGTCTCGCTCATTCCAACAATAACAGGAATAGCTTGATGACGAGTAATGAGTGTGTGCATGATCTCTTCTGCCACGACTATCCGACCCAGGCCAGTTTCCGCAATCAAACCGATAGTGCTTCCGTAGAAAGCGGGAGCCATTAGATCAATCACTTTGATTCCGGTCTCTAGCATCCGTGGAGAAGTACTGCTTGTCTCTGCGCTAAGAGTATCTGGTGCGTAAAGCGGCGCATGGGGAGCATAATCAAGCTTACCTTTGTCATCAGTCGGTTCTCCTTTGGCATTGAGAACGCGCCCTAGAACAGCGTTGCCAACAGGTATCATATTCATGCTCATCGTGTAATCCTTTCTTGCAAAAGTGCGCTGATTGTAGCATTCTCTCTAGTGATAGCCCAGTCGTGGGGCGTACGTCCCGTAGCATCACAGGCATTTTGATCGGCCCCGTGAGCGAGTAATAAATGCACGATTTCAACATGGCCTTTAATCGCAGCCCAATGTAACGGCGTGTGAGCGTATCTACTTCGACAATCGACGCTTGCCCTATATGCAAGGAGCAAGCGTACCATCTGGATATCACCTTTCATTGCAGCTAGATGCAAAGCCGTCAGTCCGTTATAGTGCGGAAGCTCAGTATTCGCATCATGTTCAAGAAGGATGGCAGCAGTTTCATGACAATGGTAGAGCACGGCTCCGTGTAGCGGGGTTAAGCTGTGGCTGGTACGTACATTACTATTCGCACCATATTCGAAGAGTAACTGCACGAGATTAGTTTGATTGTGCATTGCAGCTTCATGTAAAGCGGTAAAACCGACTTCCACAATCTGCGCTCTTGACTGCCTCGCCTCATTCTGCTCCATTTTCATGTTTAGTAAAGAAGGGCTGTGAGCGAGTAATTCCTTTATGCTGTCTATATCACCTAGTCTTGCAGCAAGAAGCAGGCGTACTTTAGCTGGAAATGTATCACTGATCGATGGACGTCGCTCTTGCAAGATATCTCGCAGAACATCGATCATCTCATCTTTGAGTCGCTGACGGGCATCATACAGCCGTTTTTTGACGCTAGTAACAGGTACTTCTAGAAATGTGGCAATGTCTTTGAGCGCATAACCCGTACCATAAAAGAGTATGATGACTATGCGCTCTCGTTCGGGCAACGCTGCAATAGCACGTTGCACTTGCTCGTTTATCTCGTTAGCTTCGGCAACTTCGGTTAGATCATCATTCGTCATCAGCAGACCGGTGACCTCTTCTAGTGGACTGGTGGCCAGATGTTTGCCTCGTGTCAAACGATCAGCCTGCTTAAAGATGATGCGTCGGAACCAGCTTGAAAACGCTGCCGGTTCGCGCAGCTTTGCTAAATTGAGATAAGCTTCCAGAAACGCTTCCTGGGCGACATCCTCTGCGAGTTGCACATCCCCAATTACAGCATATGCACTAGCGCAAGCCATGTCTTGAAAGCGTTCGACGATACAATCGAAAAATCCGTCCTCACCCTCTTGTGCTGCTCTGACGAGAGAGTCGAGTGATTCCATTGCTTTCGTTTTCCCCTCCTTTTTATGCTTCGTTTTTCCTGTCCTATATAAAAGTCCCATCTTTAGAGCAAAAGGATACCAGGAAATAAAGAGAGATGAAAAGGCAGGAGTATCTAAGCAGTAAAGAATAAGGAGAATTCAAAGCCAGATGTTGAGAATCCAGAACAGGCTTTACACTTCCTGACTTAGAAGAGGCTGGTCTTCTCGTAGATGTCTTCAAAAGAGATGGATACGTCAATGCTGCTCAGTTGTATGATGCCATCTGATCTATATCTGCGCGAGACCCATGTATCTCCGTCGCGGCGGTACACTTCAACCATTTTCTTCTGGGAGCCAACTAAGATATACTCTTCAATTGAGGGATAGTCAAGATACATATCAAGCTTTTCTCCCTTGTCTATGACTTCCGTTGTAGGAGAAAGCACTTCGACAATAAGACGAGGATAGCGAATGTTATCCTTTTTGCCCTTGTCTCTTTCATCACATCCAACGGTGACATCCGGATGAACATAGCGAGACTCTGAGAGCTTGAAACGAATATCGGAGTTATATACTCGACATGGTGTTTTTTTGAGCGCACTATGGAAGACGCTTGTTATATTCGCTGCGATAAGCGAATGATCAGGACTGCCTCCCGCGAGCATACGGAGATGGCCGTCAACATATTCATACCGTACACTACTTGCTTTTTCATCGAGTGCGATATAGTCTTGCACGTCAATGAACGGATAGTCTGGTAATGCCATGATGGAGTCTGCGCTTTCTACCCTTACATGGGCATGACTTCGTGGGAAGAACACATCCTCTAATAAAGACTTTCTGGTGCTGTACTATCTTAGGTTTAGTATTTATCCTTCTCCATCTTATTATACACCAATTGGTGTATAAGGTCCTGGCAAATCTTGCTACTGTGTTCTTCTATGCGTTTGCAGTTTGCTTTGTCTTACTTGCAGCCGCCTGCTTTGTGCTTTGCGACCGCCGACTTGCCAGCACCACGCCCACAAACAACACAATCCACCCCGCCGCCATAATCAGCCAGAAAATATTCTGTATCTCCAAAAAGCGCGCCAAACTTCCAGCCGCCCCATTTAAAACCGCCCCCACAAAAATAAAGATATTCGCCCAGACGATGTTGCTCGTTCGGCTCCCTGCCAGGCTCTTCTGACGCTGCAGCAGTTTCCATCCAGAGTACAGCGCGACGCCCGCCACCGCGACTACGCCCACCGTATTCAGCACAATCACCATAATCAGCCATGCCCCCGGCTCCAATATCCCCGTCCCAGGTGTACCAGCAATGGTGTGCAGCTTTGCCATATCGACCTTTGCTAGAAATACCAGGAGCACTGCAAGGATACTCAGTACGCTCAGTATCAGGAAACAGATGTCCGCGACCTTTTTCTTGCTCACCAGGGCTATGCTTCCCAATCCTAGCCACGCGGGCATCAACGCTCCACCCAGGGCATAGTAGCTGCGGAAGAGTAGAACTCCGGCAGCGCTGATTGGGTAGACTATAATCATGCCGATGTAGGCGAGTGTGGCGAGAAAGGCCATACTCAGGGCGATCGACCAGTAGAGCTGGTAGCTG
>JAABUZ0100001553.1_pt1 | contig 42938 bp, 45 predicted proteins | sample 5562091 | NCBI WGS metagenome assembly JAABUZ01 (sample SAMN12813069, study PRJNA571459) | rock metagenome | isolation source: Antarctica rocks | place: Antarctica: Victoria Land, Linnaeus Terrace sud | collected 2015-12-21
CTAACCCTAACCCTAACCCTAACCCTAACCCTAACCCTAACCCTAACCCTAACCCTAACCCTAACCCTAATTATATACTTAGCGGTTAGCGGTTATCGTCACACGTCGAGGTCGCCAAGGCTCCCTCTCCAAAATACTAAAAGTTTGCGCCGTACTCTGCCCCCCGTAGGACTCCTCCGCTTGGTTTTTCAGTTCGTCCTACCCGTAATTTTTAGTTGAGTTAAGAAAATTATTTTTATGTTTAAATGTTCAGACTTTATTTTTCAATTATTTTTGAAGCATTGAATTTGTCTGACTCAGAGCTACAATTATGCCTTTCAAAGTATGTGAGATAGTCAGCGCGCAGAAATTGATCCGAACGAAAGAAGATGATGGCAGCTGAGCGATCGAGCGATCAAAATCGTCAATATTCCTCATCGTAGTTGCTGAGTCAAATCTTCATATTTTCCGATTATTTTTGAAGCGTTGAAGTCGTCTGAGCCGACTCTACAATTGCTGTCATAGAAAGTATCGAGCTCGAGCACGTCTAGTAGAGGTTCGAAGCAGGTGACGAATTGATCGAGGGGCAGATGACGAATCGACGTGTCAAGACGATCGTCGTCGGAATCGATGAAAGCGTCACCTGCTCAGGTGACGATCGAGAATAAGAGGTAGTTTCTTTAGATTGTCAAAGACTTGAACACAGATCTCATTTCAAACAAAAGATGTGTTCTTTCTAGTCAGCTGAGTGAATGATTTGACTAGCTTCAAGAATTTCTTAATGAAACGACAATAGAAGTTAACAAATCTCACGAAGCTTTGAATTTCTTTTAGATTGATCGAAGTGATTCAGCTGATTATGACTGTCACTTTACTAAAGTTCATACGAAGATCTAGTTCTGATACGATGACTTCTAGAAAGACAGTCTCTTCTACATTGAATTTGCACTTTTGAATATTCATCTGCAGTTCAGCTTCACGTAGTCAACACAATACTAGTTTGACGTGATCTTTATGTTTCTTTCTCATTTTGCTATAGATGAGAATGTCATCTAGATAGACTTGACAGAAGTCGTTCAGAAAGTCTCATAAAACGTCATTCATATATTGCTGAAAGAAGATCAATTCATTAGTCAGTTTGAATGATAACATCTTGTATTTATATGCTTCTAAAGCAGTGATAAATATGATGTAATTCTTGTTATCAAGATGCATTTAAAGTTTATTAAACGCTGATATGATGTTCAATCTAGTCAGATGCTTGCAACTCACTATTTTATCAATGATCTCATTTATCAGCAATAAAGAGTATCTATTTCTTTTGAAAATGACATTTAGCTTTTAATAGTTCACGCAGAATCAAAGATCTTTATTTGCTTTGAAAGTGAATAGAACGAGAAAGAAATAAAGAGTCTGACTAGAAGTGATGAATCTCTTCAACAGATTCTCGTTTAAGTACTTCTTTACTTTCAAAAGTTTGACAGAAGATATTTGATAAACTCGACAGCGAGAAAACATTGAATCACTGATGAGTTCAATTTTATGATTGTAGAAGCAATGAAAGAGTAGTTTAATTAATTGAGCTCAATCAAAAACATCTAGAAACTCATGATATTTCGATGACAACTTCGCTTTAATATCTTTCAAATTCTGAGTTATTTCATTAATTGAAGAGATGTTTAAAGCATTCAAATTGCACTGAGTATTGTATACAATTTCTCTATTGATGTTCATCATAAATAGAGCAAAGACTTCAATCTTGTTCTTCTTTGAATGATTCAACAGTGTTTTGAACGAAGTTGCGTTTATGCTTCAAATCGAGAATGACTCTTCTCGAATGAGTCGTTTGAGCATCATAAAGATCTTAGTCTGAGTGATTGAAGAAGATGAAGTTGATCGCGATCAACTTGAGTGCTTTAAATTGAAAGAAATTGAAAAAATCAAAATAGAAGTATTCAATTGATTCAAAAAAAACAATGACGTCATTTTGCATATTTCGTAATATTTCGTTTTTATTCATTCAGAGCTTACTCAATATGACTTCATGATGATCAATATCAGCTATCAATATTGATACAGTCAATTTCTTATGACTTTTGATAATGAGATTGAATAGAATTTTATGAGTGATGATCTTCTTAAATATCTTCTCGTCATAATCTCTTATTAGCTTCTCTTTTGTCAGTGATATAGATTGAATTTTCAGTTTCTCGCATACTTTATTAACTAAATTAGAATGTATCATCATGTAGATGATTGAATCACTGTCTATTAAAGAACAAAGATTGAAAGATTGATTCTGAGAGATGAGATGAATGTCAATTAGAAATGACTTTTCAAAGTAATTTTCTTTCAATAAAATTTCGTCTAGTTTGCACAAAGATATAATCTCTATTTCTTTGATGACTTTTAAAGAGATGACTAGTTTTTTGAATTGAAATTCGAATCAAAATTGAAGCGATCATATTCATTGTTCACTGCATTGATTCTAGTAGATCGATCAAGACATTCTTTAGAGCTATGATCTGATTTATGACATATGAAACAACTTTCAACTAGAATATCTGCTTCTTTGACGTTAGTTAAAATCGCGTCGCGCGACTTTAGCTGATCAGACTTCACGTGATCAATTGATTGAATAATAACAGTTGCTCTATGAAAGATAGTTTTAAAAAGATCATTGATGCATTTGATCTTGTTCTTGATCTTTCGAATGACTCGCTGATCATTATTCAAATGAATCAGATAGAAATGAATTTTCTTTAGAAAATCAGATTGAACTAGTTAATTTACTCAAATGAATCGAAGACGAGAGTGAATTTTATCTTTCAGATCAGCAATCAGTTACTTCTCATGATAGTTTAGATAGAAAGATAAACGTTGAAACTGAGTATAGAATTCATTGAATTTCTTGAATTCTTGAATCAAGTTGTAGTATTTTCTGTTACAAGCGTATCAAGGCTGAACAAGGCTGAAGCTCTAATCAATTCGCATCAGGTTTGACTCAGATATGACTCAGATATGACTCAAATATGACTCAACACTCTTTTTCTTTCTCAACACTCTTTTCTTTCATCAACATTTTGTTCATCTACATCACATTCTTTTCATGTCACAAACACATCTCTTTCAGGTCTAGCGCAGTCTCTGAACATTACATAAATAGAAGCTTTTGTATCAATCTTCTTCTGTATTCTTAATATTCAGTTATAGCTACCTCTAAAGATCAAGCACTATCAACTCTGACCTTCATTGATTGTATCATCTAGGCACGATCCTGACACTTTCAATGTATACAATCGATGACTATCTACTCTGTATCGATATTCGTGAAGGCTGATTCAACGGCGAGACTTTCTTTCGATGAATATCGAATGAGCTGTTGTCTCATTGCAACGTCTTTTCAGCAGCTCGAAGTGTGATCGTCATGAATAACGTCAGCATACACTGTAATGCTCGTATCGAGGAACTCATTATCTCACACGGGTGTGAGGTACGATATCTGCCATCATACTCTTCGAACTTCAACTTCATTGAGCTCAGTTTCAGTGTGCTGAAGGCCTGAGTCAGAAGGCACTTTCATGAGATATGGCCTAGCTTCGAGGGCTTCTTCGATGAGTTTCTGCACTATGCAGTAGCTAGAAGTCGCTGTGACCGGTTTTCAAAGCAGCATTTCAAGCATAGCGTCGATGAATATATCTTTGAGACGAATATTAGGACGTTGGAGCGCGAATTGAAGGCGGGTAATATAGATTTCGAAGGATATTAGCAGTGTACTAGATCTGAATAGCTTCATATTTACCTGTTTGATTGATTTTTCTAATGCGAAAGCGTTGAAGGTAGCGAGAATACCAAGAATGTCTGAATTCAATAGTAAATTTGAGGGGGGGCGCGACAATTGCGATGCCAAGGAATTCATAGCTTTCTGCATACGCTAAATCTACACACGGTAGAATAAGGAAAGAGACGATGTTAAGCGTCGTGAAAATACATCCGCCAGAATCGACAAGAACATTATGTCGACCGCAAGTATCGCGCAGTTTTCCGCAAATTTCGAACCAAGCCGTGTGCTAGATGGTCTAGTTGACCTTGCGTTGACCCGCGAAAGCCTACCTGGGTCACAACAGCGACAGCCTCATGGGACCGCCTTGAAGTTCATTGCGACTCAAGACCGCCGATGGTGTACCTTCAACATGCGCGTCCACTCAAACATCTTGCTTCCAGATTGATGTTCTCTACCCCGCATGAGGCGAGGACATACTGAAAACAAGAGGCCCACACAATATAAGAGGGCCAACTTTCATCTTCGAGTATTCTCTTTCAGTGATTTTCAAAATACCACTCCAACAACGAAGAAAAGATTAGACCTACCACTTCCTTCCCTTCAAGCAAATCATGCGCAACGTTATCTTCATTCCACTCCTCCTCCCACTCCTCGCGCCCTTTACCACAGCAGCCACCTTCTGGTGCGGCACCTGGGCCGGGTCCCCTAATCTTCGAGACGCACCCTCCGCTGGCCAATTGCCTACCATCGATAGCACAAGACGGTATTTCACGGAACCGCAGTTGCAAGATCCACCATTCCAGCCACCTTTGGGCCCTGAACCCAGAGTGCAGGTGCCGAAGATTTGGGGCAATAGTGCGTACTACACCACCTGAGACGCAAATGCGGGCTGCTGGCTGACGTGTATGTAGATGGATTTCGCCTTGCTCTGCTGAGCTACGCAACCACGTCGCCAGCGACTCGCGTCTTTGCTTCGAGCAAATCGAGTTGGTATATGATCGATGAAGCGAAGCAAAACTTGATGGAAAATTGCGTAAGTAAAGGGTCTGGTGGCGCGATTCTTGTTCCTCGTGAGTCTCTCTGTCCCATTGCCACACTCCCCTTTCTAACCCGTTCAGCGCTCCCCAAACTCAGGGAGTCCACTCTTGTCCTCTATGCCTACGTCATCGGTTCCCAATTCGATTTCACCATGAATTATTACATGAGCAAGCCGTATGGTATCAACCCGGCTACTTTGGTGAATGCTTTGGCTGTTGGTGGCTTGGTCAATTCGAGCGCGAGTGCAAATATCGCAGCGACTAGCTAGCTAGTCGCTGCAGAGAGTATATGCTTGGAAACCCCCTTCAGATTAGACAGTTGTATCAACAATTCAAGTTATTCTTGCCTTCAACGCTTCTATTATCCTCACATGTTATGCCCTTGGAAAATCTATTACTAGAGATATTGCTCTCCAATAACTCGACTGTTAGTCAATCTCAGACAATCTTTCGCGACGCTAATCGTGAATAAGTCCTCATTTAAGCTGAATCGATCAGTCTCTAAGGCCAACATAAGAGTCTTCGCTTGCGGATCTTGAAATAACACGAGGCATATATATTTCGAGTAATCGAAGATAGTCAATGCCGTCGTAATTGAGATGCACCGGAAGTAATATGATCACAAGAAGTAGCAGTCTTCATCTTTCGAATTCTCCCAATTCAACTCGAGAATTCGATTGCGCCGCGCTCAAATTTCATGACCAATTACTCATTTAGAACAGATGATATGAGAATTCCATGCCGAAAGATCAGAGTCGTGAGCCTGTCAATGTTGAATGTGTGAGCGAGGAATCTTAAACTACTCTCGACTCACTGTATCCTCATTGTGTTATTATCAACTCACCGATGAATCTCAATCACTGACCAAATGTTCGATATATCTTTGACAAAGCTAACTTCTCTGACCCAGAACGGTCTCCGAAATCATTCGATGAATCAGTGGTGATCGCTTTGGACGGAGGCAGAAAGGAATACCGTCTTTGCAGGCATTGAAATACAAGTTAAGAATAACGGTCTCAGTTCAAAAGCTGCACATCGAATGAATTGATTCATCAATGATGAAGGCTTAGAGAATTTCTTCCAATCCCACAGGGTCAAAATAATGCCCATGACAGCAACTTCGTAGATTCTGAAAATTCGGATGTTGCTTCAGGGTCTCGCAGAAATCTGATGCATTATGGTATAGATAGAGCCGTGCCCACCACCTTTCTTTGTTGACCTAGTGGCTCCTCTATCGACTGTCCTGGATCTCAAAACCCGTCACGTTTGAAATTCGACCAGCCCATCCCTTCTATCGTATTGAAACCCTCAATTCCAGCTTGCCCACATAATCAGACCGATTTCATCATGAGATTCCAGCAAAACTTCGCTCTCTGGCTTGCGCTCCCAGCCCTTATAGTGGCTCAACCTACCATCAAAGCGGTCACAGACACCACCCTTGGCGTTCTTGGGGCTTCGACTGTAACCAATACAGACCCAGTCAACAACCCGACATCATTACTGGTGATCTCGGAGTCTTCGCCGGTACCGCACACATAGGCTTCCCACCCGTGAAACTTACCGGCGCCGTTGAAGAAGGCGACAGCACTGCCAAAGCGGCCCAGGCAGCCGCCCGTAGCGAGTAAGATGCCGCAGTCGCATTGACCACTACCAAAGATCTAATCGGCACCGATCTTGGTGGTCTCACACTGGGTCCCCAGGTCTACAAATTCTCTTCCTCAGCCCAATTGACCGGCACGCTTACCAAGGCGCCAAAACAAAATCCGCGGCCCAATTCATCTTCCAGACTGGATCGACTCTCACTACGGCTTCAGCGGCCAAGGTCGTCTTAATTCATAGCGCAAAGGCCTGCAATGTTGTTTAGGCAGTCGGCAGTTCGGCTACTCTGGGAACATGCACGGCTTTCCAGGGGAATGCTTTGGCAGTTTCTGTTAGTTTATGAGGGTCAGAAGGAGTTGTGCATGTATGTTGATTGAACTACTGTAGAAAGTAGGAGCTACGAAGGGAGGAAGAAGGTGAAAACTCCGACTCCCGCGCCCTATAGGGCTAAGCGAGATTGCCAACCACACAGGGGTAACAGTACTGTTCCCTGTTTCCAATAATTTCAGGAGAGACTTGTTCTTGGAAACCCTATGTGGATAAAATGTCTTGGTAAGACCCGCTTGACTGGCTTGCGTCTGAATCTGCTGATTCAAGTCAATCCCTAGGTAATCTTGACCGTTATCGGATGGTCATTGAGAATGACGAGCCCAATGACAGAGAAGTTGTTGAAGCAATAGAAGCTGTAGTAGGAGCAATAGTAGAACCAGGAGAAGTAGCCGTTCAATTAGGAACATAGGCGTTGCAGTGCCATTACACTGCCCGCTAGCCTAGTTGGGGCTAGCGCCAATCGTGGCACAAATCGTAGATAGCTTCCTACTGTAGAAGACACACTTTTAGGCAATTGTCAGATCTACAATTGATCAAGGACCTTCCTGATGCCTTCGGCGACCCCTGGTGGGCTCGTGGCATGGTTTCGTCGATGACGGCACGTAAGTAAATGCAGTCTGAGAGTCGCGTACCAGTGACTATCTCATTCACGCCGGCGAACGCCTGCCTTATCTCTTTGGTGAGCTTCGAATAGACTGATGGGCTTGGCGTAAGGTAGAAAAACATAGCCGCTATTACTGCGGAAGTGGTGTCAAACCCGGCGGAAAGCAGCAGTTCGGTCTCTCCGCGCAGTTCCAGAGGAGTGAATCCTGGCCCACCTTCTGAATCGTCGGCTTGAAGTAGGTAGTGCAGCAAATCCTTCGAGCCATCTTTTATAACGGGTTGTTTGTTTTGGCGGCGGCTTTTATCCTCTTTGATTCGATAGGACAAACACGATTCAATGACTGCCATCATTTGTTTGTTGCCTTCGGGTAAATTGTTCTCGACTAATCCTCTCAACTCTTTCATCCCTTCGTTAACTGAAACCCGTTGCATCCTGACACAGAATGAAGGGAATTGACTAGAATAGATTGTGCAAACCTTATCTTATATGGATTAGTATTGTTGGTTCTTATCTACTTGAGATAGAACTTGTTGATCTTGATGACGAGACGATTTGAGCAGGATTAGAATATAGTAAAACAACAGTAGAACAACATTCATCTTGAGAAGGCTTCTTCGCTTTTAAGGCCTTGACGGCTTCTTCAAACTGTCTAGTCTACCAGCCAAATGACTATCTGACATGCATGTTCATTGACTCATCAATCCATAGCGGGATCGCTTACGCCGGTACCAGAACAGCACGGTAGTAGACCTCGCCGCGGCCCAACTTGTCCATCGCCTGCTTGATTCCCTCCTCGGTCATGGGAAACTTCTCCACAATGGGCTTGATTTGGTGAAGCGCCGCGAACTCGAGCATTTGACGGTGCAGGTTCCTCGGAGCCACGAGCGATCCTTGCACCGAAATACCCTGCAGAATCAGCGCCATGTACGGAATCTTCAAGTTCCCAGACGACACCGAGAGCGGGTAGATCGCCGAGCGGGGCGCCATGATTGGCAAGATCAGATCCCAGTTCGGCGGCACCGCAGCAGTGACCAGCAATCGGTTCAGCGGCGAAGAGACCGTGAGCTCCTTGGCGCCCTTGGTGGCGATGAATTCGTGTGCACCTAGCTTCATGGCTTCGGCTTTCTTCTTGTCGGAGCCCGAAAGGACCACAACGCGGCATCCCATCTTCGCCGCAAACTGGATGGCCAGATGTCCCAGACCACCCACGCCCAAGATGCCGACCGTGTCGCTCGGCTTGATGCCCTGTAGGGCGGAGAAGGTGGTGGCACCTCCGCATTGGAGTGGAGCGGCGTCGATATCGCTGAGACCCTTGGGGATGACGTGTAGGAACGACTCGCGCCAGATGGCGTGGGAAGCAAAGCTGCCTTGGTCGAGATTCTTGACGCCGTACAAGGCCCGCTCGGGGCAGTACGTCTCGGCCCCTTGGAGGCATTCGATGCAGTGGCCGCAACTGTCGACCTCGTAGCCCCAGCCGACGTGATCGCCTTTCTTCAAGGAGTGGCACTCTGGTCCCACGGCCTCGACAATGCCGACGCCCTCGTGGCCGAGAACCATGTCTGCACCTTTCTGCTCCCCCGTTAGCCCTGAAGATCAACGAGCTCATGTCGAAAACAAAGAGTCACTGACATAGTGTAGATCTTGAAGGATCTATTAGCAGCCGTCTATCACGTTTAGGATCGTAGGATTGAAGACACATACCGGTTCCACAAACACCAGAGGCTGTCACCTTGACTAAGACGCTGTCGCCGGTGAGCTGGTCCGGCTTGGTGGTGGTGCTCTTCTTCGGGATGCCATTCTCCTGGCCCTTGAAGACGGTAAAGGAAGGCATGTTGAGTGTAAAGGTTCAAATGATTTAAATGCAGAGACTATGTCTTGAACTTCGATTGACAGGTGAGGAGATTAATAGATGAGCAGAGGATGGGGGATGAAGCCGTATTTATGAGAAATTGTATTATTTTGTCTTTCTGTCTGATTACTATTTTGAATGCTTCACACTCGGAGCTGCCGGAGAGTTTTCTGGGACGTTGGACACATCGACTCCGGTAAAGCCAGCTGGCCAATCCACGAGGCCGATCGCATTGAAGTGAATTTCCCAAGCAAATGCACGACGTCGAAAAGCCTGGGGCTGAACACTGAGTTGTTTTGGAATACGAGGTCATATGGAGGAGGCATTTTGGTATGGAGGTTGTAGCTTAATAATAGTCTATCTAGGAGCGAGCAGGCAAAAACTCTACTAGCGGGCCACAGCCCTATCAGCCCTATGAAGGCGAAGATTACCATCCTCTATTTCCAACAAGTTGATTGGTCGAATCAAGTATGAGAAATACTTTATTTCTTACTAAATAGACCTAGCGTTAACAAAACTAACAGATAGTAAATAGGTAGATTCTAGAATATTCTAGCTGTTATTAATAAATTAATTAACAATAATACGAATACTGTTCATAGATATATACAAAGTGAGTAAGCGTACAACAGTCTCGCCAGAGATTTTCGCATTTAATTGATTTATCAGCCCGAATCGATTAGAGCTAGTTCTACCCTGTCACTTCGGTACTCAACCAAATCGGAGGCTTCGCATTCGGACTCCGGTTTCTCCTCTAAGAAATCACGTAGCAGGTACCAATCGATGAACATTGCTCCCGAATTGACAACTATTCAATGCGGATGAAGGCCCCCCTTTTCCCATTGCCATCACTGGTAATAGGATAATAGGACATACCAAACCTTCAGTCATTGGTGGAGGCAATAACTCCGGTGGTTGGTGTGGGCTTCAGGATAGTGTAGAAAATCCGTGGAGCCTCATGTTCACAAGCAAACCCTATACAATCGAGCTCTCTGCTTATACCGAGTAACGTGGCTGCATGCTCTTCTTCGTACACTTGTTAAGCAGAATTCAGCAATTCTTTCATCAATCTACATATGTATGCATATTCTATAGTCCTTCGATATTATAAGTTCATTATTTTACAAAATCTGGATGATCTTTGGTTGATATCTGATGGTTAAAGCGCGAACTTATCAAATTTCTGTATTCTACTCTACTCTATATATCACCAGCAGAGATTAGCACTAGGCCAGTGACAGGCTCAGCGGTCTGCGTTAGGTATAAGAGTTCATTATCGTCTTCATCAACTTTGCCTCTATCAACTTTGCCTCTAGCTTCCGAAATCTACAGAGGCCTTCCAGAGCGACGGGGTGAACACAGCACTATTATTCTCTTCTACATCAGTCAAGCATTAAGAACCCTGCAACCGCCTCCGAATCAGAGTGTGTTTGTATGATGACTTGACGGAAGTGCTCTAGCGCCGTTACTCCGCTCGGGAACCAAATCTGTAGTGAATTCAGAACCGCATGACTTGCTCTGCGTGCTTCACGACGGCTTCCCCCTCCCTTTCTAATGGTTCTAAACGCCTCTATAATATCAAGCCCTTCTATGCTTTTCGGAGGGACGCAACAAAAAGCAATCTCCCTAACAAGCTCTTTTCTCCGCCATCTCACATATGGAATGTTTGCCGACGCCCGTTCGAAGCACAAAAAACAAAAGACAGAACTTCTATCAATGTCAAGCCTTCCGCGTTTACTGCTGCGTGAATGTCTACTGATCTAGGAAGCTGCTATCTATGCCCGACAGGTCGGAGTCGTTGTACATGTCCGCAGCGAAGATGTCTATCGACTGAGCTAATACGCCCGTAAATTCGGCAGCAGTCTCGTCGAAGAAGCTCAGGGGTCCGTCTACGGTCAGCGCTGTCGTGAAATTACCGTTCATAAAACTTTCCTCGCCTGCTCCTTGGTAACCTTTGACCAGCTGCATCTTATCCAGCGCAACACCCTCCTTCCCCTGGTTTTGCTCGATGAGCAAGTCAACTTTGGCACAGAGTTCGCTCATGATATTGGCCGCGCCCGCTGCGACCGCGAAGCTGTTCCCGAAATTCTCAAAAACAGCAACAGAAAGGTCGATGGTGCTTCTAGCCGCCCGAGTCGATTCGCCATGCGGATGCGCCAGCACGAAGCCAACGAGCGTCATGGCTGCGTTCCACTGCCACTGGAAGGCTTCGTGCCAGCCTGCGAGGATGGATGTTGATGAAAGCACTTGGTGCATCATGTGCGTCAGCGCCATGGCGTGGGCGGCACATTTATTGGCCGTCCTATCCGCAAGAGGAGTCTGCGCTGTTGCTGGGGCGAAGGAGATGGAGGGACGATAGAGGTTTGTGCACAAATTGTGGTACATCAGCTCCAGAAGCAAACGCTGGCGCTGCAGCCAGAGCGGTGCAAGTTGTTCGATTTTCAGGGCTGATCGGTCTGTGGAAAAGGGGACGCCATTATTCTGACGTTTCGTTTTAAGGGCTCCGGGTACGCCTTTTAGCCATTCTTCTAGCCGATCCGTGATGGACTGGCCGCTGCATACATTGAAAGTGTCGGGATCTCTATCGTAGAAGGTTGTGTAGGCTATTCGGGCTGCCAATATAAGCTTAGTGTTGTGCAGGTTCCACGTCAGCCAGGTGACATTTTCTCCGAGAGGGGCAAAGCTGGAGCCTGAGAGCATGGCAATCTCACGATCATCGGCCGGTAGACTGCATGTAGTACTGGAATCATGTAGTAGAAACGGCCGGCCTAGTTTCATGCTCATCTTGGTCTCCAAGACGTACAGGGTCCACCACAACCGCTTCCGCATCTCCTTCTCCCGCCGCGGCATGGACCGAGGAGGCTCCAGGTGGAGGCCGAGCATATAAGCTGTCCGCACCGCAAGACCGCAGGCATTATCCGCCATGTTCTGGAAAGATCCACAGCATAGATAGATGGAGCAAAGGATGTGGCACTGCAGCGTTGATATGGTCGGGCTTTCCAAATCAGTTGACAGGAGCGTCTGACAGCGTCGATAATGCCATCGGCCAGCAATCGTGGCATCGGTGTTGCTCACCATGGCCCTTGAGGCAGCGCTGAGTCCGCGTCCGACGTCTGGCAGCCGCGCCATGCCATACTGCATGCAAACTGCAATGACAATGTCCACGAGGGCGGATGGCTTTCGTTTCTCGTCTGATGTTGCCCACAAAGACCGGTAGTGCTCCTTGAACTCGAGCTCATCGAGAATCGGACACGATGTGTAATAAGATTGCCAAAAGAGGCCGAGAAAATACTCTTCTTGCGTCGGGGTTAGATATTCACCGGCGTTGATGGGGTCGTCTGTTGGGGCCACAAGCTGATCGGCCTGGTCCTCGGCAGAGACGGTAGTCGGCCCATCGAGCAGATTACTCGCCGAGTTAGGAAGCAATCGATGAGCCGAATGGGTTTGTTGAAAGGCAGACGTCAAGAAGGTGTTGATGCGCCCGATGAAGTAGAATAGCGACGATGATCCGTACCATACCTTCTGTGGAGAGCGGGCAGTGCTGATGTGGATGCCCTCCCAGAATATCTTCGGTCGAGGTTCTTCAAGGTCAAGGTCACCCTTCCCAGGATCTTGGTCATCGGGCAGGGATGACGGTAAGCTGGCTTGCGGCGTGTGAAGCTGATGGACCGGCTTCTCGGCCTTCTGCTTCTTCTCGAGCTCCAGCTCCTGAACTCGCTGCCTTAACCGCTCGATCTCGCGATAGGCATGGGGAAGGGTGGCGGATTTCATGGCACCACTGTTGCTGCACTGCCCACCCCTCCCCTTACAATTCGAGCACGGGTGATCGCTATCACACTTGATGCGATGGACACGGCACCAGTCGCAGGCTCGGGCGACCTGGACTCGTTTCTTCTGCCGGGACCGATGGGCTGCAGGGGGAAGGGATTCAAATTATGGGATGAGAAGGACAGCCGGCGCGAGAAGTGGTGGTTCTAAGCGGGATGACGGCAGGCTGAGCAGTTCGACACATGAAGAGATCTGGAGCTTATAAGAAGGCGATAAGTGCCACTTTGACAGCTTGTCAGCTTATCAGGTTGCAGGGTTGAAATCCTAACGGGAAGAACTGTACGTTGGTGACTAGGTTCCTGGTTGGCTGGAGAATCTCTCATGATGCTGACTCAGCTTACAAACCTCTGTTAGGTACTGATTGCCTCAGGTTCTCAGACGTGTTCTAACCCCGTCTGAGAACCGGAGGCAAATGTTGGGTGTGATTTGGTTGGTAATCTCCGCCCTATAAGGCTGGGGGCCGCTAGTAGAGTTTTCACCTTCCACCTCCTCCTAGATAGACTTCAATCCAGCTTCAACCCCATATACTAAATGCCCCATATGACCTCGTGTTCCAACACTGGATATCTTATCTATCTGGATTACAATTAGCCAAGCACTTCAGGCAATAACAACATCGACCTAGACGACAGTCAGAGCAGGTAATTGTCGAAGAAAACGAACGCGGTAATTAGAATACCGACTATGCGCCTAGACATCAATACGATATCTAAAACAAGGCTCGATGGCAAAAGAAAAAGCAAAAGAAACCACCAGACTGGAAGAAACATGCGAGACTTCAATTTCTTCCTCGCCAAATTGTTTCCGACCTGGAATCGTTATCGCAGAATCCATTATGGCTTGCTTGCGTCGTCTCACCGCAGTAAAGACATCGCTAACTCAAAATGAAGTCGGAGTTTATCCCTGCCCTCGTGGCGTTCACGACAAACGGACATATAAACTTGCGCGTCTTCTCTTTCAAGACAGAAACCAGTCCTCTTCAAGCTTCTCTCGTTGCAAATTCACTTCTGGTTTTTCATTGCAGCAACACTCATCCCTTCATTTGAACAATAACTTTCATTGAGTCTTTGCACATCATTGCCCTCGCTTTCCTGACCGACAAGTTTAAGAAGGGCCTATCGGGCACCAGCTTCGTCTGAGCTATACATATATACTTATGTTTTGTTTGGGCAAACTCGGCGCTCCCTAGCAGCCTCCAGGGCTACATTCTGCCCTGGTGGCCGGCATGAAGTGCCAAGCAATCCCTCTATCTATGCGACCGAGTCTATAAAGTGGGTGGGTGGGCAAAAGCGCGTTTCTAGCCGAATCCAAAGGGATGAAGGATAGAAACAGGAGATGGGAAGCCTATTCATACCCCCGGCTCTCCGCTTAGTTGACGAGGCTGTTTCCGTGTCAGCCACCTTCCATGACCTTCCATGGCCTCACTCCGCTTGCCGATAGCCTCCAGTCAAGCTGGCCCTATTCAAAGCCGCCTTGGCTGCGTCTCTTGTCTCTCACGTCCAGGGGGCACTTTTTGGTTCGTATTTTGGAGTCCCTGGAGACAACGTGACCTATGACTACCTTGTCGTTGGTGGCGACAACGTTGGCCTCACGATTGCCACAAGACTGGTAGAGCAGAACGCTGGCACTGTTGCAATAATCGGGGCCGTCTCATTCTACGAGATCAGCAACGGAAATATAAGCCAAGTGCCTACTACAGATGGCTTTTCGCTGGCAAGAGCCATCATGACTTCCAACTTCTGATTGATTGGGGATATGACACCACCCTCAAGTGATAAGTGGGAAATACTCGAAAATATGGGGATATATGGAATAACTTGCTAATGTCAAATTCAGGGGGCGTTGAATGAGTCACTTCATTATGCTCGCGGCAAAACCTCGGGTAGTTGCTCTGCCAGAAATTTTAAGGTCTATCAGCGCGGTTTCAAGGGATCGTATCAGAACTGGGCAGACGTCGTCGGAGATCAGAGCTACACTTAGGAGAACTTCCTTCCGTACTTTCAAAAGAGTGTCAACTTTACACCTCCCGATATGAACCTTCGGTTTGCCAACTCAACTCCCGAGTATGACGCCGAGGCCGCCGCCAGCAATGGCACTAGGCCCCTTTCAGTAACCATCTCAAACTACGCTCAAGCTTTTGGTACCTGGGCAGCCCAGGGATTCGAACAAGTCGGCATACCAGTCTTTCCGCGGGCTCTTGAGCGGAAAGCTGAACGGACAATCCTATTCTAAATTTGCCCTGGATGCCGAAGCGATGCATCGAGATTCTTCTCAAACATCATTCCTCACCAAGGGCCTCGAAAACCCTGCCCTCAAGGTGTTTGAATACGAGGTCATATGGGGGCATATTGATATTTTGGTTTTTGCTGTTAGGAGTCTATCTAGAAACGAGCAGGTGAAAACTCTACTAGCGAGCTCCAGCCCTACCATCCCTATGAAGCGAAGGTCACCAACTCCCCTATTTCCAACAAGGCTGTGACAGAATGAGCCGCAAGACCTCTACTTCAGAGGTCAGTAGTTCTTCGGATTAACAGCAGAATGCCCGAGATTGGGAAGTGAAGAATATTACTCGCAGCGGTGGTGTAAGCCTTCATGTCTCCGCGTGACCCAAAGCGAAGGAGCATGACCAATGCCGTATCTCTTGATAGAAGCACGCGAGTTAGGTTTAGGCAGAGACAAACGCATAGGCCCTTAGCAAAGAGAAAAGAGCCCTCCCTCTGCTCGAAGAAGGGGTTCTACGAACGAAACCCTCGGAAATCAGCACCCATAAGCTGCATATTATAGTACTACGTAGTTGGATACCACGGGCGTGAGGCGCTTGTCAGGCCTACACAGCTATCAATCCGGGAGCTTTGTCAATGTGTGTCCTATTCCCGCATTATCCTAGGATTTGTATCTTCATTGATAGAACCTTCATCCGAGAGTTCTAGTAGTCATTGCTGTTGATCAAAAAACATGATCTATGCCAAACATCAAATTTTTCCGAGATTTAATGTTAAGATGTGCGTGAATTAAAGCTTAGTTACATGTACTTTTTACGTTTCTTTTACTATGATTTTTTATTCAAACTATCAGTCATATTATAGAAATCAATAGTTTGAGTAAGTACATTTAGTAAGGGAAAAATTGATAGATTGAGTCAAACTGTTAGTAGGGTGAAAGTTAGAAAAAGTTAGAAGATATTGTACTGAGTTGGTAGCGAGTAGCGGATAAACATATCGTGAACTTTGAGATTGTTGTTCACATTCAAGCTTCATGATCGAATAATGATTGCTCAAGCTCACAAGTTCTAGCACAGACGTGAACCTGTTTGTCTTGCTTTCACATGAGAAGTAGTTCGAGCAGTGTGATCGAGAGCAAGTTGATCTATAAGGGCTTCTTTAAGTCATAGACAGTTTGTTCATAGTTTGAAAGAGAGATATCAGTATTCCGTCATTACTGCAATGTCAAGAAGATTCACATGAGTCTTTGTTTAGTTTGCAGCAGGCTCGACGCTTTCAGAGCCTATTATATGATTATATCAAGCCGTCAGAGCTCAATGCTGTTCTTTTGACCTTTCTGTGTCTTTAATTCTTACTGGGCACGGTCGTCTTTGACAAGAGATCGGACACTCAGGATCAAGCGATCCGCACCAAGAATAAGATGAACGAACTTGAGAGCAGCCTCGAAGTCCAGCCGAACTTTTGACTCTTCGTAGAACAACATTGTGACCTTATAACGAAGGCTTGTGTTCCCTGGAGGGTTGGGTTTCATCCTGATGAGTTGATGTGTCATAGCTGTAATGAAAGGTCTTCAAGGTTAACGGATTATGCAAATTATTATTTGAAACTGACAATGTGGCAGGAAATTCCTTGGCTCGGGAATGGAAAATGTTAACATGCTTTTGTTGCTCAAGTTCCTGGCGGGCCGCGAGGCTGTATTCGTGACCTCATCTGGTTTCGTTGCTACAGAACGATCTTAAATCTATCGTCCAAGTTACACTTCAATATACCAATTCCTCGTAAGTACCTTCAGAGAGAAATTAGGTCTGTAACGCTGTACGACGGCTGAAGTAACCATAGAACTTAAAAAGAACCATAGGAATGGTACCTTCAGGCAACGAGAAGAGACGCTCGGGCTGCGAAACCGAGGTCAGGGCTATGTCATCATTATAACCTACCCTCATTAAAATTCAAGCCATTGCTCAGTCTCGGCACATTCAAGGACTCCGACGCCCACTATTCTTCCAAGGCGAGCGAGCTCAGATTTGAACCACAATCTCTGCTTGATATCCGCATCCCCAGCTCCAAGGCCCGAAGCAATAGTCAAAGGCCATACTATCAGACTAACCAAATATGGCTTGATGCCCTCGTCTGCGCTCAGCGTGATCGAACTTTGATGGGAAGACGAGTTGCAATTATCTGTAACCTTGAATCTTTGGAGACAGAAGGGCACGCTAGATGCTAGATCATTTGCCATGATTTCTATATGAGAAAGACATTCCAAACGTTGCTCAGGAGACAAATCGTCTGGACTCGGGTGACTGAGTGCAAGTATCCTCAAGCGTGTATCATTGATAAGCATTCTCGTGGCATAATATAGATTCCAGACGGCTGCGTATGCAGGACTTGAGTAGCTGTAGACTACTGGGGAATAGAAATCTCGCATAGGCCAAGGATAAGGGTCCGATAGAGTATGTCGCTGGTAACACCAAGTGCTTGGGAAGTGGGTTCTCCAGTCTTGCAGCGCCTTATCAATGTCTTGCGCCTCTTTATTGAGCTCTTCAGCTGTTAAAGTGAGCTTATAAGATGTGCGCTGTGGGCTAATATTGTCCTGGAGAAGCGAGGACAATCGCTGACGGACACCGGTAATTCGTACAACGATGCCATCATACTCAAGCTCTAAGCCATGCTCGCCGAAAGAGCCGCCTTGTAGCATCCATCCCGGCAACGCGAGATGTCTTAACAAAGCGGATCTGATCATCCCACGTCTGGTATGCTTAACGACATCCGTCGCCGGCTGACTGTGACTGAGATGGTCTTTCCAGACACTCAGTATTGCCAACGCCCCATCATGATGCAAGAAGCTCTGAATCGTCGTAGTAAATGAAGTTTTCCGGTTGAGATGACTAGGACAGTGTACTGAATCCTCGTACCGACTCATGAAATAGATCGCAAGCAAGTAGGCGTCAATATTTTCCTTATCCAAAGACAGAATTGTCGCTTGTGCAATTTGTAGAAGTCGGTAATATTTCCTAGAAGCTTCTATGGCTGCCGGTCCATGCCGCTGCGTTCGCGAAAACACCGCTAGGGCCACGGAAGATAGAGCAAGATCGAGTATCGGAAACTTCGCTCTAGACATCCATACTGGCATCAAATCACCAGAAAGACCCTCTAAAACGTTTGGGGCGTCTTTCAGTGTCTGTAAATGATAGTGCATGTAGTACATAATTGCTTGTGATTTCAGATCGACAAGTGGAGGTTGCAGTACGGCGCTTAGGTTGTTAGTTAGCTCTACCGCGGGAGTTTCTACTGCCGAAGTCTCTACTGCTGAAGTTGAGCGAGGTCCTCTGGGGCGCTTTTTGGAACCGCTTGCATAGGAGTTCTCGATGTGGACCACGGGGCAAGTTTGTCCGACTCTCATTCCATAGCAATTTCGCTGGGATTTCATGCATCTCTGACATACTGGCTGGGCCTCATCACACTGCAGTGACGGGTTAGCTACCTTTGTAGAAGCGCAACGGGTCGCTTGCCTTGATCCGTCGGATCTTGCATGGCTGGCATCCTGCACTCGGAAATGGCATGACACTTTCCTCAGTCTGATTCAAAGAGTCGTCAGGGTCATGCTAGGGAAAGAGAAAGGACCAAAAACAGTCGATGCGGCGTATACAAGCAGAATATTCTGTTCTTAACGTGTTTTTAGGCCAACTATAGATTCTCTGCAAGCATGCATAATGCATATCAATTCCTCGCATGTATCTCCCGAAGGGGTCCAGGCCCTTTTAAGTTATGACATTGCATGTTTCCGGTGTTAAGGAAAGATCTTAACCCCGTCCGATTCCTCGTGGGTTTCTCCCGAGATGGACTAGCTCCTTTAGACAAGCTTAAGGTATCCATGCAGCTTGAGTGTAAATTCGCGAGTTGCTTCATCGCATGCGGCTGGGTATTTTGATCGTTTCATCTAAAACATCGCACGTTAGTCCCCTAAATATCTTGGAAATGGCTTCAACAGTCGTCCTCATTACTGGTGAGTGAGAGTATCAGGTGTAAACTTGAGATTAATCAGCTGCTGACAAGAACGTTGTAGGGGCCAATTCTGGAGTGGGCCTCGCGACAGCAAATGTGATAGCCTGCACATCGGAAAACTTTCGTGTCATCACGGCCAGCCGGTCCCTAGTAAAAGTAAAGAATGCAATGTCAGGTACTCAGGCAGCTGGTACAAAAGGCCCTCTGTCAACTGTGCAGCTAGATATCACCGACGAAAGATTAATCGAACAAGCCGTCACATTTGTCCATGAAAAGTTTGGATGAATGAACGCACTAGTCGACAACGCCGCAGTCGGCGGTAGCGATCTAGATGTTTAAAACTCGCCCCAAGTATGCCTTGAACACCAACGTTGTTGGACCGGTTTCTGCAGCTTTTAGACTATTATTGCTCCAGTCTCCAACGTCATACTCTGTCTACGTAAGTAATGGTGTGGGATCAATGGCCCGGGTTTCTGATCCTACTTCGATTATCTACTGCAGCCTGTCGAATGGAGAAGCTTATCGAGCAAGCAAGGTCGCCCTCAATATAATTGCGTTGCAGGAGTCGATTGAGTACAACGGCACAGCCCTAAAGGTATTCGCCGTCGACCCCGAATTCGTATGATTAAATCTTCGTGGTCAAAGCGAAGAAGCCAGGAGTGGATGAGGCAAAGCTGGAGATCCACGAGTTTCTGGAGAGACAATTTTGAGCTTTGTAAAAGGGGAGCGAGATGCAGATGCAGGTCGGTTTCTCTATAGGGGTGGTGTCTATCCTTGGTGACGATGTAGCCTTTTTCCAATTCTTACAAGTTTGGTTTAGCATTAGGGCTAAGTCCGAAGAGGCGGTGCAGATGTCTCAGCTAAAAGTTTCCGTAAATTGCTATAGCATTAAAGGGCGCCGCTCAGCCTCAGGATCTCCCTAGTAGATAACAGACCTATACGAACCGATTCGCGCAACCTGTTTAGAACGCCGGCAAAGCCATGAGACGAACATGGTCGAAATAAGTGCCTCCTTTTGCTGAAAGGCCCTCGCACAGGATTTCCGTACTGATTGTCCCTCTCTTGGCCAAGATGAGCTGCTCCTTTTGTCGTTAATTCGTGGCCTAGAGGCTCTGCCGTAGAGGAAAACCGCTGAGGAAGTTGAGAAGCATATATGCTAAAGACTCCAGGTCATCGCGGCGGTACTACACGAGGATAACTATTGGCGTTCAAGGTAAAAGCGGCAAGGAGGTTGCTCTTCCCAATGGCCAAAGTTCCCTCACCTTCTTTCTCTTTTGGCGTGTGCTGAAATATGGCTATGCAGTCCATCGTACCGTTATATCAAGCACAAGACGGTAGTCGCTAGTTAAGAATCAAGAGTCAAACATTGAAAGATCACTTGGAAAAAAGCGTGAGCAAAGCGGTAGTGACTACTCAGCAAGGGAGTTATCGCTGACTAGAAGCAGACTATCGATATCTTCTACCAGGCCTTTGAAGCCGTCGTCCTTGCCACTCCTTCTGTACGGATCCCAGGGCGCCCTCTTTGGAAGCTCCGCTACTCCCTTTGCGGCAACCCCCTCAGCATCTTCCTGCCACACCTTCGGCTTCTTCTGCATCACGCTCTCTAGCACTTCAGCTAGAATGCTTGCGAACTTTTTATCGTGAGCATTCTCACCAAGCAATAGCACATGTGCGGGTCTCTCGTAACGATTCTGTATCATTATCTCTCCAAGGCGGTCCCGCACCAGCTCCCAGTAATAGTCCTGGCTCAAGTAGTCATGTCTGGCGCCATAACCCAATGTAAAGTCTTCCAAATGCCGGTATTGAGGTTCAAAGAGGGAATAGGCCGATTTAGTGATGGAGAGTGATACTGTGAGCGCGGACTGGGTGTACAAGACCGCCATTACTACCTTCTGTGGCCAATTATCCAGCTCCCGTTTGCAAGTGATCAAATCGGTGTAGTTCGAACAAAGACCCAAACCGTAGCCCGCATATGCGGCACTGGTCTCGCGCAGTGGTTTGTCTCGAAAAGGCAGGTCGATAAATTGCAGATCGAGGTATACGAAAGCGTCCAGGATATCTTCTTTGTAAAGCGCGAGAAGGTGGGGTATTGCCGTTGCGGCAGAGCTAGTTCCGTGTCCAAGGTGGTCTTCAACTGCGTCCTGCAGACTTTTGAGCATAGCGGCGAGGACGGCAACATCTTCGGAAGCGGGCAGACCAACGGCTTTGCGAGCTTTGCGTTTCACTTGCCGGGGTTTGTCTTTGATGAGCTCATTAAGGTTGGAGTAGGGGGGCCTGAAGACAGCCATCAGCTTCTACTCAGTCATTTGCGCGGTCTCTGGAAACACACGTTGGGTGCTGGGAAGACGCCAAAGAAAGACGCTTGAACAACTCATGATACTCGGGCTCCCCATCAACTTTCACAACCTTCACTCTCGCCATTGCGGTAGCTCACGGCAGCAATTCTGTCACTTTGTCAATCGAAAGCTGTGTAGATTTCCTGAAGGTGTCTCTTCACCCGTAGGATGCCGTCAGATCAAATCCTACGCCGACTGCTGCTTCGTGGACAGGATCACAGTCCAAGAAGGGCCTCATAGGCGCCTGCTGCTTGATAAATCGCGACTCGCTAAGGCAGCAGAGGGCCAATTCAATGATGAGCAACAAGGACGCTTGCATGGTCAATGAGGTGTAATGAGGACGATGTGAACTTGAAGCAGCGATGGGTGTAAGTGTGTAGATTCTATTGCCTCAGGACCTCAGACGTGTTTCCGTAGCTAAGCCCCTTCGGGTTAACCCCTTCCCTTAAGCCCCTTTGGGTTAGCGACCCTCTGGATGACTTCGCAGCCAGTTGAGCGAAAGTGCATCATGTGTGAGCGGAGTGAAACGCGGCACCAATATTTAATTCTTATGATTGTCAGTATCTGATCTAATGCCAAACCATCACCAACCTTACCCAACTTACATCTCATCTCGCCTCGCCTTATATTGCCATCTCGATGCTCTAGCCAGGATGATACATCCATTTTGGAGTGGCCTACAGTTTCAATTCATACCCATCATCGACATCCTTTCTCTCGCGGCTTCAAATCGAGTTTCCCTGTTTCGAGCATTGCATGCATCCTTCTTGCTTTGCCCGAGACTTTCGACTCCGACGCCTCAGCCATTTGCTCATTTCTAATGAAAGGGGGACACACGTAGAAGATGCCCGGCCTTAGGAGAGGAGATGGCACCTATATTCGTCAATACTCTTACGCCGCTGTCTTGCAGATGCAGATATCCCTAATCAATAATCCGAGATCTGTGTCCGGGAAACGCGAAGACGTTCTTTCTGACCTACGGCTAATATATACGATATGACTCAGGCTATGTATGAGTAGCCTTCGGCCTTTCCCTTTTCCTCCTTTCTTCTCGGTTGATTTCCCTACAGCCCATATTGGATAATACCGGGTCTTGAATCTAGAGTGTACTTGATGCCTGCCTTCCACAGAGTCTATGATTGACTACCAGACGAGACGCTCACGGCGCAGTCTACCTTTCATCTGGTTCTTGTGTTGTTACTGTATGGGGGCTAAACGGCGCAGTCTCTATCTCATGTCAAGTGGCATTGGGGACATGGAGATGCGATGCCTCCCTGCCCGATTGCGTCGCCGTATCTTCGCAAATGTATCTTCAATCCCACATTACTATAACAAGTCCATTCCTGGCTCTCATCAACTTGCACTAACTTCATTTCACAAACCTCAACATGCACTATCTCATCCTTCCTACAATTTTTCAACATTGTCGACTCCTATATCTTCCACTCTTCTGCTGGTGTCGACTATAGGAGAAACTACGCGAACGATACAAGCAGATCAGATGCCTGTGCTGTAGCCATCGACGTCGCCAACAAGTACCTCGACAACGTGATATCTGGCGACCTCAAAAACACCATTGACGATATCCTTGCAAGCGCAAACGTCAAATCAAACTCTAATTTCCTCCTCTACGTGACTGGCTATGCCATGTCTTCAACCTGAACGACGATTGGTGTAACACCCACTCCTTCGGTGTTTTCAGCTGGCCTCCCCTCAGCCACGTCCTTCGCTCAGACATCAACGCCCTCGTCGCCAAGCTCAACACTGCCTACCAGACAACCATTCAGAACTATCCCACCAAAAATGTTCGTTTCGTCTTCATTGACACTGGCTTTGATGGCCATAGGTTCTGCGAAAGCGGCAGCACACCCTACCGGCAATACTTCGACAGCAACGTCTGGTTTTGGAATGTCTCGCCAACGGTTCACCGTTGCCGAAAACGCCAACGACACTGACATTGAGAACGCTCTTCAGGCCGGATTGAAGAATGGCACGGTGTCCACCTTCAGCAGCGGTACGGGCTCTGTATCAGACGGCCGGAGATTACGTCCCTTTCATCCTAACATCGACGGCCACACAGTCATCAAGAATGCCATCATGGCACAAATGAAGGCGGATAAATAACCATAAGCTAAATTTTGAGAAGTGGGAGAACCGTTACGCTGTCGAGTATTGGGAATCTCCTCCTGTGTGAGTATCACCTGGGAATAATCTTGTAGATCCTACTCTGTTGCTCGTGCATGTTTTTTTCCCGTTGGAGCTTGTACATGTAATCAGACTTTGCTCCTTTTCCCGTCCATAGCTGCTGACTAGTCCAAAATTCTAGATCAGCTGCTCCTCAGCAAATTCCTCTTGCCAAGTGCACATGCGACACGTACTCGCTCCTTCTATGTCGACGGGCCACAGCCGGCAGTGGTAGTGGCGGAGCATGCGCATCATCCACTCCAATTGTTTTTGCTATAGTCTCTTTACGCTCTTCACCACGATTGACTTAAAATTGTATAGAAACCAACACTGCCATCTGAAAGGTGGCCTATCTCTGATCAAAGGGTTGGCTAATATAGACGTTGAATGTTTCCGTTTTTCCTTCGATCACGGAAGCAATTATTTCACAATTGGGACTGTTCCCTGGCTGTCAAACCTCAGCATGAGATACTGGCTGATAGACTGCACTGAACTCCCCACCGCTTGCTTGAGAGGTATATCGCTTCTTCGGATCTCAGTCATTTTCCACTGTACTATATATACACTGCGTATCTATTTCTGATCTGGAAATCGTTTATTTATAGACGTTATACCGATCTTCGTGTGTTCTCTGTCCTTATGTGCTTCGGTACCCATCACTTCGATGTACATCGCGTGGGATGGGTTGAAGCAATCACTGTGCACGGGCATACAGTATATCTTGTGGTTGCCGGGAAACACATAACGATTGCAGAGCAACAACATCAAGGATACAGAAAGCTTGTGGGATTATGGTTGGCTCGGTCGGATTTTGCATAGCTGGAGAGGCTTTGATTCTAGCTCACTGAAGTTCTTCAATTCTTCTAATGACGACTTTTGAGCGCCCGAATAAGGCTACAGTTTTGCCATAATATGTCCCTTCTCAATCCCAAAACCCATAGCACTCAAGAGCTTTAACTTCAAGCACAGAAGATATACATGATCTTTTCCCACACGCGTTTAGGCCTACGTCGCAACCGCTAGTGACCTTTCAGGTCTGCAAGGCATCAGAACCCGTCAGGATGGCGGTGACTTCCCCAGCCGTAAGCGATATATTCGACGGAGCTAAACGAGGGAGCGAAAGTACTCTTTCCCTAAAGCCGTTGGATAGGAAAACCAAAGCAAGACTAGCATACTGCCACCACGCCTGCTCTCCGCTCGCCACGGCTGTCGCTTTCTTCCCCAATCGCTCCCCGGCCGATGCCACCAAGTCGAGCATGAGCGAGTATGAAGAAGATGGGCGGTTAAGACACTTGTCTTGGGGACGTGACCGTGACTTGAAAGATTCGTTTCGAGCCAATCTCCGACCTTCCTCCCACGTTCCTGTCGCGCAGACACTCCTGTACAATCGCCTGCGCTTTTGCCACACATGACCAAATCGTGAAGCGGTCCGTTATGCCGACCGGGGGCGCAGCAGGTTCCCAAACCCCAACTTCGACCGAGCACGTGCCATGTGTCCATGATTTGATTGTAGCGTAAGATCTTGGAACTTGCCAGGTTTTGACCTTTGTTAGATCTGGGTCAACCAGCATCTTGTCGATAGCCTTCACACAATCGTCTTTGGTGGGCGAAGGGTCCATTGGTATCTGTCGGAAGCAATGAATACCCCGATTCTGAACGGGTACGCTTGAGTTGTAGAGTATAAGAGATGGTCCTATGTCGAGATTGAATGGAATGGCAAGGACTCTATACGAGAGAATGAACGTAATGTTAAAGAGGTATAGATTTAAATTCTTCATGATGAATTGCTCCTAATTTGGCTCTTGAGACAAGCAAAGCTTCTACTTTCCTGTTGCAGAAGTGAACAGTCGAGAAATTTCCAAGTGCAAGGGAAGTTGAAATAGATTGCGCGATTTCAACTTGTCGCATAAAGTCGAATTCGTTCAAAAGCCCACGGGAACGAAGAAGAAGCGACTGCAGAAGCGTTTGCAAGCACCCGACGCGCATCAATATGATAGTAACACTCTATAGAGATTCAAAGTGGGGGAATACGAATTCTCCACTTGGGCGGCCTTCTGTCTTCACAGACCATCACCCTCTGACGATGCTTCTTCGTCTTTGGCAGAACTCGAACATAGCGCCCAAAGAAAGGAGTGGTTAAGTACAGTGCTATTGTTGCAAGACATACATCTAAAGACACGACACTGATGAAGAGAAAGCAACTATTCAATTCCTCATAACATGGCATTAGAAATTATGCACGTATCTGCAAAGCGGGACGACTATGTTTAGACTAAACTCAGAGAAAATGCCTTGAGTTAGCTTGTAGTAATTAATCTGCCAGATGATGTACAAGGTACAGATAGAATGTCAGTATTATATAGGTTGTTGAAGCGATGGAAAGCTAAGTATCTGAAGGTGAAAAGTGTACTGGCATGGCTCAGCCCTGTGGGGCGGAGAATACCAACTCCGTTTACCAATACAGGTACAAGTACTCCTCATTTCGCCCACTAATGACTCCAATAGATCTTCAGGAACCTCGTTCCAGGCCTCCTGCACTGCATTACGAAGCTGTCTGTAGTTCATTTTTGGATTACCATAATTCCTCTGTAGATAATCCTTCATCCAGTCCCATATTGACTCGATGGGATTCAAATCAGGTGAATATGGAGGCCAAAATATAGGATGTATATCGCGTTCTTTCAGCTCATTTTGCGTGAATTTAGCCCTGTGACCAGAAGCTCCGTCCTGCATCAATAGTAGCTTCGGGTGCATGTGTAGCCAGCCATGTATGAGCGGTACAACGTGTCAACTGTAGGTTTCTTGACCAATAGTCCCAAATTCTTTCTCCCAGAAAAAGCCTGGGCCTTTGCCCAAAGCCCCTGAGAAACAGCCCAAAACATTCATCCTTGTTTCTTCGGTATCTTGTCCACGCCACATGTAGGATCCAGCTCTTCACCTGATCTTCTGGTGACATAGGTTTTAGAGTGATTATCACCTGTGACCCAGGTCTCATCTGTTCAAAGTATAGAGTTCCACTGATCTGGTGTTCAATCCACGTGTTCCAAAGCCTAGGTCAAACGTTTCTGTCGATTGGTCTCTGAAATGTGAGGCTTCTTACGAGCTACATAACGAGAAATTTCAGCTCGACGTAGGATATCGAATACCTGACGCGTGGTGGTGATGTATGTCATGCCTAAAGCTTTAGGTATGCGTGACCAGGTCATTTGACGACCTGATATAGTAGACGTGACGAAGTCAACGATTGTATCCACGTCTTGTTGACATACTACTATTGGCCTTCCAGGACGTTTTTGGGGTGTGACTTTTGGCTCACTAACAGTGTACTGCACCTGACGTTGACTCCAGTTCATGTAGGCTGCAATTGCTTCGTAGGTTCAGCCAACGGAGCGAAGCGTGTTGATTTTGATGCGTTCATCACGTGTAAGATGCGATTTAGGGGTCGACGGAGGCTCTGGAGCCTCTGAAACTGAGGCCTGAGCTGAGGTCTGAACTGAAGTGTCCATAATTACTTGTAAATTGTATAATGATTTGGACGCGTGTGTAAAATATAGTGGTTTGAACGCGTATGAAGGACCAAAATAGCGATGCATTTGACCCCTGCAGCCCGGCCCTACCGTAGTACTGCAGTCCTTGACATCAACCCTCGCGGATGTAGCTTTGCCGCCACCCTTCCCGCATAGCCTCCAACTCCTCTTGCCGAGCATTTCCTCATTTCCATACATTCTTGGGCGCATAGCCCTTTTCAAGTCCATTGTCTTTTCCCCTGCCCTGCCTGCCTCGCAATCTTCGTCAGCTGCCTCTGCAGTCCCAATCTCTGTGGGCTAATCTTTCTCATACTGCGCTCTAAGTCTGGTAGCGGAAGGCGCGCATTTGCTTCCGCCTCTGCGTATCTTCCTTCCCTGATTAACGCGAGCCTAAGATTGCCTCGTACCGCCCAGAAAGCCTTGCCCGGCGGACCCTTCACCGTTTCCATTTTGAAACTCCAGCGCATGACGCCACATCTGTTCTTCTGTACATCCCATCCCTGCTCGTTCTGCAGCAAGCCTAAGTATGTATTTTCTTCACCGGATCGGGCGCAAAAAGAGCTCTTAGCCCTCGCGCTATCGGTCGAAGAGCTGGTATCATTTGTACTTCCGTCAAGTCCGAAATGCTTGATACTGAGACGTAGCGGTCGGACTATCAACGTCGCAAGACGCAAAGGACGTGAAGTGGTTCACAGAGCTGCAGGAGAAAGGCTTACTGCTGGGGCCAGAATAGCAGGGGGGTGTGTTGGCGAGGCTGGTGTTGGCGAGGCTGGTGCTGGACTGTCCGAAAAACCCGAGCGGGCACTTTCTGACTTCGAAAAATGGTCCCTGGCTCCTTTCGAGACGAATACAGTGGGCTAGGGATAGACAGGAAAAACGGGCACAACAGTCTGATGAGTGGCCTCATAAATGTTGCCGACCTCGGTACTGTTAGGCGTATAGAATCTTGGTATCCATCGGGAGCTTAGCATCCTGGACTTCAGTTGGAAGATGCTGATGTCGATGTGATCAGTAGTCTAGTATTGGAGTCTCCTGTTTTTTTTTAAATATCAGTGAAGGTAAGTAGATTCTTACACATTTATTAAGACACATTCTCAAAAATGAGATGACATCAACCTTGAAGTTTGATGAGTGAGGTTGGTTGAATCAGTATTGATATTCAAAGCATGGTGTGATACTGTAGCATGCACCACATAGAACATTATATACGAGCATCGAAGCTCTAGAAGGCTTGCTTGAGATAATGAGAACATGCAAAGGCATAGAATATGTTGCATGGGTGCCTAGTCGGTACCTTTCCTCTCTTCGATGCCATCGTGGCACTTCCAGAAAGCCGTGGGGCCAGCGGGACCATGTATGTCGTAATCCCTAAGTCCAAGCCTTCAAAATTGAGTGCGCAAATACTTGGCCAGTGACTTACTTGTCAAACCAATAACCCAAGACCCCTCGAGCAGATTGTATGCCGCCTATTTGAACACCTTCGCTCCGCCATCGTTCCTCGCTTGTAAATTTCAAGTCAGCATTTTTCTGCCACTTGTTCTGGCGTCTCAGGAGTTGATGCTGATTCGTGAACTGACCCGTGGATGACGGACATTGTCGTCCATCTGACCTCGCCCTTGGGTGTCAATCTCACAGTCCCTAGGTGGAAAGTCAGTACACTGCCTTACCAATTCATACTGTGTATTTAACCTCGAATTTTTGAGTTGGCATTTGGGTCCCACGATGGTCTTAGTGCTGATGAGATGCCTTTGAAGTGAACAACTGGAAGGTCCTGGCCATCGTCTTCTCCTGGAGGTTTGATCTTCGTAACTCCGATCTTCATAGTGATGAAGCGAGTGGCCTCTTCCCTATCAAGTGGTGGCCGTGGCTGACCAGATGCAGGCTGTTCTTCGGGGAAATTAAAGTTGTAAAGCTCTGTATAGTCAAGAAAGCATACAACGCGCAACCAGGTGCCGGTGACATTATACGGATCTTGGCTTTCCAAAGATACCATTGGCTCATTCGGTAGGTGGTACGACTTAGGAAAGTAGCTGTAGGGGTGGGCACCAGCAAAAGCTTGATCCCAAGCTGGAATAGGATCGGAATATGGGCCGGCGTCACGTTTGTTGAGATTCATATTATGGTCTAGAATTATCATTATTGACTCAAGCTTTTCCCAATCTACTTCTAGCGATCCGTCATCAATGAAGGGTCCCCAGAAGGTACCATCCGTGTGCTGCCGTAGATCGTAGACTCGCGAGCGTACGTAAGGATGGATCGGTAGGTTATTGTAGCGTAAGTTGTACCGGGAATTGGTTGTAGGATTTTTCTGGATATATCTGACAGGTACACCATATAGGCAATGTAGTTTAGCGCAGATTTGTTGACGTTTGAGAAGTAACCTATCTGGTCCGCTGGCTGCTACCAGAGGTGGTAGGTTTGGGCTGAGTTGGCTCCTAGGAGTAGCAGTGTGGCTATCGTGGCGACCTACGAACACATGGCTCAAGTCATCTGACTCTTCGGAGGTAGCCTCCATAATTTCCTGTTGATGGTTACATTGGGAAGGATAACTAGATGCATGCAATGTGGCCCATTGGTAAAGAGAGGAGCCGCAAAGAATGGTTAGAATGTTCTGCTCCATGCGGAATTGTTCATCGAGGAAATCGAGATTGCGAGATGCTTTCGAAGTCGCATTTCCCTTACATGACTGTAATAGAGAGTCTATGGAGTTGGCGATAATCTCGCTATGCCTTTCCTATTCTAGGTGTTGGTAACATCTTGATGGAATCTGAAAGATGAGAATACCTTCATAACGGCATCTGTGGACTCTAGGATCTTGCGAAGCTTGACGAGCTTCTGCAGCTCTCTGTCCCACGATAGCTCATCATTATTCGACTTACCATGTAGTTCATGGGCTGGATTATCCTGAACACATCAGCAATATCGTCAAGCAGAGTTGAATAACACCTACAAAGTCTCTCAGGTATAGTTCCTTCCAGAGTAGGCGATCGCTCTTGATGAAGCTACCTAGATCACGACAACAGCATAATCGAGCCAGATCAGAAGGATCAACATTGGTCAAAATCCGATGCAGCACCTCGTAAGGTAGATCAAGGAGATTATGGGCCATTGTAGGAGGTACGCCCTCACAATGCTAGACAGGAGCGACAGTGTATTCGAGGTTGAGGTTGAGAAGGAGGTGGTGATATCACGGGAATATGAGGGTGGACGGATATCCGTAAATGCCGAGCTTAATTCCGAGATAAAAACGGAAGGTTCCCATTGGCCAACAATATTAGTCATGGACATGAAGCTATAAACAACATTCTGAGCAACCAGGTCAAGCCGACGAATGCCCCGAGCCTTCAATAATACGTGCACCATCCTTCTTGTCGACATCAAAGCCATCAGAAGTGACGTGTAGCATATCCGTATGCTCCATCTTGAGACGTGCAAATTCCTTCTCGGTCTCCCGTACCCATAGCTTATCAGACGCGAACAGCGGATCCATCTCCTCGAGGCTGCCTTTCTTCGTCTCGGGATAGAGACAGTACACCACTGGGATGGTGAAGAAGTCGACGATACCGTGGACAAGGAAAGTTTACTGTGATATTGCTGGATGAGGGCGCATTAGATTCATGCAAATAGTGCAACAGTGGGAAGACTTGCAAGCAAACGACACCGGGACAAGGAGAGCAACCGTACCACAACCCAGACCACCAGCCGACAGTACCAATCGCATTTCCCTTTGCACGGACCTCCAAGGGGAATGTTTCATTTGGGTAGACGAAGGATACGTGAAGCCAAGTAGATGCCAGTAAAGAAAAACACGAAGAATGCTGAGGTAGCACCTGGGTGGCAGCTGGAGAGCCCACAACTTGTTTCTTCAACACAGCAACCATCTCAGTCTGATGACATGCATGTTAGCATAATTCTTATTCCCAGGAGGTGCGGGATATATACTTCAAGGAACATCCAGGCATCAAGTCCCACTTCGTCAACCCGCAACATCCATCGACGACCGACTCTATCAATCAACACCATTCCAATTAGAGAGCAGAGACAAGGGCCGATGTTGTTGATACCAACAAGCAACTGACTCTTCCTTGTGCCGTACCCTGCAAGGGTAAACATGTTAAGATGGTAAACTGTAATAGTCGTAATGCCGGTTCTGCAAGTATGTGTCAGTAACGTTTACTTATTGCAGGCCTCCCTTTAGATCAAGAAGAAGGAAACAATCAAGCTTGTAAGAACAAAAGCCACAACGACAGTTGAACAGGACGGCCAAGATGAAGCTTACCACTTACCCTTCTGATCAACATTGAGATGTAACCGTACCGGTTGCTGTTTTGGCGCTCAAGCTCAATAGCTGCCACGATTTTTCGAAGTTCTTCGAAAGCTTTGAGATCTTTAGGGTCACCCTTCCCACGGAGTCGTCCAAGGATCATCCTAGCTTCGTCGATGCGTCCGGCTTTCACGAGCCATCAGGGGCTCTCAGGCATGACGAGAATCTTGAAAAACAAAATGACCATCGGTCTATTTAGGGGTTAGTAGTCGACGCTGGCATTGGGAAGGCTTCTTCCTGCTTGCAGAATCTAAATAGCGAGAGGGAATCGCCAGCGGAAGCTTCCGGTTCCATTATCAACGAAGCTGACTCCATACTCCATCCAATAGGTAGTGATGAGGCCAACGTAGCTGAGAGTAAACTCGAAGGAAACAAAGAAACTTCTGGTGTCTTTATGACTACTTTCTGCTGACCACACGGGCAGGATCCCATTAAAGATACCAGTTTCCATTCCGGTAATGATCCTCGCACATAAAATCTAGGGAGAGTTAAAAGCAGCGGCCGAGATGGCGTTGTGAGTCAAGCATGTTACTTTAAGGGTACTTCCACAGCAGGAACATACCTGTAGTGCTGCACCGAGAATGGCAAAGAAGCAGCCGATAGTCAATGTTTGGATTCTCCCGATACGATCTGAGACAAAGCCGCCTGGGAAAGTTCTGATAGAAGTACCAAGATATTAGATAGCAACGATACCGCTTTGCGTACCGGAGAGCAGTGACAACAGATCCTGCAGCATTGGTGTAACCAGAAGACATGACTGTCTGGAAAAGGGATCAGCTCTGGGCGTTCTGCTCTCTCCGTCAGAGCGTCTTCCTTACCAAGTAGTTCGGAGCCACGTTAACACCTGCCAGGACACCTTGGTCATAGCCACTAAAGAAGATACCCAGGCCAGCAACACAATCAATAGCAACGACTAATTTCATGCCAGTCAGCCGGCCTTTGCCAGTCCCTCGGCCTACCTCCGAGACACTGAATTGAGGGAACCGAAAGAAATCTTGTTAAGCCTCAGACATAATATCCCGTTCCCAACATCATGAACTCAGAAGGTGTATGTTTAATACTGTTCAAGATCTCTTTCGCCCGTTGTAATTCAACACCTTCAATCATGATTGTTTTACAGCCGCGCCTTGGACGTTGAAGCTCTGAATCAACTTTTCTCAACTACTTATTTCTCCTGTACGTGTTTCTGGCGAGGAATATTTTGCACACATCTGAGTATCTCGGGATCTCACATAAATATCAAAAGATCTAGCCGTGGTGCACTTGATTCGGTTTAGCATAGTTTGACTCGAAAGACTACAATATCTTATAAGGAATTAGAGATTATGTCGAGCATCGCATCAACAATTATCCCTCTCATGATTGACGGAACATCATTATGACACCCTCTGTACAGAATACACGTTTATAACCATCTTCAATCTGTTTTCATTGTTCGGAACAGCAACAAAGCTCGATATTTTTAACACTTCATGCATGGGAAAGCATATACGATAACAATTTGAAGACAATGACGAAAGGCTTGATTGCTCTTCTTTTCGTATACAAAGTATAGCTGCAGCGTTATTGATCGACCTGTTATAACTCCTAGAAAAGAGAATTGATCTACGGAAACCATGTGCTGTCAGGCTTTCATACCTCAGCGATACATCCACATCTACCATACCTACATATCCATCCCTTCACCCTTCTCGATCACCTTCTCTACGTCACAACCCTTCCTTTGCCTCCCACGCTTTCTTTGCAGTGTCTACACTGTCTTTATTCCTACCATTCAGTCATCAAGCCTGGACCTATCGCACGAATACACCCTCAACCCATCATAAGCACCTGATGGCTTACACAAATGGCATCTACACAAGCTGTAAACTTCGCTTCTTTTTGTGAAGATGGTGTTGCGGCAATCTTTCAGTAAATGCAAGAGGTGCTTCTATAAGTCATGGAAAGAGATAAATCCCATTTCCACTTGCCCTTACGTCGCTATATGTAGTAAAGAGCCTCTTTTTCTTAGCCCAATCACCCACAACTGCGACGATGAAGTTTCTTTACCGCGCAAGAGCCGTTACCAACGCAGCTCTGTCCAAATTTGGCAGCCCTGGTATCTCGATACGGTCTACTTTCCCAATATTGACTTCCAGTCGAGTCAACATGGGCGTATCTAGCTGAGAAGGGCCAATACATTACAAGGCCGAAGCGCAGAGGGGCGTGATTCGAGCAAGTCCGTCATGAATGAGAGCTGTGAGCACACAGGTCATGAGCTCGTGCTTGTGGACGATGGGTGATGGCGTAGAATCACTCCCTTCCCCTCGTTCCCCGTTTCAGGGCAGAGTCGATAGTCTCACCCGCCCGGTCGACTATGGTACTAAATGAGAACTCGAATATAAAGAGTCGAGATTGATCAGTTCCTCATGTTCTTTTGTTCAAATCTTCTTGTCGCACAAGCTTTGCAAAGCACCCAGTGTAAACACTAGTGGTATCTCGAAAAACGATAAGTCCAGCTGTTCATTTAAACATCTCTATGGAGACTGGTTACTATTGACTAAACTTTTTACACCCCACGGTTTACCTATACAAGCATCGAAGTAAGTACTTTACCCCTGAGACACAGAGCGCACAACTTACGCTAGTGGGATTGCTAGAATAGCTCAAACTGGCGGCGTGAAGACCGAAGCTATCCCGGACCATTCTTGCGGTTCAGGGAAGATCTTATTTATCTGTCATGTATAGCACTTAAGCTGGCGGCGGAATCATATTTGCGGTTCATAGGAGCGGTCATTCATCTGTGTGTAGCGCTCAAGCTGGCGGTGCCAATTCTGAAGCTATCCCGTATCTTCCTTACGGTTCAGGGGAGTAACCATTCATCTGTAACTGTTAGCAACATGTAATGGATGGAGTGGGGTACTAGAGTGAAAAAATTATCAGACATAAAAGAAGCAGGGAATCTTACTGTTTCTCCAACCTATCCTTTTCAACTTTCAAGACATTGTAGGTATGTCATCATGTTTCGTGAGCGACGTGAGATTGTCTTCCTCGTATGCGTATACTGTATGAACAGTGACACCAACACCATGGGGGGCGGGCTTGGTCCCTGAAAGATCAAACACGAACACTCTAACGGTGATGCACCATCACGTCAATCATGCAAGTAGTGTAATTCACCTTCTTCGCTTTCGGTTCTATCCCGTATATCTTGTTGAGCGTATCGAAGAGGCGCAATCCAGCGTATTGAAGTCAGGAATCGATCTTCTTTCTCTCTCGGTGTAGGCTATAGAATAGGATCTTGTCATCTTTCATATTTTCCTAGTCACGATGACTGCGAATGAGAATTGATGTGTGTTTCGAGATTCAAGAAGATGATGCTGACATATGTATGTAGAACGGAGGATACCACGGCAGGGGAAAAGCGGGGGCAAATGGAGTGCAAAATAGTAGAAGGGGGGAAGGCAAGGGGAGGAGGGGAAAGACGGTATGAGGATAGATCGAAGTAGCTCAAAGATTTTGACATTGATGCTGTCTTGAAAGGCCCCCAGAAACAGCACCGTGAACAACCCCACCAATCCCACTCCCAGTCCTACCAACCCAACCTTCATCACCACCACCGCCCCACTCCCCATCACTTCTCCGAAGGTAGAAATGATAGACGCTGCGGTGCAAGGGGCGGAGAACCCCTGGGCGTCGCTCTTCCATTCCGGGAAGCGCAACAGGGCGCGAGGAGAAGCAAGAAAGGCGTGGAAAGAGAAGGTGGCAAAGGAGTTGGAGGAGATGACGAGGAGGAACCAAGAGTTGGAAGAGATGCTGAAGAAAAACGGAGAGCTGGAGGCTGCTATGCAGCAACTAAATAGAGAGAGAGAAGAGGAGGTGAAGAAGAATAAGGCGGACGAGGAGAGAGACCGCGTCGCTTGAGAATCGCTTACTTTGCTTCCTTTGGTACCTTTACTACATAGAGAATCGCATAATATTGCTTGTCCGAAGTCATTGGGCTTATAAAAGCCAAGGAGATCTATCGATTGACAATTACTTCGAAAGATTGGTCCACTTACAGTGTAGATACTATCGAGTCGTAAGATGAAGGTATTGGTCAAGAGTACCCAGCTGCATGATTAATCGCCCAGTATCTGGCAGGCGCTCCTGACCGAATGCGTCATTATATCTTAAAGTCCAATCATTCTGATCCTGATGCTCCCAAGGCCTCAATAGGTCGGTGCAGTGTCCGGAGCTTGGACTCTGTGGCTAATGTAGCATCCTGCCATCTCTTGTACGCTTTTCCATAGAACGCTAGAGCCAGTTGAGTGTCTGGCAGGTCAGTACTTTGCTGGGATCCATCACTCTTTGCAAGGCATAGGAGACTTGCTAATTCGAGGGAATCTACAAGCGCTTGGTTACCGCCAGTACCCTTGTAAATGGGCATCGCATGAGCCGCATCGCCAATTAGCACAATACGTTTCGTGGCTAAGGCGGAGAGCGATTTGAGCGGTATGCGCACCGACCGCATTATCCAATTATATAGTGTATCATCTTCCATCTCTTTCTTCTCTATCAAAAGATTGAAAGGGGCGGCTAGGTCCCGTAGTTGGGCGAGCTCGGTGATAATGGCTGTTGCGATCTTTGGATGAGGCTGTGAAAGTTGCAGGCTCGGACTGACTGAGGAACTTCCATCACGAGAGTACGTCCAGCTGATGACTACTTCGGTATCGGTTATGGAGTTGATATTGATCTCAAAATGCGCAAAGCCATCGCCGTGACCCGAGAGCACCGTGGTATTTTGCATGTATGGGCCGAATCTAGCGTTGAACAAGGCTCTTGTTACGGTTCGTCGACCGTTGTATACCGTCAAATCGGTAGTGGTAGGTTTGATTTCTGGTATAAGATAACTTCTGCCTGTCAAACCATCAGATCAACTCCATTGCCTGTGGAGGTTCGCGGAACTATGCCCATCATACCGACACTATGTAAGCCATCAGCAGCAACAATCAGTCTCCCTGTCATACTTTCCCCATTTTCAAACCCGGCTACCACCAATCCGTTGCGGAGTTCACTCGATCTAAGCTTCCACTCCCAGGATATCATATCTGGGTCTACCTTCTTCATCAAAAGCTCTTGTATGGCGCTCTTTCCGGACCTGAAAGAGTATACATTATTGACAGCGCCCCAGACCGGAGTCCCAAAGTCAGACTTCAGGCTTCCGCCCGAGTATATATTGTGTACCGTCAGATCTATCGCACCCGTACCTCCAATTGCCGAGTCCGTAGCCACGGCATGTCTCAGCTGTCCTGGATCGATGTCTAAGGCTTTGCAGAGAGGGAGGTATGCCCACGAGTGTAGTGTGATGCCTTGTCCTTGCGAGCGTGTTCGTGGAGATGATTCGAAGACATGATATGGGATGCTATTCCTCTGCAAGATAGCAGCTAGGGATAAGCCAGCGATGCCTGCACCCACAATAAGGATGGGAGGCTGCTTTGACTCTGACATAGTTGGTGGAGCACTAGGCGGGTGCTGGGCTTTCGAGGCGGACAGCTTGCGAGGTTGATGGACGAGCCATTGTGAACAAGACAAGCAGCTACCATGTCTCGTGCTGCTAAGAAGGAGGCTTTGCAGTGTCGTCCTTGGCATCAGACGGCGCCGTTTGAAGCATGGAGCCACCCAACTCCTTGATCGAGGTTCCATGAAGTGTGTTTCGCGCCGTTGTACAGTAGTAGAATGCTGACTAAGTTACGCGCTTGGAAACGACCTCATCCCAGGAGATGTGACCACTTACTATGTTTTATCACCTTAAGGGCACGAGACTGAACATCATCTCTCGAAAATGGTCTCTTTCGTAACCTCGAGGCTTGTTCTAAGCTTATCATGTTAATAGCTCTAGAAGTCGGCTTCCCAAGGCGTCCTCGAGTGACTGTCGATAGAACGACGTATCACCAACCCTGTAATAATAGTCCTATCCTCAAACATGTTGAGACTTCCAAATACGCTCTCGCTTGTAAATTTTCTCTATATGTTCTAGCGATAATGCTGCTTTAGATTTCTCCCTTAAGTCCGTTGTATGTTAGAGGTCTCGTTGTATGATCGTATCTGTTCTCCCCGAGTATCAAAGGAGTTATAAGACATAGAGAAGAGACGGTTACGTGGTGCATCTCATTAGATGAAGTTTAACAGTCAAATATGGATTGAGATTACGGGACAGGAGTACTTGAGGATGTGTTGTGCTCTCTACTTACTTAGTCCGGCTGACCTTTCTTCGCCGGTCATCGATGATGAAGGAACACTGAAAAGGTTCAAAATGAAAGTCGAAAAAGAAGAGTCTTCACGATGATGACTCGAACTTGGGCATGCAATTTTTTTGCAAAAGGGATAGAACGTGGAAATATTCACAGTCTCCCACGAATATCTGCACAAGCTACCCTTTTTCACGAGGACTGGTTAACCCCTCTAGGCTTAACGACGCATGGAGCAGATGGGGTGTGCAAGAGGTGATCACCCGTGAACTACCTCCGCCCTTTTTAGGGGGCAGGATAGAAGCCAACTCGGGAACTACTTGAATGCCAAGTCGCACACTTGACCACTGAGCCATGGGCCTGCTAGGAATAATGATAAGGGTCAACATGAAGTATATAAGGACAACAACCATAACCTAATATTCCCTATGTTATTATATTCTATGTCAACACAACACAACACAGCCTCCCGGATGAGTTCACTTCGCACCCTCGATTCACTCTCATTAGCTATGTGGTACCTCGCCTTTCAACCCCCAAATGCTCAACCTCCTAATATTCTAATTGCTACGTCTACATATTGGGCTTCAACTCACATATAGCTCTTCCTTATGAAAATCATTGACAACATACCTCCAAAGCAGGTAACCCAATTTGAAGAACCTGGTAAGCAAAGTGACATCGTTTGAACCCCCAGAAAACTCCTTTCCACCTTGTCCAATAGAGCCACGGCTAATAAAACCGACGTACCAGGCGATAGCCCTACAGAGAAAGCTCGCCGTGATGACCTAGCCGAGCGGAAGAAGGAGCGCAAGCTCCTCGAGGACATGCTGGCAATGAACGACCGCGGCGGACTCTCAGCGGAACAAGCACTTGCTCTCCAAGCCATCTTCCTCAAGGAAGACAATCCAACCACCGAAGAAGCCATCCAGCGAGACAAGCACGACCGCGAGAATGGCCTCGCAGAAATGAACACCGCACGAGTGGCTTGGTTGGAAAAGCAGAAAGGAGAGAACACCAAAGAACCAGATGCCCGCCCCAATATCTCCAGAGGCTCATTTCTCGATATTCTCAAACGGCAGCGCGAACAGGAGGCCGTGGAGGATGCGTCGTACCGTGATGTTATGAGGGAGTATTACAAGGACAAGCCGTTTCCTGAGAAGTGCGGGGAGTGGGAGGATATGTAGGGAGCACTGGCGAACAGGCGAGGTGGAGATGCGTAGATATGGAGGTTCCGGTCAAGGCTCATGGGTAAATTATCTACCTAAGTGGCATTACGATAGAATCGGGGTTCACTCAGTACATGGGAATAGAACATCTTGATATGTACAGGGAGCTCAGCCCATGAATCCAAAGAAACGAATGTCGTCATATCGCATACATATCGCATCCGCCTTCTATATTCTCATTCTCTCCCGGAACAAATACAGACCAAAAACCACAACAACCAGCTAAACTCAAACCCGACGCCTCTCCTCCCCATCCGCAAACATCTTCCTCCAATCCACCCCCCTGACCACCTTCGCCGCAGGCTTATCCTCATACACCCTAACGGACCGAATAAGCCAATACGCCTCCAACATCTCCTTGGGGTTCTTGGCCACAAACTCCTCGCACGTCGGCGCCTTGGCCGCACACGAGCTATCCTTCCAGACGCGCCCGGCCCACTGCCCGCAAAAGGCCGTGTTGAAAATCAGGTTGTGGTTCTGGAAGTGCTGGTCGATGTTGCAGGAGCCGGCGAATTGCGCCGTGGGCTGGCCCCAGCCGCTCGGGTTGGGGGTTCCGGATTCGATGTCCTGGGGGATCTTGGCGCGGGGGAAGAACCAGATTTTGATGGCTTGGGAGGTCCATTCTGTGGCGTAGACGCCGCCGCGGTTGGCGTTGAAGTCGGCGCCGAAAGAGATGGTGTCGGGGGATGAGATGCCGCAGCCGGCGTTCTCGGGCTGCTTTGCGTCTTTGACGTCGCAGTTTGTCGTGCTTGCGGTGCCGGAGTAACCGGTGCTCTGGATGGAGCAGCCGGCGTTGGTGTGGAGGGTCATGGAGTTGTTGTTTGCGGCGTTGACACCTTCGACGATGTCGATTTCGCCGCCTTGGGGCCAGGTCTGTTGGCCGAGGAGCCACATTGCAGGCCAAGCACCGCATGCAAAGGGGATGTGGAGGATATCGGCGATGAAGAGGCCGTGGTTGAACGTCTTTACAGACTGTAGCCGGACGCTCGCACGACCTGGCTTTACGCCGGCTGTGAGTGTAGTATTGGTGTCGACGCCGAGGTAGATGGAGTTGTTTTCCCGGGAGACCATGCCGATGAGACTTTGGGAAACGGCAGCGTCGAAGTCGTGGTATTTGACAAAGCCGTCGGTTGGGTCGGGGTCAGTGAAGAAGTGGAATCCGTTGAAGAAGTGGTTTCCAGAGTAGTCGTCAGACAAGGCATAGCCGGCTATACTTGACTGGATCAGGGTTGCGCTGGCTAGCAGCATGGTAAGGGTGCGGAGAAACATCGTCAGGATGTTTGTATAAATACTATATTCGGTGTGCGCCGTGGATATGTTCGAGTAGATATTGGGGTAAGATGAGGGAGTGTGCGTCGGAAGAGCGAGCTGTGGTTTATGAAAAGGTATATGGAAGGAATGTGGACTCTTTACCAGAAAGAAGGATTTGCGCAATGTTCAGCAGAAGACAATGGAGGACCCAGTCCATTGTTCCGTTGACAGTGGTATATACCCAAGCTGACAAAGCGCAAATTGCAATTGTATAGTGAAAGACCTTTTCAACAATAGCAATTCTCTCTCGACAACAAAGTCTTTCACGCGACGGCGTTCATTGTTTGTAATATTCCGTGTGCCGACCAGTGATGAATGAGTGACAACAAGAGGATATTGCAGACAAAGGTGACAATAGCGATTGCGCGTGCTTCAACAACGCGCTCGAGAGTGACACACGACATCCTAGTGGCAACAGTTCAATAGGAGAGCTAGCGTTCCATGGATGGTATGTGCCACAAGAGGTACGTACTACTGACCCAACGCTTCTTCCACCGGAGATCAGCTGACAGGATCTCTCTCCTCCCTGACGCCCCGATTATATCAAAGTCACAAAGAAAAGATAGGAGTGAGAGTAAAGACGCATACACAAGCTTTCACAAGGATTTTGCATTCACTCTCACGTCAAAGTTACTGAAATAAGTAATTTTTCGATTTTTTGCTCACCATCCGTGAATCTGCATGCGATTATATCCATTCGCCCTTGAATAACGCCTCGTGACTTATAAACCGAGTTTACAATACTAGATCTGTTTGAATCTTGACTGCGACGCATTGGAATACCTCTCAACGAGTAGACTTGAGAGAATGGCCAGGAAAGCTTCCTCTATGGTAAAGTGTCCTCAATCAACCCGACACTTCCACTGGAGCCGGCTTATCTTCGTATTGCATACTTGCTCGCATGAGCATGTAATCATTCCATCTGATCGGTTGGTATTTGGCAGGGTGATCAGCATCGGTGCAGCTTGGCAACACCTCGACTACTGTTGGACCCTCCGGAGAAACAAAGTACGGTATGGAGTACCGCGCCCGGGTCATCCGCACATCGCCTGTGAAACGGTCTTGGCGTGGAGGTAGGCCCACACGATGCATTGTTGACTTGAGGTTGTCTGCATATGAAATAGTGAGCAATCCATGGTCGAAATGACCACTGACTATTATGATACTTACCATTACTCCATCGCTGCAAGAGGTCACCGACATTCATGATTATTGCATCTTTCAGTGGCGGAGCGGCGATAAATTCGCCTTGCTGATGTGGGTTCTCAATCTTGAACTGCTTAGCTGAGCAAAGGTAAGATGCCAACCGTAGCTTACCTCAAGGCCTCCGCAATCATCTTGAAAGACCATGGTAAGCGTCGGCCAATCGCAATGAGCCGGCATTCTTGTCATGGGCCGGCTTTCAATGTCATCAGCCGGTACCTGTGGGTAATGTAGCAAACGCAATTGATTATTATGACCCGAATGTTTCTTTAGGAAAAAGTCCTCCTCAGATAGACCAATGCCAACTGCCATAGCACGTAGAAGCATCTTCGCATTCTCATGGCATTCCCAGTAAAACCTGTTCATAAAGTCTCGAAATCCAGGAAGAACAGTCTCGGGAAGCCACACATTCGGTTGAGCGCCATTGCTTTCACTGCCCACTTCGTAACTTTCCTGCCCCATGTTAGTCTAAACTGGAATACTTTTAGAAGGAGACGGATACCTTAACATCCGAGACCTGCCTCAGCTTCGCCACAAGTTCTGGGTCGTTTTCATCTCCAACAGCGTTTGAAACTTTCTCAAGGCCGGGCCATGAGTAGCCACGGTGGACGGCAGACCCGTTGGGATGTGGCGCCAGCATCTTTTCATCGTGACTGAGATCGAATAGCTTTTTGGACCACTCAAAGGCTTTGGCCAGCGTCTCTGCCGGTATCTTGTGATTTATAATATACACAAAGCCAACAGCTTTGCAGGCATCAATCAGTTGAGCGGCAACTTGAGACTTCTTCTCTGCTGTAGCCGACTCCCAGCCTGCGAAGTCGACGATTGGAATGGCTGACGCTTCCGCATCCATCTTTCAATAGTTTTCGGGATTAATTGAGGGATGCTGCCGTTCAATGAGTGATGGTGATGCCACTAGAAGAATGCGCGATTGTGCTCAGGTCATTGCGGACGACGGAGAGCAGATTCGTGGTCATCATCATGCATCGACTTCTCCGCTGACGGCTTACACAGCTGATGACTACGGTAAGATACCTTAGGGTTTGGCCAACAATGAAAGACAGCCCAATCAGCAATGCGCTACTAGCCGCGCGGCAAGACACGGTTATCAAAGTCAAGATTTCATCAGCTCCGTATCTTCCTTCGTTCGGTTCTTGTCATCGCAGCTTGACAACGTTTCCGAGTCCATGCGCATGAAATAGCAAGAAACAGATGTGTCTATGTGTTTTCTTAGATATTCCCAACGAGATAATAATAATAGTTCTTTTATTGACTCAAGTGCGAAGCTATAACGCTACAATAGACACTCGCTAAATATGTAGGCCTGGTTACCCACAGATTATACAATCGCCACCGAACTGTACCATCCTCAAGACAGGTC
>JAABUZ0100001554.1_pt1 | contig 42928 bp, 43 predicted proteins | sample 5562091 | NCBI WGS metagenome assembly JAABUZ01 (sample SAMN12813069, study PRJNA571459) | rock metagenome | isolation source: Antarctica rocks | place: Antarctica: Victoria Land, Linnaeus Terrace sud | collected 2015-12-21
CTCGCGATTCCCACCGTTCCACAGCTTTGACGATTCTTCCTTATTAAAAGGTCAAAGCGAAAAACCTGACCTTAAACCAGTAACCGGGAGGGTGGGCCAGAAGAAACTGCCGAAATGGGCCAAGTGTGATTGCTATCGACGAGGTCGGCTATGTGCCTCTGGCGGAAGTCGGGGCCGAGTTTTTGTTTCAAATCATCGCCGAACGGGCGGAAAAAGCAGCGGTCATATTAACTACCAATTTGCCGTTCTCGGAATGGACGCAGGTGATTCCGAACGCCCGGCTGTGTAAGGCGCTCCTGGACCGGGTTACGGACCGGGCGCACATCCTGGAAACGGGTACCGAGTCCTACCGTTTCCGCCGCACCATGAACAAGCAGAAGAAAGGAACGAAACCGCCGGAGGCCGCCCCGTAAGCTATGGAACGGACGTTCTGTGGAAAGCCCGGCGGTCTTCCCACAGAACTTGGAAATCGCTCTCGCGATTCCCACCGTTCCACAGCTTTGACGATTCTTCCTTATTAAAAGGTCAAAGCGAAAAACCTGACCTTAAACCAGTAACCGGGAGGGTGGGCCAGAAGAAACTGCCGAAATGGGCCAAGTGTAGTTGCCAAACACACGGGTGTCGCGCTGCACTAAAAGGGGTAGTAACCACGCCCAACCGAAAACCTCCGTTAAGGATGAAATCCCAGTTGCTGTAGCGGTTCCCGGCTGGTTCAGAGTGAGATCAAACTGCGCAGAATTCAGTTACTGCGCAATTTTCAGGTATCCAGAAGGTTTTCTGAGCCGTTTTCAGCCCGAAACCTATACGAAGTGTGTAGGCATCTGGCGATCACGCACTTTCGTAGGGTGATGATTTATTCGGTCAGGTGTATGTAACTAAAAGGCTTATTGCTTAACGGAGGTTTTCGGTTGGGCTTGGCTACTACCCCTAAAAGAGGAGAATCGTTCCCTTTCGTTTTCAACAGATTCTCCTCTTTTAATACAAAAACTGCTGCACTAAAAGAGGAGAATGCTGTACGTTATGAGGAGAATACGTGCGGTGCTGCGTACTCTCCTGTTTTAATGCCGAAGCGCAGGACGGAACCGCTCCTGTCCGGCTCTGATCGCCAGACGGAGCGCCGTCGCGAAAGGGTACGGCGACCTGAGCCGAACCCCATCCCGCACGATGGGGGCGGGTGGTTCGGCAGATCCCAGACACAGTCTGCAAAACGCCACGGAGTCTCCTCTTTCAGTACACAAGGCGGTCTCCTATTTACGTACAGTTCTGCTGTTGATTCTCCTCTTTGAAATACAGCAAATCGGCTGGAATTGAACTCATTCTCCTCATTAAGTACAGCGTGACATCCTGCACGAGGTCCGAAGCATCCCCGCCGTTCTCGTCTTCCCACTTCCGTAACGCTGCCTTCCGGGTCTCGCTGCGAATGAACACGCAAGTACGCTCGTAATCCGGGTTGCTGCTCTTGCCTTCGCCTCTGGTCCACGCCAGGCGCTTCCCTGCTGACTTCGACGGTGCTGGTGACGCTGCTGCGGATCGACATGAGCAGCAACCAGGATCGTGGTTCACGATCCGTTCACAAAGGTAAAACGGTGATACCGGGAGCGTATCGAGTGAAATCGGACCCATTGTGTGTGAGCAAATAATGAATCCCATAGCGGCGCATGGTCGCCACAATATTGGCATCATGCACCTGTTTTCCGCGAGCACCCGGACTCACCAGCAAGGCGAGGAGATGCTGCGTCACTTCGGCATCCTCCTCAGCGATGGTCAACTGATCTGCCCACAGATGAAGGGCTTCCATAATGGAATGGACCGGAGCCATCGAAGAGAGCGTGCCCGGCCGAGTAGCGGTGGCCAAAAACTCCCGCAACACTTGACGGCTGGTCCAGACCGGCAATTCCCTTCCCCGGAGTGCATTCAGGCGATGGCGTGCGACATTGGACAGAGATAATTCCGGAAACGAAGCGTAAATGAGAACGTTGGTGTCAATGAAAACCGGGCTGCCCGGCGGAACGGCTTCGAGCAGCCGATACGCTGCGATTGTCTCCGAACCGCTAACGGTGGTCATCGCCATACAGGTCTTCGCGACGGAAGGTGGTCGCTTCGCCGGCAAAGTGTCCCGGCAGGCTCGGGAAATCGAAAGAAGAGGCGTGGCGACCGGGAACGGGGGGCGGCTTCACCACCACCGCATCGCCGTGACGTTCAGCTTCCACCTGCGTATAGGGCGGTGCCTGCACCAGTTCGGCAGGGAGAATGAGTTCGCCGGAATCAGTCACTTGCAGGAGCATACTTCATCGTAAGGGCCCAAATAGGGCTGAAGCCAGTATAAAAGGGCCAATTCGCGGAAAACAAGTTCGAATGCACGATAATGCGCCTTATCGTGCATTCAGATTAAAGGCATTTTGCGCGGCCGCGCAGGAACATAGTCAAAACGGATGCCCTCGAAACCGGCCCGGATCAATTTCTGGACGCGTTGCGCCCTTCACCTCGCCCGTTTGTGGCTTATTACCGGGTTTCCACCGACAAGCAGGGCCTCCCAGGTCTGGGTATGGACGCCCAGCGCGAAGCCGTTGCTCACTTCCTCCACGGGCGGGGCGAACTGGCCGCGCAGTTCGTGGAAGTCGAAAGCGGACGCAAAGAGAAACGGCCCAACTCCAGGCCGCGCTCGCCGAGTGCCGGAAGCGCCGCGCCGTGCTCGTGATCGCGAAACTCGACCGCCTGGCGCGCAACGTCCATTTCATCGCCGGTCTGATGAACAGCGATGTGGAATTTGTGGCCGTCGATATGCCGAGCGCTAACCGGCTCACCATTCATATTCTGGCCGCTGTCGCCGAGCATGAGCGGGAGATGATTTCCCAGCGCACCAATGCGGCGCTCGCAGCAGCGAAGACAAAAGGTATTACCTTAGGAAATCCTCGTATCGAAGAAGCCCGCCGGAAAGCAGCGGCGGCACTTCGTACACGTCCCGCGACCCACGTCTTAAGCCTCATCAAGACGCTACGAGGGCAGGGCAAAAGCTATTGCGCTATCGCCAAGGAGCTGAATCGGCTCAACATCAAAACACACAGGGGTTGTCAGTGGTACGACGTGACCGTAAAAAAGGTGCTTGTGCCGCCTCTTTAACAGTCATGATTCTTGGCCGAACATCGTAGCGGGAGGTCTGGAACCCGGCAATGAGGGTTTCAGTATTTAACTGTTGTTACCTCCGATTGACAGTATCGCCGTAATGCAGTAGTATCGTAACTACTTAAAAACGGAGCTACGGCGCATGCCTGTAATATGTTTGCTTAATCAAAAAGGTGGTGTAGGAAAAACTACTCTTGCCCTTAATCTTGCGGGTGCGTTTGCCCTTGCTGGCAATTCCGTTCTGTATGTGGACGCAGACCCACAAGCGACCGCTTTGGACTGGTCAGCCGTTCGGGGGAACGACACACCGCTTTTCAACTTGGTGGCAATACCACGAAATACCCTGCACACGCAGCTACCTACCTTAAGCGCCAACTACCAGTGGACGTTTATCGACGGCCCGCCGCTTGCCGGTGACGTTGCGAAATCCGCTATTCTCGCCAGTGATCTTATTATCGTCCCTTTGCAACCAAGCGGAGCCGACAAGTGGAGCACGGAAAAGATACTCAAGCTGATTGAGGAAGCCCGGTTTTACAAGCCAGACGTAAACGCCGTAATGACGGTAAATCGTAAAACCGTAGGTACGGCTATTGGGAAACACTTCCGGGAGGGCGTCGAAGCCGATTACCCGGACTTCCCCGTTCTCCATACCGAAATAGGCCAGTACGTGGTGTTTGCCGAAGCCTTGACGACCGGCAAGACGGTTTTGGAGATTGACTCGAAAAGCAGCGCCGCGAAGCAGATTGAAGCCCTTGCAGACGAAATCAGGAAGGTATTACGCCATGAGCAAAAAGATTCACGTACCCGCAAAACCTCAGCCCGGTAATCCTCCGGCCAGCGCCGCCGAGTGGATAGGGCGACCAGAAACGCCGCAACCTCCCGCAGAGGAGGACAACGCGGAACCATTGGTAAGGCTTACGTTCGATATTCCCGAATCTCTGCATCGGCGCATCAAAATGGCGCACGCACAGAAAGGCATCAAACGCATGGCGACCGAGCTACGGCGTATATTAGAGGAACACTACCCAGCAGCACCGTAATGCCGTAATTAAGTTTTAACGTCGTTACGGCGTTACGATGTTAAATAACCCAGTTATCACGTTTGGTCATGCTCCTTGCCGTTGACCCTAGTGGTTGCGTAAATGTTGGGTCGTGGCCGAATATTTTGTAAGGAGCGAGCAAATCCAGATCGTAGAGGCGCAGAACGATCCGAAGGAGAAACGCATATGGAACAGGCAGCAAAACTGGAACTGCCCGGATTGGAAAGACACGCCATTCGTAAAGAGCGGCCCCGTTTATCACCCATGGCCCAGAAGATCGCTGACGGCGCAGTAGCTGTACGGGAGGTCATCGCCGGTGAGGAAGATATTTCTTATTGCCATGCCGTTCTCGCGCAAGTGAGCCTGCCCAGAAGCCCCGTGCTAGACCGCATTTTCGAGCGACGGAGCGGAAATGTATCACTCCGCGTGAAGGCCGGGGAACTCTGGAAACCATCAACACAGACGTGGGAGGAGCAGCCTTTACCTAATGGCTCTGTTCCGCGATATATCCTCGTATGGATGAATACGTTTGCGATTCGTAATAAGACCCGCGAAGTTCCTTTAGGCGACAGCGCCCGCGACTTTATGCAACACATTGGCTACAAGCATGTGAGCGGAGGCAAAAAGGGCTCTCACACCAGCTTCACAAAGCAAGCGCGGGCCTTGGCAGCTTGCTCATTACAGCTCGGAATGCCCGCAGGAACGTTTGACGGCAAAGTAGTAAGCAACAGTCAAATGTGGATGGAGGAGGACACGCGACAGCGGGCGCTGTGGCCTGCATGCCTCGTTTTGACTCACGACTACTATGACAGCCTCCAAGACCGTGCTGTACCGCTGAACCACATGGCTCTAGTGGCTCTGCGGCAGAGTTCATTGGCTCTCGACATTTACGCTTGGTTGGCTTACCGGCTACACCGGGTAAACGAGCGTACAGGCACGTTCATTTCATGGGCCAGTCTAAGACAACAGTTTGGGGACGAATATCCTGACGATAATGATGGCCGAGCCAATTTCAGGAAGGAATTTTTACGCCGTATACAGATCGTGAAGCAGCTTTACCCAGCAGCGCGGGTCGAGGAATGTTTTGAAGCTCGAAAGCGAAAAGGGGGAACCTCCTGCGGTCTGACCCTGCTGTCCTCGCCGCCACCCATTGCCAAACGAATCCGCTCATAAACCGGAAACGACGATGACAGGTCCTCCTCTGTGCAGACTTACCACGCACTCGCAGCTAAATCATTGATTACAAACGGTATTTTTTTTCTTATAATCGTTTTAGCCTAAAGATTCGTTCTCCTAGTATTGACTTATCTGTGCTTCTGTACAGACTTACCACGCACTCGCGTTCTCCCCACTGTTCAAAACAAACTCCTCTGTGCAGACTTACCACGCACTTCTGTGCAGACTTACCACGCACTTCTGTGCAGACTTACCACGCGCCTATATAAGGAAGCCTATAGTTATTCCTATATGTACTTTCCGATAGTAAGTGTTGTGGAAAGTAAGGAAATGTTGGAAAAGTAAGAAGGTAGGATCTAGATCTTGGTAAAAAATCATATTTAACGAGACCTAAAGAACCTAAGAACCAAGAACACGCCGTGGAAATGGCGAGGGGTGGAAAACCAAAATCAGGTTTCCCACCCCTCTTGGAAATCGCTAGCGATTTCCACATTTCCACCGCACGATCCCGACTACTCCTTTATCAAAAGCTAAAAGAAGAGGCTTGGCGACCCCAGACGAGGGAACGATCAAAATCAGGGAGACCTGTTCCGGCTTCCTTCACCCTCTACCCGGATTTGCAACCAAAGAATGCAAGTCCAGTTCCGGTACTCCCACGACAAGTAGCTATGCTAGGTTTTGGTGATGGTGGTGATACTTGCTGCAAAGAAGTAAACCCAGGCCTTAGATTCTGATATGAATTTCGTTCCTTCCGAAGACGTACGAGCAGAACTTCTCGCCTCTGTCACCGATACATTCGAGCGCCGTTTTTACGAACCAACCTTACATGGTGTGGCATTGCGTCAGCTTTTAACAGAACAGCAAGCCGAACTACTTACTAGCCAAACTTTCTCCAGGAACCTCAATGCACTCCTGATAACTATCAACGCGTACCCCATTGAGTTTTTTCACGAGTCGGAACGGCGGATTGGACTTTGGAAAGCGATTCAATGTAGTTTTCATCGCTGGAACGGTCATTGGATATTCCAAGATGTGCTTCCTGATGGCTGGGCGGACCGGGCAGGCGTACAGCCAGGTGCTGAACTCTTGGCTGTAGACGGACAGGATGTGAATGGCACCGAGATTCCCAAATTTGTTTTAAGTTCCCAAGTCAAAGTCGCATTCCAAAACCCGCAAGGCAAGCCACAACATTTTACATTCGATCCTACAGCCAAGGAAGACGAAGACTCTCATCGCTATGTCACGCACAAAACTTTAGAGCCGGGCATCGGCTATCTACGCATCAGCAAATTCCCCGGTGTGCTGGGCATGGGTGTGGCGCAGGCAACTGACCAAGCCATTGAAGCATTAAATAGACCACACGTTTTAATCGTGGATATGCGGGGAAACTTAGGCTCAGTTGGTGCTGGCAACCTGCGCTTAATGGGATACTTCACTCCTCAGAAGAAGCCCGTTGGTTATAGCCTGACTCGCGCCAGGGCCGAGCAAGGGTACCGGCGTGAGGACCTCATCCAGTTCACGAAAATCCCGCGTCACCAGCTCCAAGTGCCTTTGCTGTTATTGAAGTTCAAGAATGCTGACAAATCGATTGTGGTTGTCACAGAAGGCTTACGCAAACAGTCCTTCCATGGCCGGATCATCCTGCTCGTGAATGAGCATACAATCTCCGGGGGAGAAATCGTCGCGGGCTTTGCCTCCGATCATCAACTGGCCCACTTGGTCGGATGTTCCACCAGCGGTCACCTGCTGGCTTGGTCTACTTTGTCTGTGGGGCATGATTGCTTCCTGACTCTACCCACGGGCAACTATCTCACCTGGGAAGGAAAATCCTTTGAGGGAACCGGCGTGATTCCTAATACACTGATTCCGTTCTCCCCGGAGGCGGCGCGAAACAGACAGGACAACCAACTCGAAGCCGCCTTGCAAATGGCTAGACGGCTGTAATTCTCCTTGGCCCCAAAAAGTAGTACTCCGTTATGCTGATTCGATTTGTATTCACAACGGCACTGGCTTCCACTCTGACCTTAGCGTATGCAGCTTGTCCCGAGGGAGACGCGCAACTAGCCCAAGGCTTTCAGGCCGCGAATCTCTACAACTGGCATGCCGCTGCCCCGCATTTCCATCAGGCCCAGCAAACCTTTGCCCACTGCGGAGAAGAACGCAATCGCTTGCTGGCCTCAGTAGGCGATCTGCGAGCGACGATGGAGCAACGGAACCTGGGAGAGCTGTCGGCCCAGCTTGGCACGTTGCTGAACAACCCCATCGCCCAGCGCGATCCGACCGTACGCTTGTGGATCTACATTGCCAAGGGCGATGTCGATAACGACCTGCACTATCCCACCGCGGCACGCCGGGACTGGGAAACGGTCAGGGCACTAGCCCATGCGATCCATGAGGAGAAATGGATCTACCGCGCCAATGGAGAACTCGCGATTCCCGCGTTTTATTTGGGCGATGCGGCGCTGAGCCGAAAATTGGTCACTGAAGCATTAACCGCCGCCACCGATGCCCAGGACTATGCTTCGAGGGTTCGTCTGCTCACTCATATTGGCACCGTGTATGAGATGTGGCAACAATACGATACAGGGTTAGAACGTCTCAACGATGCTCTCCAAACAGCCCAGGCGCACCCGGAGCTGGGCTACCCCGTTACGGTGCAGTTGGGCCGGGTAATGGGCTTACTTGGTCTCCAGCAATTCGATGAGGCGGAACGTCTAGCCAAAGAGATTGTCGCGGTTCTCGAGCAGCAGCACCGGCGCCTGAACGAAGCACAAACACGTGTCCAATTGGCCGCCGTCTACCGAGCCAAGCAGAACACTGAAGCAGCGATCCAGGAGCTGCAACAAGCCGTCGAACTCGCGCAAGCGGGTCAGTATCAACAGTCGCTTGCGGATGCCGAATTTGAGCTGGCGGATCTCTATCGGAGCTTGGGCCGGATCACGGAGGCAGAAACCTACGCGGCCCATGCGGTGCAGGCCACCCAAGATAGTGGGATCATTTCCGACCTTCCAAATCGGCTGCAAGTCCTGGCAGCCTTGAAAGCAGCAGAAGGGAAGTACCAAGCCGCCGATCAATTGTACCGGAAGGCCGAGGACGAGGTGGATGCTCAACTCGCGCTGGCCGCGATCAGTGCCAGACCCTTGCTGCTTGGTGCCATGAGTACGATCTATACGCAGCATTTCGCTCTCGTGGCCGAACACTTACCGGACGTCAATAAAAACTATTCCATTGTGGAGCGCATCCGGGGCCGTTCCCTGGCCGACTTGCTGCGAACGGGCATTCTTCCCAACACGCCGGAAGCGGAAGCAGTCGAGCGAGAGATTAGCAGTCTTCGCCTCAAACTGGCAACGGCCAAGTTACCGGCTGAGATTGCCAATCTGCGGGAGCAGATCTTCATCACGCAACATAAACGCTGGCTGAACACATCGGAGGTAAACTCTCTCAGCCGCAAACCGGAGCAGATTCTTCCCTTAACGGCTGTACAACACAGCTTAAAGTCTTCTGAGCTGCTGCTCGAATATGTCGAAACATCTTCCGATGTGTACGTTCTGGCGATCACGGCCCAAGGCGCTCGCTGTGTACGGTTAGGTCCGACACGGGATATGGTGACCGCCGCTGAGCAGTTCGTGACAGCGATCAAAGCGAAACAGAGTGGTTTGGCGGAAGGAACGGCGCTCTACAATATGATCTTGGGCTCGCTGCCAGAGCTGGATCAACACCCCGACTTGATTGTGGTGCCGGACGGCGCGCTGTATGCTGTTCCCTTTCCCGCCTTGGTGGACCAGCAAGGAAGGCGTCTGCTCCAAACGCATACGGTGGTGCGGGCTTCCTCGGCCAGCAGCCATGTAATTCTGCAAAAACGGCCTCAAAAGCTCGTTACTGGTGGGTTGCTCGCGGTCGGAGGGGTCACCTACAATGCTGATATTACCAAGATCGCGAAACTGCGCGGTTATGAAAGTGAGGCTCTGGAAAACCTTCCCGGATCGGAGGAGGAAGTGACAGCGGCGATGATGGCGCTCCGGTCAGAAATGAAAACGGACCAGTTGATGAAAGAAGCGGCCACCGAGTCCGCCTTTAAAGCCGATCACTTGAAAGAAAGAGCCGTGATCCATTTAGCCGTTCACGGCACATCCAACCCGAAGAATGCTGACAAGGCAGCCCTCGTCTTCCTCAGTGATCCAGATTCTGATGAGGATGGGCTGTTGGAGGTGCCAGAAATCATCCATTTGCCGTTACGATCCGACTTGGTGGTGCTCTCCGCCTGTGAGACAGCCACGGGCAAGGTGCAGGGAGAGGAGGGCGTCGCGAACCTGAGCCGCGCGTTTTTACTTGCTGGCACTCGCACCGTTGTCGCGACACTCTGGAAGATTGACGATGTGTTTTCGGCGGCGCTCATGAAAGAGTTTTATACAGGCTTAGCTAATGGTGACTCGAAAGCGGGAGCCTTAGTCAATGCGCAACGAACCATCTTGCAACGATTCCCGCAAGCTGTGCCGTACCACTGGGCCGGGTATGTGATCGAAGGAGCCGCTCGTGCGCCCTTACCGCAAGAGCATACGGCACAGGCCGTCAATGCACGACGAGGGGCACAAAGCGCCAGGATGCGTCCGCATGATGAAAGACAACCCAATATGAGCCGGGCGAAAGAGTAGAAAAGTCGGCCTGAATCTCCAGACTGGTTATACCGTTCGTGAGATGGGCGATGCTCGTAAAGCTTTGAAGAGCAGAGCCTTCTTTCGTCCGCCGAATTTGCAGTTCATATTGCCCATCATTGCTGCCGAGCGAAAGATTCACCCTGATGGTGCCTTTCTGGGCGGGTGCCTCCAAACGAACTGGCTGGGATTCTTCACTGTCCCCGCGTGTGGGAGACTGTATGTTCCAGACCGCCATGGCTCCGGCAGAGGTGGTAGGAAGAAAATGGTGCTTCCGAGACAAAAACGGCCAGATTAATAATGCAGCCAGGAAAAGGCAAGCCGCCAAAATTGTGATACCCCAAACTCTTTTGTTTTTGAGGGATGCTGCTTTTCGGGCGCGAACCTTAGCGCCTCGTAGGTCCAACATTTCTTGCAAACACGGTGAGCATCGTTTGACGTGTTCGTAGGCCGGATGCTGAAAAGGCATCGGAGTACTTGCCACTTCGTCTAAGACGACAGAACCAGGGCAGCCTTCTCGTTGCGGATTAGGATAAGCCGCGAGTGCCATCTGCTGGAGCAAACGGCGCAGATCACGCAAGTCATCATCAGAAAACGACTCTCCCATTGGTTCGATGTCATTATGACTTACGAGGAAGCCTGGAAAGCCGTAGCTGTAGCTCTGCATAAAATCGGTAGAGGCGATGCCACAGTGTATCGACCGGAACGCCCAATTCTTTCGCTAGTTGCTTCACTTTAACTTCTTCCTCATCATGAAAGCCGAATAGTTTATCAACAATCGGCTGGTAATCGGGACGCTCGTTCCGAATATACTTCCATATCAAAGCAATTTGTGAGTTGTGCTCAAGCTGGGATTCAAAATCAAGGCTATGAGGATCAGGAATCTGATCATTTTCGATATAGGACTGATCTCGTGTTCTTCGGAACTCTTTCCGGCAATCGTTATGAACTAATTGGGTGAATGCTCTTCGGACTTCTTCATCCACTCGGCCTGAGTCCAGCGGCCCTCGCCAGCGAGGGATAAGATACTTCACAATCCGTTCCGTAAAGTCGTACGGAGTGACCGAGGGGCCCAGTTGAGAAGTGACGAAGGGAATCATCCAGGGCCGCAGGCGCTCCATCGACTGTTCAACAGCCAATTCCATCTCCGATTGAGAAGGTGGAGGATTTTCGTGCCAGCTTCGAGTGGGTGACGCCATGGAAAGCCTTGGTTTTGTTTCAGATCCGGGGATGACAAAAATTTATTTTTGCTTTTTGTCAAAAAACGCCATTCTCGTGCCTTTACAAGTAAGGAGCCCTGTTCAGTAAAAGCTAATTCTTCTCCAGAGCCGAACGAAACTTAGTATACCGAGTCACATTCAGTCTGGAGTACTCACAGGACTTTAGACGTTTTCGCTCAGGAATGGGATTTCTTCTACTTTTCATCGCCCACCAGATCACGCATGCAAAGATCAACCCCACTACCCAACCAAGATGTGTTGAGTCAAGGAAACCCCGTCGGCCATAAGCAAGCAATGAAGTCAATCAGAATTACTGAGAAAACACCGGGTCCGCGCAGGGTATCGGAACAACGACGCAAAGCTGCCATTCCCAGCCTTTTTGCAGAAGGCGTCGATGTCGGAGTAAAACTCGCTTTGTGCTGGATGGAAGCGGAACTGGCCCACTGCGAGCCGACCTCAGAGTCCGTCCAAGAAGCACTCAATAAAATCCGCCACCGATCCTGCCAGATTCAACAATTTGCCTTAGTGGAGCAAGCTGTCAGTCCCGCTCCTACCTCCCACTCCCGCCGAGTCCGTTCACCGGCGCGCGCCCGCTCTACAGCCGTCAGGAACATAAGTAGGCTATGAAGGGCCGCTTCAGGTAGTGGGATTATGGCTTCTTCGGCCAGCGTGCCTCATGTGCTTTTTTGAGGCGGGCTTTTTTGTCCTTCTCATCTAAAGAGTTCCACCAGTTCTGCGCGATTTTCCGCCGCGCTTCGGCAAACTGCTGAGCGAGGTCCTCCGGCAAAACTTTACGAATCGGGGCTGCCTGAGCTTTTTGTGCTTTGGCGTAAGCACGGAGAGCATCCATCCCTAAGCTGGAACGGCTCACGCCCAGTTGCTGAGCGGTTTTCGCCAGCAAGCGGTAAAACGCAGCAGGGAAAACCGGAGGGATCGACATATCTTCTTGACTCGCCTTCTGATTGGATTGCTTGGCTCTCTGCTTACTCAGTTTTCACACCCTCTGCTCAGAATTTTTTACAACTATAAATCCTAACAGTTCTATAAGTTACCCATAAAATTTATCTGGGTCACTCAGAAACAACTTGACAGTCTGTGTAAGCCATAGCTATTGTAAGGCAAGATCAGTCATTCCTCAAGAGGCGGACAACCAAGCGCTAGGACAAATCACCGATGCGGAAAGCGTGAAGCCATGATGAAACTCAGCCCACGAGAGCGCGAAGTATTGGCTTTGTATGTCGCCGAAGGGCAACTCCGGCGGGTCGCGGAAGCGCTGGGCCGTTCGATCTATACCATTCGCCATCAGCACGCTTCGGCGATGCGCAAACTAGGTGCTCGCAATTCTGTGGAGTTGACCATTTTGGCGCTCCAGAAAGGACTGGTGAAGCCATGAGCGCACTCAACTTGGTGTTGTTAAACGGGCATATCTATTGCCGCGAGTGTTTAGCCCAGATCCCGGCCACGTTTTTAGCCTGTCCCGTGTGCGCGGGCTTCGTCCGGGAGAAAGGCCATTGGGCCGCGCCGACGCCCCCGCCGGAGCCAGCGCGGGCGGACGGAGAGCAGCCGCTGTTGTTTGACACCAGCGCGCCCGAGTATCCTGCCTGAACAGATTTTCAAAGGAGGTGAATCGCCCGAGCGGCACAAAACTTACATTTCATGACTTGCCATTTGTTTTCACGCCTGCGCGCCGTTTGGCGGCAGGCTCAACCTGAACCCATTTGCACTCACAGAAGGAGAACAATCATTTTGAAATCCCTATTGACTACCGCTGCATCTTCAGCGGTTACTACGGAAGAATCATTACTCACGGAAGAATCCGTGCTCGTGGAACCAGAAAAGGGAACACTCTCGGCCAAGCTGTTGGCGGCGTGCCTTTTCTCTGCCCTGCTGCCGGTTTTGGTGATGGCCCAAGATCCCATTTCGAAAGCCGCCTCCACCGGCAACTCGATCCTGACCGGTCCCTTGGCGATCTTTCTCGGAACCATCGTCATGATCGGCGGAGTTCTCACCATGTCCGCCGGAGACGGCCGGGCCGTTAAAACGATGGGCGGCGCGATCATTGCGGCGGGCGGCGTGATTGCCGCTCCGACGCTCGTGACCTGGGCGTCCACTCTGTTCTAGTCCCGAAGGAGCCAAGATGCAGTCCGAACACGAAGAGCACGAAACCTACGCGGCCATCAACAGAGTGGCGACCATGCTCTATATCGAGCGCCGAGCGGCTTTATTTACGCTCCTCTTCAGCGCCTTGATGCTGCTGGACGTGCATTCGATCAAGCTGTGCGTTGGCTCCTTTCTCCTTCTTTGGTCGCTTTCGTTTTGGATGACCAGGACGGATTCACAAATGCCCCAAATCATCCTGAAGTCCTTCTTTCAGGCTTCGATCCTCTGCCCGTTCGAGCACCAATAACATGGCCCGCAAAAAGCCCTTTCACACCCATCTCGCGCCCGCCGTTTTTTCGGAGGGAGGTATTTTCGAGACCAAGGCCGGGGATCAATGCCTGGTTGCCAAGGTCACTCCGGTGGATTACGAATCGCTGGAACCGCCGGTGCTCGACCGGTACACCCGCAAGCTCAAAGAGGCGCTGTTTTTATTCGGTCCCGAGTTTACGATTTATCAGTATTTCGAGAAGCGGAACCGGCCCGCGATTCCTTTCCGTGGCGAGTATGCGAACCCGGTTGCCACCAAAACGGTCCAGACACGCCAAGCGGAGCTGGAGGCGCGCAGCAGCCATCTCTACACCGTCGAGATTCATCTGGCCATCCTGCTGCACAAAGCGACCAGCAAAGCCATGCTCTCGGCGGTCCGTGTGGGAAGTGTACAGCAACAATTGGAAGTGGACCGGGCGCGGATGGTGGAAGCGCTGCGGAACAAGTTTGAAACCTTCGTCGGCCGCTTGAAGAAGATTCCCGGCTTGCACCTGGAAGAGCTGGAGGCGGAAGGGACCTTTCAGTTTCTACAAGGACTGGTGAATTATAGCCGCCCCCGGCGCGGCGTGGTAAAGCATAATCCGGCCAAGGAACTGCAATACCAAATTGCGAATGAGGAGGGCGCGGTGAAACGCTCGTACCTCGAAATCGGTGATAGTGTGCTCCGCGTCATCAGCGTCAAGGACACGCCGGTCAGTAAGACCCATGCCTTGATGTTTCGAGAGCTGATGCGGGTCGATGCCAATTGCCGCATTTGTCTGGAGTGGCGGGCCATCGACAAGGAAAGGGCGAAAAAACAAACCAAAGACAAACGCGACAGTTTTGACGCCACTAAAATTTCTCTCTGGAAACGCCTCACGACCAAGGAAGAGGAGGAGCAGTTTTTGCACAAGGACGAGGATGCCGAAGAGAACATCCGCAACCTCGGCGAGGCCCTCAAAGGAATTGCGCGGGAAAACCCGTTCGGCTACTTTTCCTGCCATGTGACCATTTACGACGAGTCACTAGAGAAGGTGAAGCGTGGCTGCGTGGAGGTGGCGAAGACTTTTCCTGCCCCGATGATCGAGGAGCGCACCGGCACGCTCGATGCATTTCTTTGCACCATCCCCGGCAATACCCAGTACAACCGGCGAAAGTTGAAACTGCCGCTGGAGTGCTACGCCGACTTCTCGCTTCTCTGGGCCAGCTCGACCGGCCACATGCACAATCCCCATCTCCATGATGAAGCCTTATTGCTGCTCGAAACACTGGATCGGCAACTGTACGGATGGAACTTGCATGATGAGGCGGGCAATGTGGGGATGTACGGTCTGGGCGCTCCCGGTTCCGGCAAGTCTTTTCTGGGCGGCGTGATTGCCGACAACGTGATGAAGTACGACGACACTCATGTGTTGATCCTCGACATGGGGCACTCTTTCACGCATGTGACGAAGAAGCACAACGGCACTTATCTCACCCTGCGCAAAGACGACCGCAACACGGGGCAAATGAGTCCTTATCTGGCGCTGCCCCCCACCGCCGATCACATCTCGTTCCTGACTGATTTCACGAAGATGCTGTTGCGGGGCGAAGACGGGTACACGCTGAAGCCGGGGGAACACGAGGAAGCGGCGAAAGCCGTTCTTGCGCTGATGAAACAACCCATCGAGAAAAGGAGGCTGAGCAATCTTGCCTTGCAAGGGGAACTGGGTGTCCGGTTGCGGCGCTGGCAGCGTGGAGGCGAGTACGGCCACTTCTTTGACAACGACACCGACTGTATCAGCCTCTCCCGGTTTACCACGATTGACTTTGAGGGGTTTCGCAAAGCGACGTTCCTGGTCACGACGATCCTCTACTACATCACCGAACGCTTCAATGCCATTGTGTTCGACCCCAAAATGGCCGATTCCATCAAGCTCCTCTTAACCGACGAAGCTCACTACTTTCTTCTCGCCGGCGACATGGCGACCCAAACCATCCGTAATTTCGCCACAGGCCGCAAGAACAAGTTCTGGAACGTCTTCTTGACTCAATCCCCCTACGATGCCGAGAACGCCGGGATTGGGCCGAAGCTCCGCGAGGTCTGCCCGACGACCGTATTTCTCTCCAACCCCCGGCTCGACGAAGCCCGGTACCTGGAGATGTTCCCATCGCTCGGGCCGCAGGGAGTCAAAATCATCCGCGAGCTGGAGCCGCGCAAACAGATGTACGTGGTTTCGAGCGAAGGCGCCAAGATCCTCGAAATGAATGTCTCGCCGGAAGTGAGCGTGTACTACGGGCGCGATACAGAAACGGACAAGGTCAAAGAAGCCGCCATCGCGGAACACGGCTGGGAAAAAGGTTTGGCCATGGCCGCACAGCGTTTAAGTTAGGTAGGTTTAATGAAATTCCATCTCTTTATCTCTCTCCTGGTTGCCCCCGCCTTGTTCGCTGCCCTCGTACCAGCCGGGAAGCCCACCATGCCGGAAGAAGCCCGCCAGATCTTCCTGCGGCCCGGCAAATTTGAGCCGATCTACTGCGTGGTGAAGCTGTCGTGCTTGTTGCAGCTCCCGTCGAACGAGCTGGCCATGTCGGTCGAAAGCGGCGCGGGTAACGGCAAAGATACCCAGTGGTGGATCAAAAAAGCGGGCAATGGCCGGTTTGTGCAGATCAAGCCGGTCGATCCCGATATTCAGAACACGCTCCATGTTCTGACCGATCACGGCAACGCCTATACTTTCGAGATCTTCGAAGCTTCCCATCTGGCCGTTCCCATTGATGTGCGTGTGGATCTTGTGAACGAGAACGGCGATGAAGCGGACAAACGCGCGCAAGCAGATCCGACCTTCGTGCCGGCGGCGGAGGTCACGCGCTGGAAGGCGCAAGCGGAGGCAGAGAAGACGAAGGCCGATGCGGTCGCTCAACAAGCGAAAGACGAAGCCCGTCGTCAGATGGTCGAGGCCCGGAACACGGAAATCACGGCGCAGGACCATGACTATGGGTTCGACCGCGACCGTCCGCCGTTCTATGTGCTCGATATTTACACAGCGGACAACATGACGTATATCCGCATCAATCCGCACATCGATGAAGTCCCGATCTTGAATATCGTCAAGGACGGTAAAGACGCGCTTCCCGATTACCAGTACCAGAACGGCTTATACAAAGTATCAGGCCGCGTGTTGAAAGGGGTTCTCATCGCAGGCAAAAAGTCTCTCCGGTTCGAACACAAAGGGGCCTAACTGATGAACGAGCAGCAGAACCACCCCCAGCAGCCCGGCATTCAAACGTTTAAAGACGATGCGGCACGGCTGATTGAAACGTATCAGCGGCCCATCATCCTCGGCTCGCTCTTCCTCCTCGTCCTGGGGATGTGGGCGATCAGTCGCGGCTGCGACCAGAGTAAGGAAGCGCAAGTCGAAAAGCAGCGGCAAAACGCGAAGAAGTTCAATACCGCGCCGGGTCTCCCGGATGCCGCCACGATCAATAGGCAGAAACGAAGCATTGAGCAGCAGGAAACGGCGGATCGAGCCGCCCGGCAGCAGAACGCGAATGCGGAAGCAGACTGCATTCGTAAATTGCCGACCGGTTTGCCCGAAGCGCAATTTGAAGCGCTGAAGGCCGCTTACTGTGGCGACATGGCGGCGAGTGCCGCCGCCCCCGCCACTCACACCAGCGGAATCTACAACAATCCGACGCCCTATCCTCCGACACCCACCAACGCACAACCAGCCGCCGAACCGAAAAAGAGCTTGGCGCAAGAAGCCTACGAGGCCCGTAAACGGAGAGAGCTGGCGGCTTATACCGCCCCGCCCAGTGATGACGAATCGCCAACGCCGGTGGCTCCGAAAACGGCTCCCACCAAGAAGAGCGGCGAAGCCGATACTGCCGAGCTGGAAAATGCTTCTTACCCGTCCCCGGAGGACGCAAAGCCCCCATCATCAGCGGAGTCGGCTCCCCAGGCCGAAGAGAAACCGAAGCGGCCCCGTTCGTGCCTGGGCCTCTGCGAAGGCCGCATCATCCAAGCCCTGCTGGTCAATACTCTCAATGGAGAGTTCACCGGCCCTGTCATGGTGCAGGTCGATGTACCCCTGGTTGATTTCTCCACCAATGAAATTATCATCCCCGCCGGTTCCGTGGGGTTCGGCGAATCACACGCGGTCAGCGGTTTCCGGCAGTCTCGACTCGCGATCACCTTTCACAAGATTCAGCTCCGGGACGGTCGCATCATTTATCTCGATAACAAAGAGCCTGGTTTGTCCCAGGAGGGCGAAACCGGTCTCAAAGACAAGGTGAATAATCACTGGGCGCAGACCTTCGGAGCCGCCTTGGTGATTGGTGCCATTGGTGCCGTCGCCCAGGCCGGAAACAGCTACTCCGGTTTGGGCTACGACCCCGGCGTTTCGCTGCGGAACGGCATCTCCCAGGAGCTGGGTGCCACCTCAACCCGAGTGCTCGACAAATTCCTGAATATTCCCCCCTCCATCAAGGAGCGGCACGGCCTGCGCGTGGCGCTTTACATTAGGGGGGACATCCCCGGTTGGAGCCGCCGCCTGGAGCAGTAGCATAGGCCTATGCCACGGAATTCCAAACCCATTTCTCTGGTCAAGCTCGTGTTGGCAATCCCATTGGGGTTTGTCTGCCTCTTCCTGTTAGCTACCGCGCTACTAGGCTTATCCACCCTACTGAAAGGAGTTTTCCGATGAAACGAATGAAACGGATCGTCGTTGCCGGAGGCGTTGTCCTCCTCGTTAGTGTACCGAGTTTCGCCATGATCCCGGTTGTAGACCTAGGCGCTATCGCCCAGCTCGTCAGGAGTCTGGTTCAGCTTCAACAAAGCTATCAAGTCGCCGTCAACACCTTCAACCAAGCCAAGTTCAACATGACTCACTTCGGATCAACGCTGAAAGGCACTTGGCAAGGCTTGCAGACGACCATTCTGCAAAGCAATACACCGAACGCCTACGGCGAGAATGCTGAATATAACCAGGCGGTGAATACCGGGCAGAACAGCACCGCCGCTTGGAACACCGCGACGGAAGCACTCGAACCGGCGGCGGACTACTCGCAGCTTCCCCCGAATTCACCGGAACTCGCGGAGATGGCGAACGCGGAGCGCTACCAAGGCTATGGCCCGAGCGCTCTCGCCATCATTGGGCAGACCCGCTCGAACGGCCTGCGCAACCAACAATCGCTCGCCCAGTTACAGAGCGCCTATACGAATAACCCGGACGACACGGAAGGCCAACAACTCAATACCCTCAATGCCAGCAGTCTCCTTCTCGCACGGGGCGTCCAGGACCAGAACATCATCTTGGCGTCGATGGCGGAGTCCCAGGCGATTCACGCCAAAGTCGAGCAGGACCAGCTCACGGAACACTTCAACCTGGTGGCCCACGCGGAAACCATGAAGCAGACCACGCCCACGGAGGTCACCATTGATGACGCTTCCGTAGACGCCTGGAGGCTCCCATGAGCAAAGCCCTGACCATCAAAATTCTGCTGGCGATTCTTCTCACGCTGACGGCCATCCTGGCCCTGGTCCGGCATCACGAGGCCACGGTCGATACGCAGAACCGGGAGGCGGAAGCTTCCCGCCGCGCCGCGACCGCCGAGGAGAAGAAGAAAGAAGCGGATTCCATGAAACTCGACGACAAAGCGGTGCGGGAATACAAACCCAAATGAAAAAACTCTCTCTCCTTCTTCCGGCACTGGCGTCCCCGCTCTGGGCCGCTCCACCGTCCAATGGTGGGCCACCCATGACCATCAACTCCCTCACGTATCTCACGAACACGCTGGACAGCTTCGTCCAGAGCGGCGCCAATCTGTTCGTCGGCACCGCCCTGAATGTTCTCCAGGGGTTCGGCGTTTGGGTTCTGGTTTTTCTGCTGCTGGTGCTGGGAGTCGAGAGCGTGATGCACCGGACCATTATCAATCCCCTCCCGTTGCTCCGGTTCATTTGGACCTACGGCCTGTTGACCACCGGATTACATTATTACTCCACACCGCTGCCCGTGATCGGCTCCAGTCTGCACACCGTTTTCAGCGACGCCGCAAGCATTTGGGGCGCGCAGATGAACCTCCAAATTCTCTCCACTCTGTCCGCCAAAATTGAGGCGCTCCATGCCGGGATGAGCGTGCCGGGACTCACCGACATAGCAGGGATGTTCGTCTATGGCGTCGTGATTTTACTGCTCGCGGCTGCTTCCGGGATTATGCAAGCGGTGACCAGTTTCGCGTTTGTGGCGCTCGGCATCGGTGCGGTGCTGGGGCCCTTGTCCATCATGTTGGCCCAACTGCCCTGGTTTAAACATCTGCTCATGAACTGGATCACTTTCATGTTTAAGTACGCGATGTGGCGCTTGGTCGCTTCCGCGATTACGTATGTCTGGGGTAATACGCTGCTGGCGTACTTCAACTTTGTGGTCGGAAAGGACTACACCGCCGGGCATTTCCTTTCCATTCTCCTCGGAATGCTCACGATCACCATCTCCTTCGTTTACGCCTTGGTGATGGTCCCCAGTCTCGTGAACGACCTGTACGGCGGTTCCCACTCGGGAGGCGCCGCCTCCGCCGGATTGGTGGCGATGGCCGCGCGCGTTTTCAAGAAATTCTAAACCGGGAGACCTTTACTTTGAGCACACTGACAGAAGCGCCCCTTTATCCATCCCAGTCCTATCCGGCCCCGGAGGTGAACAAGCCGTTACAGAAACGGACGGACCGGATGGCGAAGTTAATCACAGAAAACTTTTGGCTCAAAGCCTCACTGCCGGCACTGGCTGCGGCTTTCGCCTACAACGGGTATCAGACCCACCAGAACACGGAGGCGCTCCGCCATTTTCGCCCGATCGTCGTGCGGGTCGATGATACCGGGCGAGCCGAAGCGGTGGAGTACCGCAACATGAAATATATTCCCGAGCAAACGACGATCCGGTACTTCCTCAGCACCTTCATCAATAAGTTCTATCGTCGGAGCCGGGCCACGGTCGGAGACGAGTGGCCGGATGCTTTTTACTTTCTCGAAGCAAACCTCGGCAATGGGATTCGGATGGATGCACAAAAGACCGGCTTTCCCGACAAATTCGTGATCGGGCGCGACACCCAGCCGGAATGCGACATCCGCATCGACAACGTTGTTTTTGCGGAACTACCCAGCGCCCCGACCGACATCCGCAAACATTATTCGGGTCGCATTGACTTCACGAAAACGTTTTACAATCAGGCCCACGAACAAGCCAAGACCGAGAAATGGACCGCCCAGGTTTGGTTTACTTTCACCGACAAAATTGAAAACGATCTCATTCTGAAGAATCCGGTCGGTCTCGTCATTACCTCCTTCGATACCAAACAGGCGTTCACCAACTAATGCCCTTCTCCCTCGATACGATCATTCATTATTTTCCCGAGGCCGTACAGCGCCTGGTTCACGAGCCGCGCGTCACCGACATCATGATGATGGGTGAGCGGATCTTTGTCGAAGAGCGCGGGCAGAAGCGACGGGTGGACGCCTCGATTGATGCCTTTGACCTTCGCACCGTGATCAATTACATTGCTGTGCAATGTGAAGACGCCATCAATGAACAGTCACCCATTTTAGACGGTCGCTTGCCGGACGGCTCGCGCGTGAATGCCGTCATTCAGCCCATTGCTTTCGGCGGCGACACTCTCACCATTCGCAAATTCGGCGGCTGGTTTTCCATCGAAGAACTGATCGCGTGCGGCACCGTGCCCCAAGTGGTGGTGGATTATCTCCGAACAGCCATCGACGAAGGGGGAAACATTGTCCTTTCCGGGGCCACCGGCAGCGGCAAAACGACTGTCCTGAACGGACTGATCTCCCTGGTTCCCGCGGACCAGCGGCTCATCGTGATTGAGAAACCGGCTGAACTTCAAATCAAGCATGAGTGTGTGGTTCGCTGGACGCCGCGCAAAGGCCAGAGGGAAGGAGACCGCACGATCACTTGGTCCGACCTGATTGAAGCCGCTTTGCGTTCCAATCCAGACCGCATCATTTTGGGGGAGATCCGCGACCAGGCCGCCTATGATTTGATTCAGGCCCTCAACACCGGACATGGCGGCAGTATGTCCACCACCCACGCCAATTCTTGTCAGGATGCCCTCGAACGGCTGTCCGACATGGCGCTTTCGGCCCGCAGCAATTTGAATCAAGAATTCATCCGGCGTTCCGTCGCCCGATCGATCAACTACGTCGTTCAAGTCAAGAAAGAACAGGGGCACCGGCAGGTGACCGAGATGGTCAAGATTACCGGATACGCTCAGGATTCCTTCCAAGTGGAACGGCTCTATATGAAAGGAGCAAAAGCAGCCTATGCCTATTCCTAAACAGGACAAACGAAAACCGGAAACGTTGAAGGTGAATCTTCATCCCGACGTTCTGGCCCGCTTGGACCAATTCTCTGAACAACAGGAGAGCGATAAGGATTACGTCGTCGAACACATCCTCAAAGCGTTCTTCGAGGAAGAAGACCGGTTCGCGGCTAAATCCGCCGTGCACAGCCCTCTTCCTAAACGAGGCAAAAAACCGCAGTTCGTCCAGGAGGCCGTCGCTTGAATCGTACCACCCAGACCGTACCGGAAACCGGCGTGTTAACGCCCGAAGAATTTGTGGAAGACGTAGCCGCCGCGCTTCCGTCCTCCAGCACCAAGGAGAGGTCCCGCTTGTTGGAACATGCACGAGCTTGGGCCGACTTGACTTACCCTGACGGACTTCCGACCGCGCTCGAAGCCCGACTGAAGAAATTGGAGGAGCAATGGCACTCGAAGAAGTAAAGCGTTGGGCGAAGGATCGCCTTTCGCACGACGAACAAATCTCGATTCATCCGAACAAGGCGATCAGCTCTGTCAATGATGTTCTGACCCAACTCAGCGCCTCCGAACGCAAGAAGAACATTGAGAACGTGAAGGCATATGCCGATCTCTACTACCAAGGCCGTCATAACAGGGACGTTCCCAAGGAAGTCCAGCAGCGGATCGACCAGCTCGAAAAACGGGCGGAACGCGCCCATGTCGTCGATCAGGCGCGCCAAGTGATCGCTGCTTACGGCGGTCCCCCGACCAAAGAAACCATTGCCGCCTCCTTGGAGCGTTCCCAGCAAGAGCGAACCGTGCAACAGGCTCCAGCGGCAGCCAAAAGTACCACCAACGAAAAGGCGAACGAGAAGGGTGTAGACCTGGCATCTGTAGCGGCCACCACTCTCAAAACAGCGACGCCCACCATCGAAAAAGAGTGGACCCAGGCGATGCGAAAAGGGGCAGGCGAAGTCGCGAACGCGCGGTTTCAGGCGAACCTCGAAGGTCTCAACGCACTCCGACAGGACCTGCTCGAAAAGCATCCGGAATGGGCGACTAAATTACCGCCGCCCATTAACGTTCAGGAAGTCTCGCAGCGCGTAGCGGAACAAGCGCGGGGCAAGCAAATAGAGCAGGAGATCTCACGGTAAAGCCCCGTTCGTGCTCAGGATGCTTCTCTCAATTCAGAGAACGAAACACATGGCGCTTTTAGGGCATGATTGTTTCGTTCTCTCCCAGCAACATGGTTAGCTACACACGAAAGGAGTGACATGCCCGGCGTTGTCGAACAGTTCGCAAAACATGAACTCGCAAAACACGAGCGGCAGCGCGCTGGATACGAGCAGGCCCAGCGCATCATGGACCAGGAATATAAGGCCCGGCTTGCCGCCAACCCGGAGGTAAGCCCAGCACAAAAGCGTCATATGGTGCAAGACATCGCCCTGCAATACAGTAATTCAGTCCGAAACAACGTTGGTGATCGCGGCAGGGGATGGGAAAGGATCGAACATCCAGATTTCGAAACCGGAGAACGCCGTGCCATTCGTGATTGGAGCTACCGTCACAATCACGAATTGCTACAAACAATGGCCGCTTCGAGGGAGCCTTCTGCACACGAGCGGGGTGTCCAAACGGCCCTTGCCCGATACACAGCGACTATCGATAAAGGAACTGACCTCGCATCCATGGCGGCGAACACCCTAAAAGTCGCTGTACCTACTATTGAAAAGGAGTGGAGCCGAGCGCTAGAGCGAGGTGCCAGCGAGGCAGACAGGGCACGCTTTCCAGCGAATCTGGAAGGCTTAAATGCGATGCGGCGCGACATGCTGGAAAAGCATCCAGAATGGACCACCAAATTACCTCCGCCGATCAATGTGCAAGAAGCTTCCCAACGGGTTGCCGAACAAGCGCGGGGCAAGCAGATGGATCAAGGCATGAGACGGTAACGGACCAGACGAAAGAACACATGATTACTTTGAACTTGCAATCTCCTGACCGACTTTCGGCTCCGGTTCGAGAGAGTTTGCCGCCGCCGGAACAAACCTCGATTTCCGTTCAAGAAACGTATCCAACGCGCCTGGAATGCCATGCGGTATTTCCGCTTTAGCTTACGAAAGGAGATAGCAAACTGTGTCGAAATCTAAAGACTGTTCAGGGATTCCTCTCAGTACTCAATCAGCATCTAAAGCGAGCACTAAAAGGCGGTGGATCGTTTCTTTCCCGCCGCCTCAGATCATCCTCGAACTTGCTGTCTTTCCGGCTGATGCAAAGCTCTCGCCCAGGGCTGTTGATACCCAGACAGCTTGCGTCTGCCAGTCCAGAGTCCCTGCGCTGCGCTCCGGGAATTACCACGCCAACCTCGTTGAGGTTGAGAGGCCACCCCTTGCAGGGTGGCCTTGGGTACACGTTTGTGTACCTGCTGACGGCACAAGGTTTGTGCGTTTTCGGTACACAGCCGTGTACCTCCGCACACCGTTGTGTACCTCTTGAAACCAAAGGTTTTCCTGAAAGTGACGCTTTGGCCATGAAACCAAAAGAATCAGGTTCTCTCACTGCCTATATCAACGCCCGTGTGACTGCGGATGAGTGCCAATTGCTAACGAAATTGGCCTCAGAACAAGGGCTCAGCCTTAGCCAATATGTCCGACGCGTGCTGCTCTCAGACGCCCAAGCGAGCCGTGACACCAAGCTACTTATCGGCGAAATCGCCGCCTTCGCCGATGCTCTTTTGAGCATCCTCGCTACGGCCTTGAAGGTAGACCGGGAGACCTTAGAAGCCATTGTTTCAGCCAGCCAGAAGAAGCGGGACGTTCTCGTAAGCAATCGCCTGGCTCGCTATCGATAGGAGGATTACTCATGTCAGAATTGCTTTCCCACCGGCCCCCGAACCTTAAGGAAAAGAGGTTTTTAGGTGCCCTGATTGGCCTTGCGCTGGCCGGAATTTCGCTTTATGCCTGGTCGTATCTGGCGCTTGAACCAGCCCAGCGCGCCCTCCTGGGGAGGTACGCCAAGGCCGAAGTCATGGCCCCTCTCCCGCATTCGAAGCGCACTCCAAATCCATGGCCGATACGGGACGCGGCGCTCAAGCCAGTGTTCAACGGCAAAGGGATTCAGGACCTTCTCATACCGCCAGCAACAATGGCGTTTGCTTTCTTTGCCTTAAGTTTCATTGTCGGAATCGTGCTCGATAAGAGAACGCGAAATGAATACCGCGAAGGGAAAAAGATTCGCGGCCCGGACATCCTCACACCCCACCAGTTCAACAAAACAGTCAAAGGAGACGGCTATGTTTTCCCTATTACGAAGACACGATAGTGTTCACGGAATTCAAATTTCTCGCAAGAGCGAATCACAGCACTTCCTCGTGTGCGGAGCCACCGGAACAGGAAAGACGACGGCTCTCAGAGACATGATGTACTACGCAAAATCCTGTGGCGACGTGTGCGTCGTGCACGATCCGAAGCGCGAGTTTCTTGCGGAATTCTATGACGAGCAACGGGGCGATGTGATCATGGACCCCACCGACGACCGTTGCCCATACTGGTCCATTAGTGACGAAGTTACGGACTTAGCTGATGCCATTTCCACTACACGCGGCATCTACCCGTCCCATCCGAACAACCCCCATGCGCAGTTTTGGGATGACTCCGCTTGCGAAATTTCCGCCCACCTGGTCTGTGAGTACCGACCCAATTGTGAGGAGTACGGATTATGGCTGCGCGACGAATCCGAGATCGACAAACGTATCAAGGGGACAGAGCACGCGCAGACGTTGACCAAGAACAGCCCGAACATGCGCGCGGGCATTCTGGCCACCATGAATAAGGCCGGGCGTCCCCTCCGCATGATGCCAACACTCAAAGAGGGTCGGAAGAAAATCGTACTTCGAGAATGGGTTAAGGAGCGCAAAGGGTGGATCTTTTTGCCGAATAAGCAAGACACCCGAGAGGCGCTACGACCTTTACAAAGCATGTGGCTTGACATGCTCATGCTGCGCACAATGAGCTTCGGCCGCCAGCCAAAGATGAAACGCATCTGGTTCTTTCTTGACGAGCTGGCCAGCCTCAACACGCTTCCGCAGCTCCATAGTGGCATGACTGAAATGCGGTTCACAGGGTCACCGATTGTTCTCGGGATTCAGAACATCGCCTCTCTGGAAGAGCTATACGGCAAGCTCGCAGAGACCATCTGCTCGCAAGCCACAACGTGGCTTTTGCTCGCAACCAGCGGAAAGGCCGGAGGCGATTTTGAGCGCATGATTGGCGATCAAGAAATCATGCGTATGGAGGAATCATACTCGTACGACGGCGGACGAACCCGCCGTACGTTCTCCTTCCGTGAGACCAGGAAGCCAGCGGTTCTTGGTTCTGAAATAGCTGGCCTTGTAGACCTCCAGGCAACCCTCGTACAGCGTGGAAAGATCGTCCGATTCGACATGCCTTTTACTCCCCAGGTCTTTCACAACAACCCACATATCCCGCGAGAAATCCCGAGACTCGAACCACTTCGCCCGACCGAGACTGCTGGAGAGGCGAACACCACTCAGGGCACTGAAGAACCTACTTTCCCCGAGCTTCAAAAGACCTTGGAAGCTCTTGCCAAAGCAGCAGGAGTGCCCCTTCCAGCAGTATTCCAGGCCGAACCAAATCCTGAGGCGTCACAACCGGAAGAGGCCCACCATCTCGCGTCCGTTCAACGCGACCTTGAAGCATTGGCCGCCACGGCCGTAGGGGGCGATGTCGCTTAATGCTGTCGATTTCTGCCGCTCTCTCGACTGAGAAGACCCAACATTATTACCGCGACCAGTACACTGCGCCGAACGCCAGATACTTCTCGCAGGACCATCAACTCAAAGGTGCTTGGCACGGGAAGCTGGCAACCGAAATGGGCTTACAAGGTGCCGTAAACGATCGCCACTTCGAGCGTCTTGCAGCCGGTAAAGACCCACACACCGGAGAGCAGATCATCAAGCACCGCGACACATACCTCACGCGAACTGGTAAGGAATCCGTTCACCGAGCCGCTTGGGATCTAACCTTCAACGCGCCTAAAAGCGTGTCCCTCATTGCAATCGACGATCCCCGCGTGCGGCTCGCTCACCGCGAAGCCGTTCAAAAAGCACTCGACGCCATGGAAGGATATGCTCAGGCGCGCGGCGGAGGCAACCGACCCTCCATTACGACAGCGAAATGGGCTGTTGCTACTTTTGAGCACGACACCGCCAGGCCGGTGGACGGCTATCCCGCCCCGCACCTTCACACCCACGCCGTGATGTTTAACATGACTCACGACGGAACCAAATACCGTTCCATCCAAACACGAGAGCTGTTTGTTATTCAACGCTACGGAACGGCCATTTACCAAGCCGAACTAGCACTGTCCCTGAATAAGCTTGGCTATGAGCGAACGCCGGGAACCAATGGGGCTCCCGACATTAAGGGATTCACGAGAGAGTATCTCGACTCCGAAAGCCTCCGGGCTAAACAAATCGAAGATCGACTGAAAGAACTCGGTCTGACCGGACGAAGGGCCAATGAGATCATCGCTCACCAGGACAGAGAAAAGAAGCTCCAGCTCACTCTCGAAGAGACTGTAGCGCTTCACAAAGCTCATTCCGCCGCCTACGGGAACCAGGCCGAGGCGATACTTCGGGCCGCACGGGAACGCGGCCAAATCCGAGAGCCCGCCCCGATAACTCCCCACCAGGCGGTGACCCATGCCATAGCCTCGCTCTCAGAGCGCGAGGCCGTCTTCGATCACTGGGAAGTTGCTACCGAAGCCCTTCGGTGCGCGCAAGGCCACGTCAATAACGATCAGATCCAAAGAGCGATAGCGAGCCGCCGTCAACTGGAACAGGAGTACAATCCCGGTCGAACGAAGGACCTTATCGAAGCGCCTCACATTCGTGAGCACGCGCCCGGCTACCGCTACACCACGCCTCAAATGCTCCACCTCGAGGCGACGATCATCGGAACCATCAAGTCCGGCCAAGGTACATTCCAAGCCTTAGCGCCAACCCTCACAAAGCAGAAAGTAAGGGATTATCGAACGCCTGATGGTTACCGGTTGAACAACAACCAAATGCACGCCGCCTGGGGTGCCCTCACCTCCCACGACCAACTCATCGGTGTCCAGGGTGCCGCAGGAGCTGGCAAGTCGTCCATGCTTAGATTTGTCAAAGAACAGGCCATGGGCACCGGCTATGAGGTTCGCGGTATGGCCCCGACCTCCGGCGCTTCCGAGGTCCTCGCAGACCTCGGGATTAAAGCCAGCACTCTTCAACGCCATTTGATTGAGGACCACAACCATACAGGAAAACGCCTTTACTTTGTCGATGAGGCGAGCTTGATGGGCACCAAGCAGCTCTATCAATTTCTGGCCACCATGAAGCCTCAGGACCGCGTTCTCCTTGTAGGGGACACTCGACAACACCAATCAATCGAAGCCGGCCGCATCTTCGCAGCCGCCCAAGACGCAGGAATGCACACGTTCAATCTGAATAAGATCGAACGCCAACGCGAGAACCCGGAATACCTTGCCGTCGCAAAGGAACTTTCACAAGGCAACATCGAGACGGCAATGCAGATGCTTGACCAGCAGGGCCGCATTACCGAGGTGGCACACAGAGCAAAACGCTTCGACGCAATCGCGCAAAGCTATGCGGACGATCCACGCCACTCTCTTATCGTGTCCCCGGATAATCGATCCCGCTCTGAAATCAATCAGGCAGTCCGTGCCGAGCTGCGCAGCCGCGGACTCCTCGAACAACAGGAAATCACATCTCCAATCCTGAATGCACGGCAGAGCCTTACGGCTTCACAACGCAAGATGGCCACCTCTTACGAGATCGGCGATGTCATCAAATACACCAGGCCCGTTGCACAATTGGGGTTCCAAAAAAACGAGTACGCAACCGTCATAGACCGCGATTACAACTCGATTACCGTCGAACGATCGGATGGAACTTTCGTCACATACACTCCACGGAAGCTCGGCTCCAAAAATATTCAGGTCTTCACACGCGATGAGCGGAGCTATGCCGCTGGCGACCGGATTCAATTCACAAGTCCCCTACGCCACAAAGGAATCAGCAACCGAGAGCTGGGCACAATTCAAGAAATTGAGAATGATTCTTTTCTTGTCAAACTCGACCGCAGCAATAAAACCGTCCGTATATCCGGCACGGACCGGTACCACGTTGACCATGGCTACGTGATGACCAGCTATTCCTCACAAGGGAAGACTGTTGACCGAGTGCTCGTCCAAATCGATACCGGCGACAGTCGCACTCGTTCCCTGACGGACACAATGATGGCCTACGTCGCGATGACGCGCGGCAAGCGCGACTTAGAGGTCTACACTGATTCGAAAGCCGACCTTACCAACACTCTCAGCCGTGCCATCCTAAAGCCGACCGCTCACTCCAAAGAACAGCTCCAATCCATCGAGAGAATCCAATCGCAATACGAGTACGCACATTCACGATAGGCAAACCATGAACAAAATCATCCCGCTAGCGCTAGCAGCTTCGGCACTGATCAATGCCGATACATTGGTCCTCAAGAACGGAACACAGATTGAAGGCGTCTACCTTGGCGGCGACGCTCGAACTGTTAAGTTCGACGCAAACGACCGCATCACCTCTTACTCTATTTCCGAAGTCGAAGATCTCCACTTTGGCTCCGAGCCCCACCCAGCTCGTCAGGGGACCGCTGAGGCTCCGCCTCCTGCGGTAGCAGCCACATCAGCCCACAGAACGGTCGAAATCCCGGCCAACACGCCGATTACTGTTCGACTAATTGATCCGATCCACTCCGAGGCGGCCGCACCCGGCTCCGTCTACAGAGCAAGCCTCGACACGCCTCTTTACTACAACGGCCGCATTGTAGTTCCCGGCTACTCGTCCGCACTTGTACAACTGCTCGACCGTTCGAATTCGGGCCACGTGGCTGGCAAGACAACGCTCACACTTGCGCTGACCAAGGTCGTCGTTTATGGCACGTCCTACCCCATCGAGACTACTGATGTTGTCGAGGCCTCCGGCAATCGAGGAGCGAATTCAGCGAAAATCACCGGCGGCACTGCCGCCGCTGGTGCCATCATCGGCGCGATCGCCGGGGGCGGCAGAGGCGCAGCGATCGGCGCTGGCTCCGGCGCCGCCGTTGGCGCCGCCGCCTCTGTCCTCCGGCCAGGCCAGAAGGTCAATCTCTCTGCCGAAACGAAACTCACGTTCCGACTTGCCTCTCCACTCACGATGCCCGTACAACAGTGACGCCCACATCTAACGGCTTGCGGTATAGTTCCTGCCAGCCACAACCCCGATTTTCGCTGCCACGCTGAGTGTCTTGAAAACGATTCGTTTTCGACGCAAAAGTGTGACAATCATCAACGAACATGACTTTTAGCGCTGAGCAGATCCAGATAGCGTCTCTGATTTCCAAACGCGTCAAAGAACTAACCGCACTGGATGATGTGACGCTCTTTGGAGAAATGGCCGATTACATGCCAGGCTTCCGGCGTGTCATGGATACTTCCACGCGAGCCGAACTGGATGCGCTTTGCGAATCCTTCCCCGAGTTCTTTCGCTACGCCAAAATCCTTGAACGGATTGCGGAAGGGATTCGCTCTGGTGCAATCAAAGTCCCAAAGTGACTGTTCCTGACCTTTAGGGGTCACTACACCAAACGTCAAAAATTGTACGCTAAGGCCAGCCTACGCCGAGCGCTCGTGGATATTATCCGGATGGCCCACAGAGAGATTCAATGAGCGTATTGGGCTGTTAGCGTCACTTGGCGAGCCAAGCTACTCTTCCAGTTCGGTTTCTTCGGGCACGTCAGTCGGGCTCGAAAACTCCATACTATAGCCATCAGGATCAGTCACCGGCACAACCCACAAGCCGTTTCCCACAGATGGACGTTTCCGTGTCAGGATTCCGCGCGATTTGAGCTCGCGATAGATCGCCAGCGCGTCTTCGCACTGAAAACAGACGTTAACTCCAGTTCCCAGCGTTTCCTTCGGCTGACGTTCCGGCAAAAACTCCTGCAGCATAATCGCAGCCTCGCCAAACTCCAACCAGCACCAGCGAATCCTCCCGTCGGGCTTGTAATCATCTTGACTATCAGCCTGATCTGGAATCCACCAACGCTTCATTGTGAAGCCAAGTCCGTCCACATAGAATCGCAGCGACGCTTCCATGTTAGTCACACCGAAAAACGGGACCGCCTGCTTTACGTTCGCGCTCGTTACGGTTTCGACCGGCAACATTCACCTCCCTCGGTATCACGGCTTATTATGAATGGAAGCTGTAACTGTCGCAAAATCGCCGAGTCACACAGCGATGGGGCTCCCAACGCTGTGTTGCACAAACGAACGATGCTGTTGAAAAACCCCGCTTGTCGCGTGCGTGCGACTCTGCTCGGAAAAAACGTCGCGATCAGGCGCGCTATAAGCGATTGCGGACCGCAGGGTAGACATTTCTGATCCCCGTTCGAAGCGCTGTAGCAATCAAAGACGAGTTTTTCAACAGCATCGAAGGTTTGCGCAATACCCGTGCATATTAGATGGAGCGGAGAATCTTAGATGGAGCGGAGAATCTTAGATGGAGCGGAGAATCGGGGCCGCCACCAAGTGTAACCATTCCGCAGCGGCGGCCATTAAACTCGTAGCGCAGCCATGGGATCAATGCGTAGTGCGCGGCGTGCCGGGATGTAACTGGCCCCGATCGCGACCAAGAGGAAGAGCAACGCAACACCAATGAAGGTGGTCAAATCGGTTGCGCTGACTTGAAACAGTAGACTTCTCATCAGCCGCGTCAAAGCGAGTGCACCGCCAATACCAACCACTATTCCTGCCAACGACAGAACAAGTCCTTCACCAATGACAAGACGAAGAATGTCGCTCTGCTGAGCTCCTAGCGCTCGACGAATTCCTATTTCCTGAATGCGTTGAGCGAATGAGTACGCTATTACGCCATAGATTCCAATGAGCGCCAGAATCAGAGCGACAAAGGCGAACGATCCCAATACGCCCTCCAGGAGACGACGCTGTCCGACCTGCGCTTCAATCAAGTCTTCCATCGTTTGCGCGGTGCCAACAGGTTGATTCCGGTCTAACATTCGTATCTGGTCACGAACGGCTCTAATGGATAGGACCGAGTTGCCCGCTGTGCGAATAGCAATCATAGCCGAGGGTGCGGGACTCTGCGCAAAGGCGAGGTAGACGCTCTCCTGCCAATCTTCTCTGTCGTCCAGGTTCTGCCTCACATCAGCAACGACACCGACGATTTCCGCCGGTTTAGGGTTCACGCCTCCAACCCAGAGGTGTTGCCCTATCGGGTTCACGCCGGCAGGGTATGCGGGCCAGAGCCGACGAGCTAAGTTCTCGTCTATAATGGCGACCCGTTTCGCAGCTCGATTGTCGTGCGCTGTAAACTCCCTTCCCTGTTTCAACGGAATATCGAGAGTACGAAAATAGCCCGGTGTGATCGGAAAGAATTTTGCAATCAGCCGTTGGTTCAATGGCAGCTTTGGTTTCGCCGCATCCTGAACGGGAATGCCCGCGTAGTCCATCATGGGAAGCGACATGGCTGCCGCCGCACTCCGAACGCCCGGCAACAATCCCACACGGCGGGAGATTTCTTCGAAGAAAAAACTTATTTTCTCATCTATGTCATACCGTAACGGAGGCAAACTGACATTTAAAGTAAGCAAGTTCGACGGATTAAACCCGACCGGGACGTTGCGCAGATGAGAGACGCTTTCGATTAACAGCGCTGCGCCGATCAGCAACACGATTGAAAGAGCAACTTGCCCCACGGAAAGCAGGCTGCGTACGTTTAGTATCGTCAGCATTCTCGGTGAGGCTCTCCTGCTGGCACCTTCTCCGCTGGCCCGCAAGACATGGGTCAGGTCAGGTTTAGATGCCCGCACCGAGGGCGCTAGCCCGAACACCAACCCGGTCGCAATAGAGAGGGCAGCAGCGAATCCGAAAACGACGCCATCCATGTGAACCTCGGTTTGCCGTGGTAGATCGAGACCAGCAATGCCCGGAATTATTCGCATGCACAAATGAGCGAGGAGAATTCCGACGGTTCCCCCGAAAATGGATAAAAGAATGCTTTCCGACAGCAATTGTCCAATTAGTCGACTCCGAGCAGCCCCGAGTGCTGAACGCAGAGCAAACTCCCGCTCACGGGAGGTGGCGCGTGTCAGAAGCAGATTAGCTAGGTTGGAACAGGCGATCATGAGCACAAAGCCGACAGCACCAAATAATATCCACAGCATGGACCGCACGTTGGATACTAGATCATCCTTCATTAAGATCACTTCTGTAGGCGTTTTGGGTTTCGCGTCGAGCGCACTCGGATGAGCCATGGCATATTGCCGCCGAATCACCTTCATCTCCGCATTGGCTTGGTCAAGGCGTACGCCGGTATTGAGCCGGCCGAATATTGTTAAGACTGGGCTGAGTGCTCTGGAGTTGGGCGCAATCGTCTGCAATCCCGATGGATCTGTCATCCAAACATCAAGGCCAGAAGGAAACTGGAAGCGAGGCGGAAGAACGCCAATGATGGTGTATGACACCACGTTGAAGGTCGCCGCCTTACCTATTATGTGGGAATCACGGCCGAACCGTCGCTGCCATAACTCAGCGCTGATCATTACTACCGGCATTCCACCAGGCGAGTCCTCCTCAGGACGAAAGCTGCGGCCAAGCAGTGGATCGACCCCTAAGAGGCGAAGGAAACTAGCCGAGACGTGAACCCCTCTTACAATCTCAGGTTCGCTTATTCCAGACAGCGTGAGATTTTCTTGGCGGGTAAAAGCTCCGAGCTCGGCGAAGGAACGCGCCCCGGACCTCATCTCCGCAAACCGGGTCGGCGTGGCCCCGCCCGACATACGTACCAATTGATCGGAATCGCGGTACTGAAGGGGTTTGAGAAGCACAGCGCGGACAATAGTGAACATCGCCGTGTTTCCACCGATGGCTAGGGCTAGCGTGAGAACGGCCGTTCCGACGAAAACCGGATTCTTGCGCATCGTCCTCAACGAGTAGAGCAGATCTCGCCAGATCACTTCCAAGAAACTGACCGTATTCATGCGATAGATTTCCTCCCGTACGGCTGTGTCATTGCCGAACTTTCTCCGGGCGGCAGCTTGCGCTTCTTCAGCGGACATGCCGCGCGCGATATTGTCATCAGTTTCGGCATCTAGATAGAACTGGATGTCCTTGGCGCTCTCGGCATCTCGATGTGCACGTCGAATGAAACGCCACCAACTCATCCTGACTTCCCTCTCCTTTACTCGTTTCGCAAAGCGACCATTGGGTCCACCCGCGTTGCTCGGCGCGCGGGGAGAAGCGTTGCGAGACCAGCGACGCAAATAAGTGAGACGGAAACAAGACCGAAGGTCATCGGGTCCGTAGGTCGAACTCCGTAGAGCAAACTGGCTAGATAACGGCCCAATGCTGCTGCGCCCAGCAAGCCTGCTGCTAGGCCCACCATTACGGGAAATCCAGCCTGCAACACTATCAACCGCAGCACGTCGGCAGGCCTGGCACCCACAGCCATACGTACTCCAATTTCTTGCGTACGCTGTGCGACAAACTGCCGGAGCACACCATACAGGCCGATGGCCGCTAGTAACAGCGAAAATGTCGCAAAGGCACTCAGCAGGATCGCGCGGAACCGCGGATACGCCAGGAACCGTCCCAAACGCCCCTGCATAGTTTCCATATCCCCGATCGCCACGCCGTCATCAATCTCCGTTATTGCGCGCCGCAGATCGAGGCCGGATCCACGAAACGCGATTGAGACCGAAGGGGGTGACTGCTGAGCTAGAGGCTCCAACACCTGGGCTCGTTCGATCCAACCTATCTGGTGATAATTCCTGGAGGTCTTCTCGTTCGCCACAACGCCGACAATGGTTCGCCACGGATTCTTCTCGCTACGATCCCCAACGCATATCTGTTTACCAATTGGGTCCGCTCCCAGGAAATACTCGCTCGCGAGTGCCTCGTTAATTACGGCTACTGGCTCGGACGAAGCGCGGTCGCGCGAATCGAAAATGCGCCCACGTAGCAGGCGCACGCCGAGCACTGGCAGATACCCAGGAGAAACAGTCCGTTGCCACACGTCGTGCCTTTCGAATTCTAGGGGCACCGGTTTATCTGCAATGTGCAGCTCTGAAGAGGCTCCCCCATAAGGGGGCAGGTCCGTCGCAATCGCTGCCCGATCTCCCAGCTTTGAGATCAGCCGCTGGTAAAACGAAAGGCGACGCGACGCGTCCGGGTAGTGATTCGCCGGTAGCGTAATCGCCATAACCGCCAGCCCCTCAGGCCGGAACCCGCGAGGCTCAGAGTCCATGTTCAGAACGCTCTTCATTAATAGGCCGGCTCCGGCAAGCAGTACAAGCGAAAGCGCCATTTCGATTGCGACCAGCCCTCTTATCAATCGCTGAGGCGTACTTGCGACAGTCCCGCGTCCGCCTGCTTTTAGCGCCTCAATTGCCTCCAGCCGTGACGCCCTCCACGCCGGCAGAAGTCCGAACAACATAGCTGTGACTAGGGAGATCGCAGCTGTGAACGCGAGCACGGGCCAGCTGATCTCCAGCCGCGTCCCAACAGGCATTTCAACGGGGTTGATGGCACGAAAATAGCGGACCGCTGAGAACGCTACGCCGACGCCCAGCGCACCTCCAAGGCACGCTAACAGCAGACCCTCCGTCAAGAGCTGGCGCAATAATCTTCCCCGGCCGCCGCCCAAAGCGGCGCGGACGGCCAACTCGCGTTCGCGCCCAAGCGCTTGTCCCAGAAGCAGGTTCGCAACATTCAGGCAAGCAATCAGCAGCACCACACCCACCGCGGCGAAGAGCACCCAAAGGGTGGTTTTAAGCCCCGCCTCGGCGAGAAACGCGAATTCGTCATGCAGGTCGTGAATTATCGGCACGATGTCCCGCTCTTTGCCGTCGTTCCGATGCACGGAAGCATGTAGCCTACCTATCTCCGCTTGGGCTTGAGCTACGCTGATCCCGGGCCTCAAACGAGCGAAGATGCCGACTGGAAGTTGATCCGGCGCTGGCGAGAAGTTCGGCGTTAACAGAATCCAAAGCCCGGTGGCTTCGGGATAAAAAGCGAATCCGGGCGGCATGACCCCTAATACCGTGCACGCTAGATCGTCGAGCCTGATGCTATTGCCTATAAGCTTCGAATCTGCGCCAAGCGGTCCTCGCCAGAGGCGATCACTAAGCACCACGGAGCAACCCCGGTTCAGGTCTTCCGATACAAAGGTCCGCCCGCGGGCGGGAGCGATTCCGAGGAGGGGGAAAAACGACTCGCTCACCGGCATCGCGAGAATATCCCGAGCGGGTCCATGTCCGGTAAGCAGGCGGCCGGCTACTGCCCATGTGGCGGCGGCTGTCTGATCGAGTGATTTCGCGTGCTGCGCTACTTCGCGATAATCCTGATAACTATCAAACATCTTGGATATCCCACTATCGCGGAGGTTCCTGTCCCAAATCGCAACGAGGCGTGAGGGGTCTCTGTATGGCAGTGGCTGCAGAAGCACGGCCTGTAAGATGCTAAAAACAGCGGCGTTCGCTCCGATACCCAGCGCCAGAGTTATTGCAACCATTCCGGTAAAACCGGGCCTATTTCGCATCAGTCTCAAGGCATAGAGCACGTCTTGCCAGAAACTTTCGAAGAATCGGAGGCTGTGCATACGGTAAATCTCCTCACGAACGAGAGTAGGGTTTCCAAACTTCCTTAGTGCGGTCGCCCGAGCTTCCTCGGGCCGCATGCCCCGCCCGATATTGTCCTCAGTCTCCGTTTCAAGATGAACCTGGATATCCAAGACAGCTTCAGCATCTCTACGCGTGCGATGAAAAAAACGACGCCAGCTCATGATTCTGTTATTCAGTTGCGGGGCGCAAGATACGGTTGATACCGCTCGCCAGTCGTTCCCACCTCGTCGTTTCGACTGCCAGTTGCTTCCGCCCCTTCGTCGTCAGGCGATAGTATTTAGCCTTGCGATTGTTTTCAGATGTTCCCCAAAACGAAGCGATCCAGCCACGGTCCTCGAGACGATATAGGGCCGGATACAACGAGCCATGCTCCACTTGCAAGATGTCGCTGGAACCATGCTCGATGGCGTGAGCGATCGTGTGCCCGTGCGAAGGCCCGAGCACGAGAGTTTGGAGAACGAGCATATCGAGGGTTCCTTGCAGCATGTCCCCATCGGGATTTGGGTTTCTCGGCATGTGTGTGTGTTGCTACGAAAAATAATACCTTATGAATGTCTAGTGAGCGGTGCGCAAACCAACAAAGCAGTTCACAATCGAGGTCCGATCAAAAGCCCTCTAGCCGATTGATTACTCATTTAGAAAGTCTAACTAACCGCAACAAGGAAGGCTCGTCTATCGCGCTCAGCAGCTCGCGGCTTGCTACTTCAAACAAACGCTTGCTAGTAAGGGTTGCAGTAACGGAACGTTTACGCACGGCTGAGAGCCGAGAGTGAAAGTCCGGCAATTATCGGTGAAAAAGTCTGTTGCCATTGCTTCTCCTCTCGCAACAGGTTTGCGCAAGAGACCTTAGCGTACGATTTTTGACGTTTGGTGTAGTGACCCCTTTAGCGTACTTAAATTTCCGTTTCTTGAGGTGTCCCCTGATAGCAGGAAGGAGGCGAAACGCCATCCTTCCCACGCCTCCACCCTTAGGGTTCCGTCTCCCATCCTCAGCGGGCTTTCCCCCCGCAACGCCTGTACGCTTTGTAATGAGGCTGCGCCGTCCAAAAGCTCAGTCTTCACGTAGCTGGCCGTCAAGAGCGCCTCCGCAACGCAGTGAACCGATCACCATTAGGGGGGACCTGCGCCTTGACGGTTGAGCCGTGATGCAAGAACGTCCAGTGGGGAGTAGCGCCGACCGCAGGGCGGATGAGCGCCGGTACAGGGATGACGAGAGCATCACGAATCAAAACAGAGGAGACTATCTTGGATCAACGCTTCCGTTATTTTGTCGGGATTGACTGGGGAACACAAACTCATTGCGTTGTATTGCTCGATGGCGAGGGACGAGCGATCGAGCAATACAACGTCGCCCACAGTGGTGAGGGGCTGTTCACCCTTGTGGAAAGACTCAAACAGCGAACGGGCTGCAAGCCAGTTGAGGTGGCTGTCGCCGTTGAAGTCACTTGGGGTGCTCTAGTCGAAACCCTCGTTGAGAATGGCTTTAGCTTGTTCTCGATCAACCCGAAACAAGTGGATCGATTTCGCGACCGGCTCACAGTAGCGGGAGCAAAGGACGACTCCCGTGATGCTCTAGTGCTGGCCACGTCCCTGAGGACGGACCGAAAAAGCTATAAGCGCGTAGAAGTCGAATCCCCCGATATCATCCGATTGCGGGAGCTTTCTCGATTTGAGGAAGAGTTGAAAGCGGAGCTTCGGCGCGCCACCAACCGTTTGTGGCAACAGCTCCATCGCTACTATCCACAGATGCTCAGCCTGAGTCCCGCTGCAGATGATCGATTCATTTGGAACCTGCTGAGTGAGGCACCAACTCCGGCTGAAGGCGCGAACATTAGCCGTATCCACATCGAACGTATTCTCGCCACTCATCGGATCAGGAAGTTTACCGCGGACGAAGTGCTTTCAACCTTGAAAGCCACTCCGCTTGTGCTAGCGCACGGCGCAGGCGAGGCCGCGGCTGAACACGTCTTACTCTTGCTTCCGCAGATTACGCTGCTCGATCAGCAGCTTCGAGATGTGAGTCGCCGCATTGGACAGATTCTCTCCATGTTGGCGAAATCCAACGCGGAAGCTGGCGCATTGCCATCAGATGCGAGTTTGATCATTTCCATTCCCGGAATTGGGCCGGCAGTCGCGTCGACCCTTCTGACGGAAGCCTCCCGGCCTATCCGAGAGCGTGACTATCAAGCTTTACGTTGCTATGCCGGGACAGCGCCGATAACAAAGCAAAGCGGAAAAAGGAAAACCATACTCATGCGAAACGCCTGTAGTAGCCGACTGCGCAAAGCCGTTTATCACTGGGCATCCACCAGCATCAACTGCGACAGCAGAAGTCGCCAGCAATATGATGCCTTGAGAGCATCCGGACATCATCATGCGCGCGCCTTACGCGGCCTTGCCGATAGACTCCTTGGAATGTTGGTCTCGATCCTGAAGCATCAGACAACTTTCAGCCATTTGCGCCGGCAATCCTCTTCTGCAGCGTAGAGTCCAGCATCGGCAGTGCCCCGGAGTCCCACGATTTGGGCCGGTAAATACTTGGCGACTACAGCGGACGTTCCGTTTGATGGCTTCGAACGAGGCCTAAATGCTTGTTTTTTTGCTTCCTCAACTGCTCGGGATGGTCCGGTGTGCTCACCACAAACTCGTGCTTCGTCCCTCAAGGCGAAGACTGCGTCGTGACACTTTTAGGATCGATGCGGTACACCCACTGAGTCGCTTCGGCGTGCCGTGTGGTCGCATCAGCAATGAGCGCATCCACCTTCCGACGCGTCGGCGCTAAGGAGCACACGGGATCCGTAGCTGCCGCATCGCCCGCGAGCAACGTTGCCTGGCAACGGCACCCACCATAGTCGACCGTCTTTCGTTCACAGGAACGGCACGGCTCCTGCATCCAGTCATCGCCCCGAAAGCGCTGGAACACATCTGAAGATTCCCAGATCGACCTCAACTGGTGTTGAGCAACGTTGGGAAAGTCGAGACCGGGGATCACGCGCGCCGAGTGGCACGGCATCGCAAAGCCTGCGGGATCAATTAACATGAGGCTCTTGCCCCAACCTCCCATGCACGCCTTGGGATACTTCGCGTAATAATCCGGCAGGACATAATCGATCCGCATGTTGCCTGCCAGCCGCGTTCGCGCTTGTTCCACAATCGGTAAGGACGCACTGAGTTGCTCCCGCGAAGGCAGAAGTTCTGCACGATTTTGCAAGGCCCAGCCGTAGTACTGCACGTTGGCAATCTCCAGCTTGTCGGCATGCAGTTGTTCGGCGAAGAGAATCATCTCCGGCAACCGTTCGATGTTCTGCCGGTGCACTACCAGGTTAACCGTGAACGCAATGCGATGCTCGTGAATCCACTCGGCAACGCGAAGTTTCTGTGCATGCGCGGGCGTGCCGGCATAGATGTTGGCCTGCTCCTGTTCACAGTCTTGAAAGCTCAGCTGAATATGGTCTAGGCCGGCTGCTACCAGGGCCTCGAGCCGCCTACGAGTCAAACCCAAGCCTGACGTGATGAGGTTCACATAAAGGCCGTGAGTTCGAGCAGCAACTATAAGTTGTTCGACATCGCGGCGGAGTAAAGGTTCTCCACCAGTCAGATGCAGATGCCATGTGCCGAGTTCGGCCGCCTCTTCGATGACGCTGATCCAGTTCGCCGTCTTGAGTTCAGCCGACTGGCCCTGCATTGCAAGCGGGTTTGAGCAGTAAACGCAGTGTAGAGGGCAGCGGTGTGTTACTTCCGCGATGAGTGCCTGAGGCGCGGTCATCATAGGAATTCGACCACGCCGCGCCCTGCCAGTCCGGTCAGGAACGCAGTCGTCTCCTCCGACACTTTTGTGGACTCAGCAGAAGGGAACTCCCGAAGCAGTTCGTCCACAATCTCGCGAACCGCTTTCGTGCCATCGCAGGCCCGCAGGATGCGCGCCCCGGGCCCTTGCAGTCGCAGGACCCCTTCAGGGATCAGCAGTACGTCCCCGGCCGGTGCAAGTCTGCAGCCGGGTTTCAGTCGCGGTTTGCCGGTGGACAAATCGGTCATAACTTGAATCCCGGAGGCCGCCAGCCCGGTGTCACACACGCGAAATAAATGGCGTCCAACTGTGCCCAGAGGATATTGCACTTGGCGCGCAGAGCCGCGATCACTAGTTCCTGCTCCTCGCGCATGCGTGCGTTTCTCGTGACATGGTCCAAAGCGAACGCCGCGTCTTCGGGTGCTTGGGTCAAACGTGCAGTGAAGTAAGTGAGCCCGGATTCAAGCCACGGATAGTGCTGCCGCAACGCACCGATCCGGAGTGAGATCAGATCGCGCGAGAATAGCTCGGTCAGCGACGACGCGACGGCTTCGAGGAACGAACGCTCCGAAACCAGATCCAGGTACGCATCCACCGCATATCGGACGCCAGGCAAGACATGACGCTCAGAAGTCACATCCTCCCGAGAGACTCCCGTCGCCTCTGCCAGGCGAATCCACTTCTCGATGCCCCCGGGATCATCACTGATACCGTCGTGGTCGAGAACTCTTTTTAGCCAGGCGCGCCGAAAACCTGCGTCCGTGCTGCGTGAAAGGATGATCGAGTCCTTTATCGGGATTCGGCTCTGGTAGTAGTAGCGATTCACGGCCCACGTCTGCAGTTGTTCCCGCGTCAACCTGCCCTCGTGCATCAGCAGGTGAAACGGGTGCTTGTGGTGATAACGCTCAGGACCGACGTTGAGCAGTTCTTGCTTCAGTTCGTCCGGCAAGAGCAGAGGGGCGGAGATCATGGTTCTAGATCCATGCCGTCGTATGCGATATCCCATCCGGCTTCGCGAATGGCCTTTTGTTCCGGGCTCGCTTCGTCGAGTATCGGATTAGTGTTGTTGATGTGAATGAATATTTTCCGCGCGCTAAGTCCCTGCAATGCGCGAAGAGTTTCCGAAACAGGTTTGTGTCCCATGTCGCGTGCCTGCTTGCCTGATCCATGCACACGAACCAATTCGTCCTCGGACCAGAACGTCCCATCGAAGAAAACGGCATCGCAGGTATTTAATTGTTCCGTCCACTCGGGCAAAACGTCCCGCGCTCCCGGAAAAAAGGCAACACGATGGCCATCATGTTCCAGATACAAACCGACGGCCGCCTCTCCGGGAGAGAATTGACCAGCCCGTTCCGCTGAAACGAAGCCCGGATAGCTGCTTTCTGTGGTGACAGGGTTGCATCGGATGCCGGTATTGCCGATGACAAACGCTTCACCGGGAACGATGTCGATCCAAGTGACCTGATTGGGGACACGACGCAGCACTCCGAACATGCTGTTGTCTTCCGTGAGAATGCGCCGGACGGCACTCGTCGCATAGACGGTGAGAGCCTGAAACTCGCGCAGAAGAAGCAGGCCAAGCGCTGCATCCACTTCCGCGGACGGCAGAACAATTCCGGCAATCGGCGAGTGTCTAACCGCTGAAGAATGCGGCTGCAGCGGAGGGAAGGATTCGATCTGGTATCGAAGATCTGGACTGGCGTTCAGCAGGACCCAGCTGGTGCCATCCACGGAGATGGCGAGCTGGTTTTGAGATCGTGGACTGCCCATAAAATGCCCTTGGCGCAGTCGCCAGCAGTTAGAACAGGAGCAATTCCATTGCGGAAAAGCCCCACCTGCCGCCGCACCAAGGACACGGACGTGCATCCCTCCGTTAGATCTCGGGATTAGCGTAGCTGGCAATCTCGCAGCTCAAGCAAACTTCTTCGAATTGCGGGGTAGACCATTCCATAATGTTTGGTAGCTCCTTTAAGAATATTGTAGCGATTCACAATCGTGGGATCCTGCACAGTTACTCTGGGTGCCAAGGCACTGTCTCTTGAAACGGACTCTCAGTTGACGCACTGGCCGGCCTCGATTCGTGCGCTCCGACACGGCAGTTTTCGCAGTCTTTGGCTCGGGCTGATCCTTTCCGCGGTCGGCACCTGGATGCAGATAGTGGCCCAAAGTCTCCTCGTCCTGAAACTGTCACATGGATCCCCTTTTGCGCTCGGGTGCGTGTCCCTTTCGCAAGCGAGTGCCTTCTTTCTGTTTGCACTGGTTGGCGGAGGATTTGCAGACCGCTTCGACCGCAGACGCCTGCTGCTGATTACGCAAACCTGTCTGATGCTGACTGCGTTGTGCCTGGGGATGTTTACCGTTGCGGGTCTTGCAACTGTCCCGCTGATTTCCGCAGCGGCATTTCTCTCAGGCGTTGTGCTCAGCTTCGATCAACCTTCCCGCGCCGCTCTGGTTTCGACAGTCGTGCCTAAAGAAGACTTGCTAAATGCGGTGG